>OGJC01000904.1_pt1 | contig 16661 bp, 17 predicted proteins | sample 1571941 | NCBI WGS metagenome assembly OGJC01 (sample SAMEA2582100, study PRJEB24529) | metagenome | biome: Human gut stool | place: China | collected 2011 | reverse complement strand
CAAAGTATTAGCAATAGAAACAGATTCAAAATCATTTGATTATACAGCAGCAAAAGTGGGAGTAGACCTTAAAAAAGTAATACCACATGAGAAAGGAAAGAGTACACTTTCAGCAGGAGTAAGCTACACAAGACTTCTTAATGGTGCAGATAAAGATAATATCACAGGAAGATTTAAAGGAAAAGATGCAAGTGATTTTGATATTCTAGTAGCTCACAAAAATGAAAACAGCATAGGATTAAATGCTAAGTACACTCTTGAACTTGAAAGTGGAATCCTGTTTGATGTAAAAGGAAGCTATTCAGTAGAAAGAGATTCACACAATGGAACTGGAAAGAACAGAAACAAAGGTGAATGGATAGTAGGAACAGGATTAGGATACAAGTTCTAATAACAACAATGGGGGAAGCAATGACAGAAGGGGAATTTATAAGGTTCTATAAAAAGAGAAATCTTTCAAGAAGCTATAAAGAAGTAAAAGAGAAAATAGACATATTCTGGACTGTTTTGCTGAAGGCTTTAGATGAAGATGGAAAAGTGTTATTAAAGGATTGGGGAGCATTTGAGAAAAAAGAGGTAGCTCCCAGAAAAATAATAACACCGAGAATGGAAAAAGCAGGACTTACAAGAGCAGGAGAAAAGGTACGATTCAGAACAGGAACAGGGTTAGAGAATCTTGTCAATGGAGCTGATGCTGATGAATAAGAAAGAATTGGCAAAGCTATACAGTACAGTAAGTCAGGGGAAGGTATCACAAAAGGCAGCACTAGAAGAAATAAATGTATTTACCCAAACTCTACAGGAAGCCTTATGTAAGTATAATTCAGTATCATTTATCAATATAGGAGTATTTGAAATACTGGAAAGAAAGCCAAGATTAGTAAGTAATCCATCAACTAGGGAGATAATGAAAATCTATCCAAAGAAGGTAGTAAGATTTAGAGCATCTAAAAATATAATAAGATAATTAAAAAATGCTGATAGGAAGGAGTGTAATTTTTTCTATCAGCATTTTTCTTATTCTAAATATTTTAAATTTATAGAAATTTTATTAAATATTATAAAAATAAGAGTTATCTTAAAATTTATATTTATTATTATTGATTATATGTATATGAATAATAATAAAATATTAATTTTTACAGTTCCTTTAATTAGAAACATTTAAGTTGAAAATTTAAATTTAAAGATATATAATGAAGTAATTAAAGTATACATAATCTTAAAAAAATCTTAATGAAATATTAAATAAACCATAGATGACTTTATATAAATAAATTAATCAAGTGTATAATTTAAATGAAATTCTTTATTAAAAAGAATATATGAAGGAGAAAATAATGCCCATAAGGAAACAGGTATTGATAGTTGATGATAATCATATGAATCGTATGATATTAAAGAATATTTTAAGCTCTACTTACAATGTTATACAAGCAGAAAATGGACAGAAAGCTCTGGAAATATTAAAGAAAGAAAAGGAAAAAATTTCAGCAATATTTCTTGATATAGTTATGCCAGTAATGGACGGATATACCTTTTTAGCTCATAAAATGAAAGATGGAGAGTTGATTCATATACCTGTAATAGTAACTACTCAATATGAAGATGAGGCCACTGAGGTGGAAGCTTTATCAAGAGGAGCAGCAGACTTTTTAGTAAAGCCTTATAGACCAGCTATTATTCTTCATAGACTTGCTAATATTATCAAAATGCGTGAATCATCTTCTTTTATAAATAAAATAGAAAAAGACAGTTTGACTGGGATATATAATAAAGATTTCTTTTATTTTAAGACTACAACTTTTTTTAAAGATTTATCAAAGAAAAATTATTATATTGTATTTGCAGATATAGAAAGATTTAAGCTTGTAAATGATACATATGGAAGCAAAGAAGGAGATAGACTGCTGAAGTATACAGCAGATATAATTAATGAAGAGATAAATGGATATGGGATATGTGGAAGAGCAGAGGCAGACCATTTTATCATATGTGTTGTTGATATAGCAGATATAGAAGGACTTCTGGAAAATATCTCTAAAAGGGTATCAGAATTTAATAAAAATATGAATATAGTCATACATTATGGAATATATCAAGTAGAGGATAGAAGTATTTCAATTGAATTGATGTGTGATAGAGCTATGATAGCTGCAAGTACAGTAAAAAATAAGTATGATAAAAAATTTGCGTATTATGATGATTCCATTCGTAAAAAACTTCTTCAAGAGCAAATGTTGATAAATGATATGAGAACTTCTCTTGCTGAAAGAAGATTTAAGGTATTTTATCAGCCGAAATATGATTTTAAAACTGAGAAAATAGTAGGAGTAGAGGCATTGGTAAGATGGGATCACCCTAAGCTGGGAATGGTATCTCCTGGAGTATTTATAGAGCTTTTTGAAAGAAATGGATTTATTACAGAGATAGATTATTTTGTTTGGGAGGAAGCTTGTAAAAAATTGAAAGAGTGGACAGATAACGGCTACAAAAATCTTTCTATTTCAGTAAATGTATCTCGTATAAATCTATACAACAATAATCTTCCTAATTTATTAATAGAATTAGTAAAAAAATATAATATATCTCCAAAATCTTTGCATCTTGAAATAACAGAATCTGCTTATACAGAAAATTCAGAACAAATAATAGAAGGAGCTGAAAGGCTTAAGAAGATTGGATTTATAATAGAAATGGACGACTTTGGAACTGGATATTCATCTTTAAATATGCTGGCAAAGCTGCCTATAGACGTTTTAAAATTAGATATGGGATTTGTACACAGCATAGAAAAAGATAAAAACAGCCTCATTCTGCTTAAAGTAATAATAAATTTGGCAAAAGAACTACAGTTAGCAATAGTGGCTGAAGGGGTGGAAACAAATAAACAAGTGGATATCCTTAAAAATATAGGGTGCCAGTATGCACAAGGATATTACTATTCCCCACCTATATCAGAAGAAAAATTAGATAAGATTTTTATTGAAAATAATTCTATAATATCTTTGGGTAAAACAGGGGAATTATTAAATTTAAAAGATAAGGAATTGTTTGAGGTGGCATATTCAGATGAAATTGATTTGAATATAAAGAAGATGATTTATGATTTGAAATACCACTCAGAGCATGATCCTTTAACAGGGCTTCTCAATAGAAGAGAACTAAAAGAAAGAGTTAATAAAATATTGGAAAATAATGATATAGAAGGTACTTTTATAATTATTGACATTGATAATTTTAAAAGAATAAATGATAGATATGGACATGTAAAGGGAGATGAAATACTTAAAGAGATATCAGAGAAGTTGAAAAACAGTTTTTCTAAAATAGACAGTATTTCAAGATTAGGTGGTGATGAATTTGTAGTATTCACACTAGGAAGCACTGATGAAAGTAGAATAGAACTTATGATGAATAATTTTTTTGAAATGATAAAAAAGATAAAAATAGATATTCCAATAACTTGTTCAGCAGGTATCTGTTTTTCTTCTAAATCTATTGACTATGATTCATTATATTATAATGCAGATATGGCACTCCTTTCAGCAAAAATTTCTGGAAAAAATAACTACAAAATTTATACAGAAAAAATGGAAAAATATTCTCCTATTAATCATTTAAAAAATGTAGAATGGGTATTGGATCAGATTTTTGAAATGATATTTATTTCTGATGCTGAAACTTATGAAGTTATGTATATCAATAAACCTACTTGTGAAAAATTAGGAAAAAGCAGAGAAGAATGTCTGGGGAAAAAATGCCATTCTCTTATGTGGAAGTCATCTATACCATGTGAAAGGTGTTGTAAGATTTCAAACTGTATAGAAAAATTTTATACTGAAGAAACAAAATTAGATGATGGAACTTCTATTCAAATTAAGGCTAAAATGGTTGAATGGGAAGGAAATAAATATAAAATACATTATTTAAATAAAATTTAAATTAGGAGGTAGAGAAAATGGATTATAAAGAAATATTAAAAAACTATGGAAATGATGTTGAAGGAACATTAAATAGATTTGGTGGAAATCAAAATTTGTATAGAAAATTTATAACATTATTTTTTCAGAATGAAGAATTAAAAAAAATGAGAGAATTGTACAATAACAAAGAATATGAAGAATTGCGAATGGCAGCTCATACAGGTAAAGGAATAGCAAGGAACATGGGCTTCACAAAATTATATAAAATGCTTGAAGAAATTGTTGATAAGCTTCATAAAGAGGAATATGATGGTATTGGAGAAATGATAGAAAAAGTTTTGGATGAAAGAGAAAATTTGAAAAAAGCTTTGAAAGAAGCAGATGACTTATATTTTTAAGAAAAGCTTTATATAAATGGATAGAATAATAATCCATGAGAAAATAAGAGTATTTCAATTTTATATTGTCTACTCTTATTTTTGTTTTTAAAAAACTATAACTTACTATAGAATGAAAGTTCTCTTTTATATAATAAAGCGAACTTTAATTTAGTTAAAACTCTTATTTTTTCCGATCTGATCTTTTGGCCCTTCCAAAATATAGATTTATTTTAAGATTGATATTTTTAAGATTAAAGAGTATAATAATATATAAAAATATAATGTGGGAGTTCGCCTTTTTATATAAAAGAGAACACTATTAATAAAAGTTTGAAATAAAGGTGTTTTTAGTTTCAAAAATAAGCGATGTATAAAAAGCAATATATTTTTTTATGGCAACTGGAAACTATACTATAATTCTACTGGAGGAAAAAATGAAAGAAGCAGAATTTATCAAATTTTATAAAGAGAGAAATGAAATAAAAAGTAAAAAAGAAGCAAAAGAAAAAATAGATAGTTTTTGGAATGCGCTATTTAAAGCTGTATCTGAAGAGAAAAGAGTTATGTTTAAAGATTGGGGAGTATTTGAAGAAAAAGATGTAAAATCAAGAAAAATAGTGATTCCAAGACAGTTGCAGGAAGCATATACTCAACCTAAAAAGGTATTAAAATTTAGGGCTGGAGGTAAATTAATACAATCTGTAAATAAAAGAGGTGAGAATATTGAATAAAAAAGGTTTTGCAAAAATATATAAAGAGATGAACAAGAACAATATTGATATAAATCAAGCTACAAAAGAAATAGAAATTTTTTTAGAAACATTAGAAGAGGCCCTAGTTAAATATGGAAAAGTAAAATTTGTAGAAAGAGGAACTTTTGAAATAATGGAAAGAAAACCAAGAATAATTTCTAATCCATCTACAAGAGAGCTGATGAAAATCTATCCAAAGAAAACAGTAAAATTTAGAGTATCTAAAAATGTAATGAAATAATAAGAGAGGCTAAAGGAGTTTAATATCCTTTAGTCTCTTTTTATAGTTATATTTACTATCTACTTTTAATTTTATGAAATAAATATTTCAATATGTATATGTATAGAAATAAAATTTAAATTTTCTATTTCAGTTTTCTTCCAATCTCCTTTAATTCTTCCATTTTTTCAGTTTGTTTAGCCATATCTCCTATATCAGCAGCAGAGATAGCTTCGTTTATTATAAGATTCCATTCTAGATATTCACAAATACATTTAAACTGGCTGCTAATAAGTTTGTATTGCTCTCCATTTACTTCATCTGCTCCAACTGCTACTATTCCTATATTCTTTTTTTGTTTAGATAGAGCAACATTTTTAAAATACATTTTATCTATAAGCATTTTAAGCTGGGCAGTTATTCCCCACCAGTAAACAGCAGAACCAAAGATTACAGTGTCAGCTTCACATATTTTTTCTACTAGAGGTATGCAGTCATCTTTTATAATGCAAGTACCACCGTTAGTATGACAGCTGTTGCACCCTGTACACCCACTTAATTTGTATTTTGTTATATCTACAAATTCTACTTGATTTGCTGAAGTGTCTATTCCAGATTCAATGGCTTTTAAGGCAGTTCTAGTATTTCCGTTCATTCTTGGACTTCCATTTAGTATCAAAATTTTCATATGAATTACCTCCTGTATTTAAATTTAACCTATCTTGATTATACTTTATTTAAATATTTTTTTGTAGCAGAAAGTAGAAAAATAAAATAGATTAAAAAGGGAATCTTTATTTTATAAAAAAAATAATGTAAACTATACTTATATAAAAGATATTGAATAGATATCTGATAAAATATAGTAAATGAAAAATAACTGAGAAAGAAAAATGTAAATAAACTAAAAAATCTATGGAGGAAAAAATGGATAATATAAGAAAATACTTAGTTGCAGGACTAGAAGACAGGATTGATGTGTTGTGGGAAGATAAGGATATTTTGTGGGTAGATTGGCGTGAATATGATGAAGCAATAATAAAATACTGTGAAAAAATTCTTCAGACAGGAGAATTAGATGGCGAAGCTAGAGAATCAGAAAGTGATATGGGATTTGATATAGTTATCAAATTTAGGAATAAAGAATATATTATAAAATATCCAGGAGAAGAAGCAGACAGGGATACGACTATAAAAACTTTAAATAAAGTTCTAAGTCCTGATTATGAAATTCGTTTTTGGCTGGATTCAATAGGAAGTGATACTTTGGCATTTATTCCAAAGGAATCAAAATATTGGAGAGAATTGGAAAATGAATTTGGAACAGAGAAAGTAAGAAAATATTTTTCTGTCATTGATGAAAACAGCAGAATGTTTGATATGGAAATGAATGAAATTTTTAAATTGATGGAAGAATTAAAAAAATAGTATATAATATATTTACAATTAGAAGTTTGTTGTATATACAGATTAGGAGGACAAAATATGAGAGATATAGATTATGCTTTTTTCAGCCAAATGAGTTATTTAAACTGGGAAAATCTAAATAAAAAAAATATAGAAGAGGCTGGAACTGATGATTCAGTAACTAATATACTGAATACTAAAGAACTATGGAGCATATTGAGTCCAAGTACAAATCTAAAGAAAAAAGAAATAAGTGAATATGCTGGAAATGATAAGAGGCTTTTTATGAAATACAGTTTGGAAAAATCAAAAAAACCTGTTTTTGATTTTTCTGAATGGAAATTCCTTTTAGGAGTAGGGTATGCAGATATATATAAACTGTATTTAAAGAAAAAAGAAAAAATTGTAAATAATAAATATAAAATAGGATTTAGAGGTATAGTTTTTAAAAATGGAAATAAGATAATTATTTCATTTAATGGTGGAGAAAAACTTATAAGTGTGAAAAAAGATATAATAACTACTGATGATATGAAAATGTATGATAGAAATTATGCACCTCTGATAGCAGGATACTGGCTTTATAAATATGTAAAGGAAAAATATTTTGAAGAGGGAGATGAAATACATCTAACTGGAAATAAATATGGAGGATTTATTGCTCAATATGTATATATGGCAACAGGAGGACAGGACAGGACAGTGATATGGAACCCTATCGGCTCTGGAGTAAACTTAGGTGTTAAAGAAACTACTGGAGTTTATAGAGAATTTCCAGATTTGAAAAATATTTTAGGATACTCAGGATTTACCAAGGAAATAATAGAAAAAGTATATTCAAAATTTTTGTTGGAAGATAAATCAGTATCTCCTATTATATTAGAAGATGGTATTAAAGAAAAAATTCTTCATATATTTGAAGAAGCAGAAGAAGAAAAGATATCTAGAGAAGGAAAGAAAATTTCTGAAAGAATTCCTATAAAATTTAATGAATCAATGGAAATACTTTATTATATTCTTCTTACTATTTATACTTATAATGATGATTATGAAAGAAAAAAGAAACAAAACCTTATGTCTACATATTTAGTTGAAGATAAATGGGCAGTTTATGCAATAAATAGGATAGGAGCAGTAATAGATATAACTACAGGAATTAGAACAGAAAGAAAAAAAATAGGGAAAAAGGCTGCTCCTCCCTATGAGCTTCCATTTCCAACAGAAGAACTTAACGATGTAATTATGTTTATGAATGATCAGGGAAATTTTGAGTATGGGAAAATGAGAGAAGAATTTGCAAAAAACAGCTTAAAAAGTGCAATTGTAGCTCAAACTAAAATATTATTAAATAAAAATATCCTTACAAAGAAAGAAACAAGGCTTGAGGTAAAGAGAGAAACTCTTGAAGAATTTAATATAAAATATTATTCAGCTAGTGTTCTTAGTGGAGGAAGAAAATTTGGATTAGAAAGAAAATTAAATTCAGAAACTTTTAAATATATGAAAGTTATGAGAGATAATATTCTCTGTCTTCAGGAGCCATATAAAATATTTGCATGTGGAGAAAAGGAAAGTGAATACAAAGAATATATAGAATTAGGAGAACATGTAAATGTGAGGTCTTTAGGAGATATTAAATGTGGAAGTCCCTTAAAAATATATATAGTAGAATAAAATTTATTATTGAGTATATACATATTTTTAGGAGAAAAATTTGATTTAAAGATTGACTTTAATTAGTGAAAAGGAGCCTCTGGGGAAGAAGCTCCTTTTCTATATATAAAACATCTTGGGGAAAGATTATATTATAGTCTTACTCTATTAATATTATTTTCCTTTTTTATTTAAAAATTTATTTTTTTACCCAATTTTTTGACTATAGACATCGATAAATTTGAAAGATTGATTTGCTGTGGGATATTTTGATAGTTAATAATAAATAAGAATTTTTTACTTTGATTTTCATTGTAAGCAGTAGGGCATTGTGATATACTGAAAGTAGAGTGTCGCTATTTGGAATGATTTAGGGATTATTCAGAAATTAGGCAGGAAGAGGTGAGAGGAAATTAAGATTTTGAAAAAAATATTAATAGTTAATTTTGTGATTTTCAATATAGGATTTGCAGCTTTAGGATATGAAGATCTTAACAAAGAGCATTGGGCTTATTCCTCAGTGGAAAATCTTGTGAAAAAAGGAATAATAAAAGAAAATTCATATAAATTTAATGGAGAAGATCCTGTATCTAGATATGAATTTGCTTATGACCTTTCAAAAATGTTAGATAAAATAGAATTAGAAAAAGCAAATAAAGAAGATTTGAATATACTAGAGGCTTTGATACTTGAGTTTTCTAAAGAATTAAATAAAATTGGATTTGATACAGAAACTTATAATTCTAAAATAGATAATATAAATGAAACTGTAGAACTTCTGAAAAAAAGAGTAAATGAAAATGAAATTATAATAGACCAGCTTAAATCAAGAATAGAAAAATTAGAAAATAAGAAATAGACAAGGTAATAAATAGGGAGGAAACAAAATGGAAAAACTGTCATTGGATTATTCAAAAGCATTGGGATTTTTTAATGAATCTGAACTTTCTATGATGAAGGAACAGGTGGCTGTAGCTGAGAGATTTCTAAATGAAAAAACAGGAGCAGGGAATGACTATCTAGGGTGGATAGAGCTTCCTACTAACTATGATAAAGAGGAATTTCAAAGAATAAAGAAAGCAGCAGAAAAAATCAAAAAAGATTCAGATGTATTGCTTGTAGTGGGAATAGGAGGATCATATTTAGGAGCAAGAGCTGCTATTGATTTTCTTTCTCATACTTTTTACAACAGTCTTTCAAGAGAAAAGAGAAATGCACCTGAAATATACTATGTAGGAAATAATATTTCTGGAACATATCTTTCACACCTTTTAGATTTATTAGATGGAAAAGATTTTTCTATTAATGTTATATCTAAATCTGGAACTACTACAGAACCTGCAATAGCTTTTAGAGTGCTAAAAAAACATATTGAAGAAAAATATGGAAAAACTGAAGCAAAGAACAGAATATATGCTACTACTGATAAATCTAAAGGAGCATTAAAGAAACTTGCTGATGAAGAAGGATATGAAACTTTTGTTATTCCTGATGATGTAGGAGGAAGATTTTCTGTGCTTACACCAGTGGGGCTTCTTCCAATTGCATGCAGTGGAGTTAATATTGATGAATTAATGGAAGGAGCAAGGGCTGCTCAAAAAGCTTATACAGCTCCATTTGAAGAAAATGACTGCTATAAGTATGCTGCTATTAGAAATATTCTTAACAGAAAAGGAAAGAATATTGAAATGCTTATCAACTATGAACCAAGACTGCATTACTTTGGAGAATGGTGGAAACAACTATTTGGAGAATCAGAAGGAAAAGATGGAAAGGGACTCTTCCCAGCAGCAGCAGATTTTAGTACTGATCTTCATTCAATGGGACAATATATCCAAGATGGAAGAAGGGAACTATTTGAAACAGCTGTACTTATAGGAAAACCAGAAAAAGATATTATCATTGAAGAGGAAGCAGTTGATTTAGATGGACTTAATTACCTAAGTGGAAAAGGAATGGACTTTGTAAATAAAAAGGCATCACAGGGAACACTTTTGGCTCATGTAGATGGAGGGGTACCAAACCTAATAGTAAAGATTCCTGAAGCTACACCATATAATCTAGGATATTTATTCTATTTCTTTGAAAAAGCTTGTGGAATTAGTGGATATCTTTTAGGAGTTAATCCTTTCAATCAACCAGGAGTAGAATCTTATAAGGCTAATATGTTTGCTCTTCTTGGTAAAAAGGGATATGAAAAAGAAGCTGAAATATTAAATAAAAGATTGGAAAATAAATAATATGAAAATTAGAGGATAGGAATTTCTTATCCTCTTTTTTATACTTAAAAAAAAATATTTTAAAATTATGGAAATATCAAAGCTATTAATATAAAGGTATTCCTAAAAGGTATATTTCTGAATAAGTTCTTGCTAATGCTGAATGAATAAAGATATAATATATCAACAGCTGAAAATAGGGGAGGGATACTATAATGAAAGAAATAAAAAGATGTGAGTGGGCAAAAGGGGAACTTGATATTAAATATCATGATGAGGAATGGGGAAAACCTGAATTTGATGATGCAAAACTTTTTGAGATATTTATTTTGGAAACTATGCAGGCAGGGTTGAGCTGGAGTACAATTTTAAGAAAAAGAGAAAATATGAGAAAAGCTTTTGATAAATTTGATTATAAGATAATTGCTCAATATGATGATGAGAAGAAAAAGAGTCTTTTGGAAGATGAAGGGATTATTCGTAACAGGCTCAAAATAGATGCACTTATTTCTAATGCTAAAGCTTTTATGAAAATACAGGAAGAATATGGAAGTTTTAGCAAATATATATGGAAATTTACAGAAGATAAGCCAATAGTTAATAAATGGGAGAGTATTTCTCAAGTGCCAGCAAAGACAGAGATATCTGATAAGATGAGCAAAGAACTGAAGAAAAAGGGATTCAAATTTGCTGGTTCAACTATATGTTATGCTTTTATGCAGGCTACTGGAATGGTAAATGATCATATGATTTGGTGTGATGAATATAAAAAGTCGCTTAAAGCGAAGAAAAGTTAAACTGGATAAAATGGAATAAAAATTTATAAACAAATCACTTGTCAAAAGTTAAAAAGAGATATATAATAACCTTCTATGTCATATTAGAAATTAAAAAATTTATATAAATATTTAATCTGATACAGGAGGAAAAATGCATAATAAAACTAAAGAAATTTTGGCAGCAGAACAAGTAATAAGTGAAGATATGCTAGAGCAGCTGACATTATGGGCAGATGCAGAGATGGAAAAATAAAATGATAAAGACAATGAGGAAAGAGGAAGTGTAGAAAATTATAACTTTCTCTTTTTTATTTTTAGATAAAAAGATTGGAGAGAAACTAATGACTAGAAAAGGAAATATACTTTAGAAAATTATGGAGTATAATTTTGAGAGGAAAACAATTTTCTTCTCTATTTAGAAAAGCTTTAATATATGGTATACTGTGGGAGTAATATAACATCTAAAAAGGAGATGGTAGTGATGAATTACAAAAAAGAAAATGGCTGGAATTGTATTGACAGCAGAGAAGCAGTATTTGATTTCTCTGAAGGATACAAGAAATTTCTGGACAAAGCAAAAACTGAAAGAGAATTTGTAACTGAAGGAATAAAACTTGTTGAAAAAAATGGATTTGTAAGTGCTGAAAAAAAGGATAAGTTTGTAACTGGAGATAAAATATATTATGTAAACAGAGGAAAAAATCTTGTTCTTGCTGTTATAGGTAAAGAAGATATAGAAAATGGAATAAATTATGTAGTATCTCATGTGGATTCTCCAAGATTGGATTTAAAAGGAAATCCTTTATATGAAGAACTTGATCTTGCATATATGAAAACTCATTATTATGGTGGAATAAAAAAATATCAATGGGCCTCTCTTCCATTGGCTTTACATGGAGTAGTAGTATTAGCTTCAGGAGAAAAAGTTGAAATAACTATTGGAGAAAAAGATGATGATCCTGTATTTACTATTCCTGATATACTGCCTCATCTTTCTGCTAAAATACAAGGAGATAGAAAAACTGGGGAAGTAATAAAAGGAGAAGAACTTCAAATAATAGTTGGAAGTATTCCATCATCTGTGGAAGATAAAGAAGTAAAAGAGAGAATAAAATATACAGTTCTTGAAATATTAAACAGAGATTATGGAATGATAGAAGAAGACTTTATTTCTGCTGAGTTGGAGTTGGTTCCAGCTGGAAGATGTAGAGATTTAGGATTTGACAGATCGATGATAGGTGGATATGGACAAGATGACAGAATATGTGGTTATACTTCTATGATGGCTATGATAGATTTAGAGGAAGTTCCAGCGAAAACTGCTGTATGTTTCCTAGCTGATAAGGAAGAGATAGGGTCTACAGGTAGTACAGGACTTAAGTCAGACTATATTAACTATATTACAGGAGATATGATTTATAAAATAAAAGGAACTTTTAATGAAATGATGTTAAGAAAAACATTGTGGAATTCCAATGCTATGTCATCAGATGTAAATGCAGGAATAGACCCTATATTCAGAGGAGTTCATGATGCTCAGAATGCTGCTAAGATAGGATATGGAGTAGTTGTTACAAAATATACTGGAGCAAGAGGAAAAAGTGGAACTAATGATGCTGATGCAGAATATGTAGGAAAGATAAGAAAAATGCTTAATGATGCTAAAGTTAACTGGCAGATAGGAGAACTTGGAAAAGTTGATGAAGGTGGAGGAGGAACAGTTGCCATGTATCTTGCTCATCTTGGAATTAATACTATTGATATAGGACCAGCTCTGCTGGCTATGCACTCACCTTTTGAAGTTTCATCTAAGTTAGATGTATATGAAACTTACAGAGCTTACAAAGTATTTTTTAGAAATTAAGGTGATAAAGTGGAATACAGAGAAGTAAGTTTTAGAAAAGGTGTAAAAACTGATGTGGAAGCTGTTGTAGAACTCTTGAAAGAAAGATGCAGATGGATGGATAGAAAAGGTATACAGCAGTGGAATAATGAAGGATATTTGAGTTTCTATAATCATGATTACTTTTCTGGTAAGGCAGCTAATGGAGAATTGTATGTTGCTGAAATAGGAGAAAAGATAGTTGGAATGTTTGTTCTTTTAGAGAAAGATAAAAGGTGGAATGATGATATTCCATCATATTATCTTCATAATTTTACTACTGATCCAGAAATAAAAGGACTTGGAGAAAAAATACTTAAATATTGTGAGAAAAAAGCTATTCAAGATGGAAAAGAAAGATTTCGTTTAGACTGTGGTGTGAAAAGTAAAGAATTAAATGATTACTATGAAAGCAGAGGGTTTGTTTTTGTGGGAATATGTGATGAAAGTCCTTATTATATAGGGAATAAAAGAGAGAAAAAATTAAGTTAAAATAATTTTTAAATATAAAGTGTGGGTGTCTGATAAGTCCCCACTTTTTTTATTTACATTTATTTTACAAAAAAGAAAAACTCCTTTAACATTCTGAGGTTAGAATACCTTTGAAAACAAGAATAAAATATCAAGGAGGAAAGAATAATGAATAGGAAAAAAATGATTTTAGCAGGAATGCTTCTTATGGCAGCTACAAGTTTTGCACAGGCAAAATATATCTTCTATTTTATAGGTGATGGTATGGGAGCTGCTCAAAGACAAATTGCAGAAGAATATAAAAAAGGGGTAATGAAAGAAGATGGAAAACTTCTTATGAACTCACTTCCATTTTCAGCAATCACTACTACATATTCAGCAGATACTCTAATAACAGACTCAGCAGCAGCAGGAACAGCTTTAGCTACTGGACATAAGACAAATAATGGATATATAGCTAAAGATACAAAAGGAAATGATTTAAAAACTTTGCTTGAAATGGCTCAGGAAGAAGGGCGAGCAACAGGTTTAGTGACAACAACAAGAATAACTCATGCTACACCAGCAGTGTTTGCTTCTCATAATATAGATAGAGATGATGAAAATGGAATAGCATCAGATTATGTAAAAAGTAATGTAGATTATTTTGCTGGGGGAGGATACAGACATTTTACTCAAAAAGATGGAGAACTTGCAAGTAAAAGAAAAGATGACAGAAATCTTGTAAAAGAATTTCAGGCTAAAGGATACAAAACATTTATAGGACAGAAGTCAGCACAGGATTTTAAGAAGTGGGCTCCTAAAGAAGGAGAAAAAGCATTTGCAGCTTTTGAAGCCTCTCATATGCCTTATGAAATAGATAGAAAGTCTGACAGCCCAAGTCTTAGTGCAATGACTGAAAAGGGAATTGAACTGTTGAAAAAAGATAAAGATGGATTCTTTATGATGGTAGAGGGTGGAAGAATTGACCATGCTTCACATGCTAATGATGTTATGGGTACTATATATGATACTATAGCTTTTGATGATGCACTTAAAACAGCTTACAAATTTTATAAGGAAAATCCAAATGATACTTTAATAGTAGTAGCTGCAGACCATGAAACTGGAGGTATGGGTCTTGGTTTTGGAAATAACTACTTTTTAAAACTTGATGAACTTAAAAATGTAAAAGTATCAGTTGAAGATGTGCTTCAAAAAGCTTATACAGGAGATAGAGATAAGTTCTTTAAATATATAGCAGATAATATGGGATTGTCAAAATTAACAGATGCAGAAAAAGACAGCATAATAAAAGCGATGGATCTTCAAGATAAAAATAAAGACGCAAGTAAAATGTTTGGTGGATACAGCCCAGTAGCTATAGCAGTTACTCATATAATTTCAGAGAGATCAGGAATGCAGTGGACATCTTATGCACATACAGCTGTACAGGTACCATTGGCAGCAGTTGGAAAAGATTCTGAAAATTTTACAGGTTTCAAAGATAATACAGAGGTAGCTAAACTTATAGGAAAAAGTATGGGAAAAGAGATAAAATAACCTCAGGGGGATATAGGTGAAGAGAATAGGAATAGCAGTTGTAGTGACATTCCTTACCCTTCTAGTTTTCAGTGGAAAATTAGAGGGGTATTTCTTTAAAAAAGAAAGTATAGGAAAAGTTCTTACAGTAGATAATAGTGATGCAATAGTTCAGGGAATATCAAAAGTAGGATGCCAGCATCTTACTGTGGAGGTTCTTACAGGAAAGCACAAAGGAAAAGTATTAGAAATAAATAACCTTTTAAGTGGAAGTATAGAATATGATGAATTTTATATAGAAAAAGATAAAGTGCTTATGGCAGTTTTAGAAAATGATGGTAGTTTAAATGGAAAAGTGTTATCTCTTTTTAGAATGGATAAAATAGCTGGACTGGCTTTTATATTTATTGCTCTTCTTATCATATATGCAAGAAAAGTAGGTATTAAATCTCTTCTTTCTTTTGTAGGAAGCATAATAATAATTTGGGAATATCTTATTCCATCACTTAGAAAAGGAGAGAATATCTTTATAATAACAGTATTTACTCTTATACTTCTCTCAGCATTGATAATATTTCTAGTAGCAGGACTTACAAGAAAAGGATTTAGTGCTTTTTTAGGAACAATGTCAGGACTTTTTGTCACTGCTGCTCTTACATTTCTTTTTGGGGATACATTTAGAATTGATGGTATGAATCAACCATTGGCTCAAAGTGTTATGTTTTCAAGTTTTATGAGTATAAATATTCTGGATATTTTCTATGCAGCAATAGTAATAGGAGCAAGTGGGGCAGCTATGGATATAGCCATGGATATGACGGCAACTATTGCAGAATTGAAAATTCATAATCCAGATATTTCCAGAAAGGCTTTAATAAAATCAGGGTTTAATGTTGGTAGATCAGTTATAGGAACTATGACGACTACTCTTTTGCTTGCATATTCAGGAGGATTTCTTACTTTGATGATACTCTTTATGGAACGAAATACAACTATACTTCAAATATTAAATATGAAGATGGTAACTTCAGAAATCATTAAAATAATAATAGGGAGTATAGGATTGGTAGTAGTTGCACCTATTACTACCTACATAGCTTCTTTTATTTATTCTTTAGAAGTAAAAAATAGTAAAAATAAAATCTTGAAATTATTGGGAATATTTTTAAAGAAAAATAGCAAGAAATTTAAAATTTCATTATAAATCTCATAATATATTAAAAATTTAAAAAAAAATATAAAAGAATTTAAAATATTAGCTCTCAATTAATTTAGAGAGCTTTTATTTTTTTAAGTTTTTCAAATAATTTTTTAATATTTAAGGTTAAAATAAATATTTTTTTTAATTACTAATATGCAAAGAGCTTAATAAAATAAAGGGTTCTTTAAAAGAATAAAAAATATTTGAAAATAATTGAAAAAAAGTTGTTGACGGAAAGTATTATTTATGA
>OGJC01000902.1_pt1 | contig 16729 bp, 13 predicted proteins | sample 1571941 | NCBI WGS metagenome assembly OGJC01 (sample SAMEA2582100, study PRJEB24529) | metagenome | biome: Human gut stool | place: China | collected 2011 | reverse complement strand
CCATGATCCCGGATTCAAGATGATATTTGAAGAGATTGTTACTGTATTTTCCCTGCCGTCTGCCAGGTATCAGCATCCGTTTTCTTCTTTCATACCGATAAGCTTCAAGATCATGATGAAGCTTCTTCCTAGAACCAAAGCAAGCGGCTCTCATGCCTAAGTTCAAATGATTCAGCTTATCCGTTTCTCGGTTTAATTTAAAGGTCAACAACCCGATTCTATGCTTCAGCTGTTTGATATTTGGATTAACGATCTGTACCTCATACAAATAGTCTGCTTCACTAGTTTTATGTTCCTTGCTTTTTTGAATTAATTGTTCTTTCTTTTTCTGCCAGTTCTGTAAAGACTTGTTTTCCTTACGAATCTTCTCTTTGATTCTTTCAATCCGTTTAGTACATTCTTTCTTCAATCGTTGATTGGTTTCGACATTACTTTTAAGCAAGGCTCTCGCTTCATGTATTGCAGATAAAGGAAAGTAATCATTCATGTCATATTTTGCTTTTAACTGTTTTTGTAATGAGACTGCATCCTTGACACCATAAAAACAAGTTAAATAGAGTTTCTTATAAGCCATATGCAGCATAGAGTTATACAGGATCAAATCCTTCTTAATACAATTCGCATCCTCTTCTGATAACTCATTATAATAGAAGCGATTTGAATACGATAAACACTTCATGGATGTTCCCCCCTTGAACAAAAAAGCATCCACTGAGATTCGATTGATACAAAGGAAACTAGGTGATGCTTATATGAAATTTAATGATTAAATAGATTGTTTTTTATTACTTATAGTATACCATATTCACACGATGATTTCATCTGTTTTTATTATTTTTTAGATACCTTTTCATGATGAGATATTAAACCTTTGATGCTTGAAAATGAAATTTCCTATAATATAAAAAACGAACCGTTAAGTTCGCTTTTTTATCTCATTATTTTCTTTGAACTGGAATTTGCAGACTGCAGAAATCAACATTCTTTTGCCCCTGATATTTCACATGATCAAGCAAGCAGATATCCAACGCATCATTGGCTGCCGCATAGCCTTTTTCATCAATATAAGCCAGCAGTGAACGCAGCTGATTTTGATGATGACTCGGCCGGCCATAATAATACATGCAGCAGCATTCAGCGGCCGGCAATGTATGAACCAAGGGTGAGTGCTTGATGATCGGCGAACCTTCCGGTACAATTACAAAGACCGAAGAGGCTTTTAAATCAGTTTGCAGCGCCTGTTTGGGGATGATAACACCAAAACCCAAAGACGGCACAAGATCATAACTGCCCACTTCATCAACAGCCGCCATAAACCTGACTTGAAGCTCATCCTCATTGCCGCAAATATCCTCTTCAAAAGGCAGTGCTAAGAATGAGCGTTCGTCCACATGGCGAAAATACGGCTCATCAACAGGCTGATTAAAATCAATCGTGTCATACAGCAGCAGTCTTTCATCAACATATTTGCGGGTTCGAATCAATTTTTCAATTTCAGCATCGATGATTTTACGCTGATCCTTTAAAATTTCGACTGCCTCCTGGGGGTCTTGATCCTTAACAATTTTACTGATTACCTCTAAAGGCAGATTCAGCTTCTTCAAAAATAAGATTTCTTTTAAAACATTAACCTGCAGATAGCTGTAATAACGATAACCCTTATCATCCGTTATCTGCGGCCGAAACAAGCCGATATGATCATAATAAATCAGTGTCTGACGTGAGATGTGGTGCAGCTTAGCCATTTGACTGACTGTAAGATACTCTCCTTTATCCATCGTGCTTTCTCCCTTAGTTCAATTTGTTTCACTGCGGTTTATTATTTAAACATTTCCGCAAAGGTTTGTTTTTCATTTACCGCGTTCAATAAGACAGTCATTTTTGAAACATCCCCCAGCAGGATAAAACCGCACAGTTTATTATTCTTAAAATACAGTGATTCAAGCGTATGATGCTCATCATCGCGCATCAGTACCGAACGATAAGTCTGATCCTTTTGTTTGCCGTTGTCGCCATAAGCATACAGCGCTGTATTCATTCCCTGGAACGATAAGCCAGGAGAAATCAGCGAATAGCTCACTGCCTCACCAGCCGCATTGGCACCGGCGATTTTACCCATTGACAGTGCCTGTTCCCAGTTGCCGTAATTGATTCCCGCAAACTCCGCGCAATCTCCTGCCGCATAGATATCTGCCGCTGATGTAGAGCAATGCTCATCAACCTTAATGGCCCTGCCGCATTCAATACCGGCCTCGATAGCCAGTGATGTATTTGCTTTGATGCCGCAGGAAATCAAGACCAGCTCCGCCGGATAGAAAGTGCCGTCCGCTAAGCGTACACCGCTTACCTGACCCTGATTGCCTTCAATCGCCTGAATAGAAACATTTGTCTGTGTATTGATACCGGCCAACCGTATGCTTTCCTCAAGCATCGAACTAGCCGCAACATCCAACTGACGGCCCATCAGCTGCGGCGCCAGCTCCAGCACCGTCACAGAAGCATGACGGCTTAATTCCCAAGCCGCTTCAAGACCCAATACACCGCCGCCGATCACTACCGCCTGTTTTACCTTCGGCAGCCTTTGATTCAGCTTATGCACATCTTCAATCCGGCGCAGTGCCAATACGCCCTCCTGATCAGCGCCCGCAATCGGCGGAATGAAGCATTCAGCACCAGTTGCCAGAATTAATTTATCATAACGCAAATGATCACCATTGCTTAATACGACTTCCTTTTCATCAATCAGCAGCTTTGCCGCATGCAGATCAGTCAGGTTCAGAATATTCTTTTCCTGATACCATGCCTCATCATGAATCAACAGCTGTGATGGTTCAAAATCCGCCAGCAGTGTCTTCGTCAGCATCGGCCGGTTATACGGCAATGATTTTTCATCACCCAATAAAACAACCGATGCGCTTTGATTGCGTTCTCTGATCGCAGCTGCCGCATTTAAGCCTGCCGCACCATTACCGATGATTAAGAATAACTCATTGCTGTCTTTATGAAATTCACTGGCCGTATCTTCATAAGGCACAAAATTCTCCTTGCCGACACCGCAGACCGGACAGATTTCAGTTCCCTCTTCAAAAACCTCACCGCAGATCAGACATTTCACCAATTTAGGTTTTGATGCCGGCTTTACCTTTGGCTTATCCAGCAGCAGACAGCCAAAATCATGACCATATGCCACAGCCCCCTCAAGCTCAGCCGCGCTTGGCCGCAGTTTCACACGATAACCATCAACAACCTTCATCTTAAGCTGTTTCAGCCGCTCAGTCAGATTATTGACTGCCTCACCGCTCCATGCATAGCTGCCAAATGCGCTCGCTAATTTACCGCCGTGCGTCGGCGCATGAATCGCCGTTGTTAAATCCCAGATTGGTTTTAATGCGTCCTGAAGAATTGTCGGCGAACCAAAAAGCAAACCGTCTGCCTTTTCAATCTCTTTTAATACCTCGTCGGCATCAGCCTCTACCATATCATACAGCAGCACATTAATATCACCGGCAGTTCGCAGCCCCTCAGCGATTGCTTCAGCCACCAAACCGGTATATCCATAAGCGCTCACATAAGGCATGACTACCGTTTTTTTCGCATTTGGTTCACAGCCTTCAGACCACTCGCGATACTGTTTCATCAATTCATCAATACCGCAGTCGATCACCGGACCATGCCCTGTACAAATCAGCTCCACCTCAAGATCCTGAATGCGGTTTAAGGCCTTAACCATAAAAGGCTTAAACGGTCCGAGAATATTGTCAAAATAATATTTCAAAGCCCGCTGATAACCTGCCTGATCCGCTAAACGGCTAAGCAGAATCCCATCAAACGCATAATGCGCGCCAAAAGAATCACACGTTACCAGTGTCTTATCTTCTACAATATAAGTATACATTGTATCCGGCCAATGCAGATTAGGCAAAGGCATAAAACGAAGTGTCTTATCGCCAATTTTTATTTCATCATTTTCCTTAACCGCCTGCTTATTAAAATCACGATTAATGATTTCCTTTAGAAAATTCAGCGCGCAGGCAGTACCGACAATCTTAATATTCGGATTTAACTCAAGCAGACGACCGACGCTGCCCGCATGATCAGGCTCCGTATGATTGACAACAATTGTATCAATATCCTCAATATCGGTAATCTGCTTCAATTCTGCCAAATACTCATCAAAAAATTTTTCCTTAGCTGTTTCAAACAGCACAGTTTTATCTGATGTTTTTAGGATATAGGAATTATATGAAGTACCAAACTCCGTTTCCATAATGATATCAAATACTTTTAACTCTTTATCCAAAATACCCGTCCAGGTAAAACCCTTTTTCAGTTCTAAAGTTTTCATCGTGTACCTCTCTTAACATCGGTATTAAAATATCATACTCAGGCTTAGTATGCACATGATTTGCCCATATATTAACAACAATCAAAACAGCGCCTTAATACCTAGGCATACTAAAATCAAACCGCCGAAAATCTGCGCCCGGCTGCCCAGCATAGAACCAAAGCGGCGGCCGAGAAATAAAGCCGCATAGCTTAAGATTGTCGTGGTTATACCAATGATACAAACCGCTGACAAGATATCAACGCCTGCACCGACAAAGCTGACACCAACCGCAAAGGCATCGATGCTGGTTGCGATACTTTGCATAACTAATGTCTTATATGTAAAGATCGTACAGCTCTCTACTTCTGGATCACGCATTTCCTTGATGCCGTCAGCCATCATTTTACCGCCGATAAAGCCAAGAATAATCAAAATAACAATTCCTGAATAGCGGTCAATTACCTCCGCAAACAAATTACCGGCAAAAAAGCCAAACAACGGCATCACTGCCTGAAACACACCAAAAAACAGCGGCATGATTTTCAGCTTCTGATTCGCGCTGATCGGACATACCAGTCCGTTGCTTAAAGATACCGCAAAGGCGTCCATGCTTAAACCAATACCAATCATCAGTATTTCTATAATTCCCATAATCAATTTCCTCCCGATAAAAACAAAAAACTCACGCACAGTCTAAAAAAACTGTACATGAGTCTCATTCATTAAGACAAGCCAGACACTTTGTGTCATTATGTTGACATGTCACACATCACTGTGCAAATTACTCCCTCATGAAGTATGAGTTAATCTTAACGTAAACCTTATGGCTTGTCAATATTAAAATACATTCATGCGCATCATTGAGTAAAACGCAGAATTATATCTCTGAAATCCTCAAAAGCTGCGGCCTCTTTCAGCAGCATCATAATATTATCCTGCGTACAAAAGTTAATCAGCGCTTCATATAGCTCTTTAAATAAATATGATTCCTTTTCGTTAATCGCAATCAGCAGGACAATATGAACTAAATGCTGATCCCATTTTATACCCGTCCGTGATAACGCCACCGCAATTCTTGTATGATTGGCATTCATTTTCATTGAATGCGGAATGGCAATCTTGCCAAAAGCCGTCGTTGCCGCTTCATCACGGCGGATTACATCATGATAGAAATCCGCGTTGACATGGCCCTGATTCAACAGCTTTTGATGCAGAATATGAATAACTTTAAATTTATCACTCTCTTCATTTTCCTCATGATAGAAAAGCTGCGGTGAAAAGAAATGGTCAAATTCCTGATGCAGCACCGCTAACTTACGCTTTTCGATGATTTCTTCAATGCGGTTAAAGACATCACGGATATCAATGCTGTTGGTAAAGGGGGAAAGCTGAATGATCGGATGGCTGTCTTGAATCGGTATGGTAGTAAATAACAGATCATAAGCCTGATCATTGATTTCATGAAGAAAGGAGACACACTGCACAATGCTGATCTGTGAATCAAAATGAATCAGCAGATAGTTATAAATAAATGATTGATTTTGCTGATAATCAGGACAAAGCAGCACACATTTTAATTTATGAACATCCTGATCCTGCCGCTCTACATCCGCACCGATATGCATCGCCAGATAGGCAACCTCATCCTTAGAAATCTGGATATGACAATGCTGATAAAGAAAATCAGCGGCATAGAGCGCGCAGTCAAACAAAATCGGACAGGCACTTTGAATCGTATCCAGCAGCGGATTATGCAGCGTAGTATTTTGATTGACGCGGGCCAGCAGATTTTTCAGATGCAGCGCCAGCGGCAGCAGCAGCGTCTGTTCCTGAATCCGCAGATGATATTGCTGATTCAAGGCGGCAATCAATTCTTTGCTTAGCTGATAAATGGCATCACCGACACTCTTTTGAATCTCCTTGGGTGAGTTAATCTGACACATATGTATATTCATCATAATCATTGAAGCCATTTCCTCAATTTCATTATTTTGAAAAACAACATGAAAATGCTGCTGAAGCTGGTGAATAATCGTTGCCGCCAAAGGATTTTCAAGCTTTTTATCGGAGCTTGAACTAACCGTCTTAGACTGATTTAAAATACTATTCAGCATCACGGTAATATGCAGATTCAGATTCATATAACCAAAATCATTGATGTAACAATTCTCCTTTTTAAAACAAGTATGCAGGAGCTCATTAATATACATCACATCAATAGCAGGAAACATTTCTTTAAGCACTGAGATATCCACCAAATTACCTGTGGCTTCTTTATAGATAATGCTGGTTAAGAACCGGCGCTTATCCCGTTCACTGCCGGTAACATAAAGCTGATCATTGCGGCATTGGAAACGAATCTTGTTTGGTTCATATTCCTTATTCATTTTCTGTAAGAGACTTTTAATCGAAGAATAACTAAGATACAGAATATCACATAACTCATAAAGATCTAGCTGAGTGCGGTGATGAACAAAGAATTCTTTTATAATATAAGAAGAACGTTCAGCATAAGTCTGCGGCACCAAATCCTTGCCGGCGGTGAAAGCCGCCTGCGAATTAAACGTATACCCCTGTTTGCATGCCAAAATCGTATTCGGATGCTCCGCGTTGATCTCATTGACATAATTTTTAACTGAACGTGATGATACAGACAGAAGTTCAGCCAGTTTTGTGGAAGATATGGGTTTATTCTGCTTTCTTAAAACATTCAGCAGCAGCTCATGATTTTTTTTCATTCTATCCTTCCTTTTCCCTATGCTATATTCATTGTAACGAAACCGCTGATAATTATCAAACACACAATTTCACTAAGCCGGTGAAAAAACAAGCATTTTTACCATGAATGGTAAGAATATCAGTTGAAGCATTAATGAAAACTTGTCATAATGACAGCGTAGAAATCGATTTCACAAAAATTCCAACCAAGGAGGATTTACATATGGAAAAAATGAACATACTGCTTTGCTGCGGTGCCGGGATGTCCAGCGGCTTTTTAGCCCAACAGACAAGAATTGCTGCCAAGAAACAAGGGATCATGGCACGGGTTGAAGCTAAAAGTCAAAATAATATCGAAGATGATTTGCCAAATATTGATATTTTATTGATTGGGCCGCATTTGGCTTATGCCTATGATGATTTAAAAAAGAGCTGTGACCGCTATAATGTACCCGTAAAGATTATTCCTAAAGATATGTATGCGGGACTTGACGGTGAAGGTCTGCTTCAATTATGCATTGAGACACTAAAAGAAAAGGAGACGCAAAATGGATAAATTTATTAACTGGCTGGGAACCAGCTTTGCCCCTAAGGTTGCGAAAGCGATGGATAAGAAAATCATTCGTACCTTATCCGGTGCCTTAATGGCCAATGTACCAATTCTATTATTAGGCTCATTAATCTCTATTTATAATTTGTTTGCCGGTTATATTCCATTTCTGCCAGATCTGTCACCGGTTTATAATTTCAGCTTCGGCATTCTGTCACTGACCCTTGTCTTCTTAGTCGGTTATCATGGTGCTAAGGAATATGGCTTTAAGGAATATGGCGTATCCACTGGCTTAATTGCCTTGATGATGTTCTTTATGGTTATTAAGCCAACAATTGAAAACTTCCAATTCACGGTAAGCTTTGGACGATTTGGCGGTTCAGGCATGATTTCAGCGTTTTTCTCTGGCATTGTCACAATTGTGATCAGCAATTTATATTTTAAACTGCATTTATTTGAAGATTCAGAAACCTTGCCGGATTTCCTTGTACGCTGGCTGAATCAAGTAATTCCAGGCATTATCGTTTTGGTCTTAACAACAATTTTAATTTACTGGTGCAACATTGATTTATTTGCCCTGATTACTGCTTTATTCTCGCCGCTGATTGAAATTGGTCAAACATATCCGGGTTTTATTCTCTGTATTTTTATTCCGGTTTTCTTCTATTCTTTCGGCATCAACAGCTGGTTTATGAATCCTATCACCTCACCGATTGGCTTAGCCGGTATTACTGCCAACGCTTTAGCTTTTGAAGCCGGTCTGGCACCAACTAATATTTATACGGCTAATGTTACGTTCTCGGTAATCTTTATCGGCGGTATGGGTATGACCTTGGCGCTCAATATCATGATGCTGCGCTCAAAGAGCAAACGGATTCGTAAATTCGGTCAGATTTCCATGATACCATCTTTATTTAATATCAATGAGCCATTAGTATACGGCGCGCCGATTGCCTTAAACCCAATCCTGATGATTCCAATGTGGATCAATGGACTGGTAATTCCAACCATCGCTTGGATTGCTTTCAGTAATGGCTGGGTAACAATACCGCATGCGGTGATGAATGTCAATCAGCTGCCTTTCCCGCTTTGCTCATTCTTAGCGACACATGGTGATTTCCGTGTTATTCTGTTAGTAGCTGTATTATTTATTGTTTCATGGCTGATCTGGTGGCCTTTCTTTAAAGCCCATGAAACGAAGACATTAAAAGAAGAAATGGGGGAATAGATATGGATGAAATAACGAATTCAACGCTGATCAGCGCCGCAATGGGGATATTAACTTATGCCGGTGACGCGCGGATTCATGCGAAGAAAGCATTGCAGGCAATTCAAAGCTTTGATTTTACACTGGCTCAATCAGAGCTTGCACAGGCAAGTCAAAATATTACGGAAGCACATAAGGCACAGACGGAAATTATTCAAAATGAAGCCCGCGGCACGAAATATGAATACTGCATGCTGTTTAATCATGCTCAAGATACTCTGATGACAATCAACAGTGAGGTTGAGCTGATCAAAGAGCTGATTAAAACATTTAAGATTTTTGCCGAAGCGATTCACGCGGAGGTGAAATAATGGGTTTTCCAAAGAATTTTTTATGGGGCGGCGCTACCGCTGCCGTACAGTGTGAAGGGGCTTATGATGAGGCTGGCAAGGGGCTGAATGTCGCTGATATTCAAATCTGTTACACCCGTGAAACAAAGCAGGGCAATACAAATTATACAAGAGCGCTTTTGAAGGAGCGGATTGAGGATGTGACCCAAGCCGAAACAAAAAATTATTACCCGAAGCATCAGGCGGTTGATTTCTATCATCGTTATAAAGAATATATTCAATGGATGAAGGAGGCTGGTTTCAAAGCCTTCCGCATGAGTATCAATTGGTCGCGTATCTTCCCTACTGGCTTAGAAAGTGAACCTAATGAAGCAGGTCTGCAATTTTATGATGAGCTATTTGATGAATTATTAAGCAATGGCATTGAACCGATTGTTACGCTGACGCATTATGATATGCCGCTGGGCATTGTCACCCAGTGTCAAGGCTGGTATGGCCGGGCAACGATTGATCATTATGTACGCTTCGCGACGGTCTGCCTGAAACGTTATGCCAGTAAAGTAAACTATTGGATCGTGATTAATCAGATCAATCTGATTTTTGGTGAATCCTTCAGTTCACTGGGAATGGTGATGGATGAATATGAAGATTTTACAGCCGCTAAATATCAGGCTGTGCATAATGAGTTTATCGCCAGTGCCTTAATTAAGCAGGCGGCTAAGCAAATAAAGCCAACGCTGCAGATTGGCATGATGCTGGCTGATCAGATGACCTATGCCAAAACATGCGATCCGCAAAATGTGGCTGTTGCTATTGAGAAAAATCGGATGAAGGATTATTTCTTTGCGGATGTTGAGCTGCGCGGTGCGTATCCGGGATATGCGAAAGATTACTTTAAACGCAATAACATTCAGATTGTGATGGCTGAGGGTGATGAAGAATTACTGAAACAGAATACGATGGATTTTCTGGCGGTAGCCTACTATTATTCACATTGTGTTGATGAAAACGGCGCCCGCTGTGAGAATCCGTATACTAAAGCGAGTCAATGGGGCTGGACGATTGATCCGATCGGCATTTACAATGCGATGAGTCAATATTGGGATCGTTATCAAGTGCCGATGATGATTGCGGAAAATGGCATCGGTGTCGAAGAAGTGCCGGATGCTCAGGGTAAGATTCATGATGATTACCGCATCGATTATCAGCGCCGGCATATTGAACAGCTGAAACGGCTGATGGATGAAGAAGTGAATCTCTTTGCCTATACGATGTGGTCACCGTTTGATATTGTCAGCGGCAACAGCTGTGAAATGGAAAAGCGCTACGGCTTGCTATATGTCGATAAGGATAACCAAGGTCAGGGCAGCGGCAAGATTCTGCCAAAGGATTCCTATTATTGGTATCGCGATGTAATTGCCAGCAATGGTGAAAAACTATAAAAATAATAAACACCAGATTGAATATCAGTCTGGTGTTTTAGTTATATTCACGTTCAGCAGCTTTACCGCTTTAGATTTTGCATAGGCTGCGGCTAATTCAAGCAGCTTCTCAGTGTCCGCCTTTGTTTGCCAAACCTGCATCTGAATCATTATGCCTTGATTTTGCTTTCGGCTTGTCCAAGAGCCAATGATTTCGCCATGATATACAATAGCGCCGGGATTTGATACCAGCTGCCAGATTTTCGCATGATGACGTTTGTCAGGTAAAAGCGTCAGGCGGTCGCGCTGGTCAAGATATGGATCATGACCGCCTAAAAGCAGATATTCCCGCTCCGGCTGGCATGGCTTCATCAGATCAGTCAAATCCTCTGCAAGCATAAAAGCTTGTCTGCCATCTGCCATGACCTTTACCCTTTCCTCAGCAAGCAAATCCCATAAGCGGCTTCCCTGCTTCGGAGAACAGCCCAGCCATTGAATCAATTCTTTACGCGTTGCGGGACCGTAACAATGCAGGAATTTACGCATCAGCTGTTTGTTGGCATCCGGTCTTTCTTTAAGCGGATGGCCAAGCCAGTTTCGGTAAGAGGTAAAGGTGGGTGTTTGATTATGACGCTCCCCGAAAACGACCAAGCCCTTGGCAGCGCACGGTCTCAGCATGAATGACACGACCGCCCCGCCAATCGTTTGCTTATCTGGACTGCCGTATATTGAAGGCTGTTGCCAGATGGTTTGCTTTGCCTTGGGCAATAGCGGCAGCAGCCAGCCGGCGATGGTTTCGTCCAGTACAGCCTTGCTGGTGATGATTTGATGATCAAGCTGCGGCATTACCTGAAGCAGTAAGGCCAGCACTTCATCAAAATCCATTTCAAGCAGTTTTAAGGCAAGAGAAATACCCTTGGTATAAATCCATGGTTCATCTTCAGCGGCACTCAAAGCCGATAAGAAAATATCGCTTTCCTCACTTGGAAACACCAGCGGCAGACCGCGCAGGCTCCACGCTTGAAGCAGATGTTTGTCGGCAAGCAGCTGATTGGCAGCAGCTTTTGAATAAGCGGGAATACGGTTAAACAATGGCGTTTCCCATGCTCCCGGCGGCGTATTTTGTAAACCGCATGCACCAGTCACACTCATCAAATCCGCTGGCTCATAAAAGCGGTCCAAATGATGAGCATGCAGCCGATAATAACGGATCTGTTCCATGGTTAATTCTATCATAGATTCACCTCAGAAATAATTTTCTAAACCCATCTTAGCAAATCCTGAAGCAAGAAGCAAATCAGATCTCATTAATAAGCATAATGCATCAAATAGTAGCATTATTGAAGCAAATGCTACGCTTAGATGCTGGTTTAATCCATCTTCCTTTGTTAGACTATAACTAGTGCAAGGAGGAAACAAAATGTTTTCAGAAAAATTAAAAAGCCTGCGTAAAGAGGCTAAGCTGTCACAGGAACAGTTAGCCGACAAGCTAAATGTGTCGCGACAGGCAGTTACTAAATGGGAAAGTAATGGTGGTACCCCTGATCTTGATAATCTTATTGCGATCGCATCCTTATTCCAATTATCACTCGATGAGCTGTTGGATCATCAACACGGTTTGCCTAAAGCTTCAGCAGATGAAAGTGTCACCGAATATGATATTGACGGTAAGAAACGTTTCGATATTTCAATCATCAGTTCAAAGAAAGTATGCTTATATGGTTATGAAGGTGAAAAAATTCAAGTTCGATTAACAGCAGATGAGATCATTGATATGCAAAAGGCATTTAAAGTGAAGATCGATGATGTTAAGCAGAAAATTGATATTAGTGTTGATCATTATAACAATATGACAGCTACGCAGGCAAAGGCGAAACTGAACGTTGCCATTTATTTGCCAAATCAATATCTGTTAGGTATTGAATTGAGCGACCAGACTGAATATTTGACAATCAGCAATCTTCATACTGACTTTGAATTCAGCGGTAAGGCAAAACAGGCTTTGATTGAAGAATGTGATGGGCATTTTGAGTTAAATACAAATGAGGATGCGGTGATTGAATGTGTGTCCTTTACTGGCCAGCTGGATATCAATCAGCTTTCAGCTACCTCAATGCTGATAATTCCGCTCAGCAAGCCTTTTGTGATGTTTAAAAAAGGCTTTGCTAATTCAATTATCTATCAGATTGATGGAAATTCAGTGGCTAATTATTCAATTGCGAAAGATGCTGCCGATACATGTGATACGATTTTTGAATTAAACGGTATGAATAGTGAGCTGACCATAAATGCTGTTTCGGTAAAAAAATGAAAGCGCGCTACCATCCAATCCGATTCTATGTAATCGTATTTACCTTTACCTGGTTTTTCTGGATTTGTGCGGCATTCAATGATGAGCTAGCAATGACTTTTATGTTATTAGGCTTATGTGTCCCTGCTTTTACTGCTTTGCTGTTTATCTTCACAAGCAAAGACCGCATTTTAATTCATGATTTAAAACGCAAGCTGATGGCGGTGGGTTCCCTAAAGCCTCACAGTCTGCTTTGTGCAATGCTATTATTTGCCTTCATTATTTTCTTATCAATCAGCATCTCCCTGCTATTCAATCAGCCTATGACACAGTTTGCCTTTACTGATGGCTTCTCTTTTTCAATTCACGGCTTCTCAGCTTTATTTACAATGCTGATGGCCTCTGTCATTGAGGAAGTAGGCTGGCGCGGCTATGGTGAAGATGCGATTGCTCAGTCCTGTAATTGGTATAAGGAATCAATCCTGTTTGGCATTCTGTGGGCTTTATGGCATCTGCCGCTGTTTTTGATCACTGGCAGCTATCAAAACGGATTAGCTGTCTTGGGGCCTATGTATGTCATTAACTTTTTAATTAGCGTTATCCCGCTGGGCTTCATCACAACATGGGTTTATGTAATCAATGAGCGGAGTATGCTGGCCTGCATTCTCTTCCATCTCTTTGTAAATCTCTGTCAGGAGAAAATTGCCATGACGCCGCAGACAAAATGCATTGAAACCTTCATTATAACATTGGCTGCTATTGTGCTTGTCACCTGTTATCGTCAATTATTTTTTGAAACTAAACATGTAGGCCAACTGCCTGAAATATAAAAAATAACCATCTCGGTTATTTTTTATTATATAGGAAATTGTATTTTCAAACATCAAAGCACCAATATCTCATTATGAAAAACTATCTGAAAAAACAATATGGGCAGCGATTGTAAAGAATGTCAGCTTACTGCCATATCAGCATTATTCAGATAACATAAAAAATCAGTTCAATGAATCAAGGTGAACAGACTCAAACTAGAAGAAAAGGTATTTACTTGATGGAAATCATTGAACTGATAAAACGAGTTCCTGTATGGATTTGCTTGAGTATGACTTCAATACTGATAAGTAAAAAGAAATTGAAATACAGGAAGGAACATCGCCGTGAGAAAGACAGCTGGATGTTATCATTAATGGCATGATTTCCTGAAGAATTAAAGGAAATCATTTTCTCATTTCATAATACCAATGTTCGTCAATAAGCTCACGCGACAAGATTCCTAAATGATAAAAGCGTTCAAGGTGCGCCAATAGTTCCATGCATGCAAACCACTGCTGCGGACAGCTTAATTGATTGAAACGGTTAAGCTGGCGTCCCCATTGCATCCGCATCGCAAAGTCATAGGCGGTCCCGCTTCCCTGTTTGACAACATCAAGCAGATATTTACCTTTTTTCATATGATGATCTAAGGTTTGCATACAGCGTTCCTTAATATCAGAAATCGGACCGTAATGGGCGGGATATACTATTTCACAGTCAAAATCACAGATGCGTTTTAACGTATCAAAATTATCCTGCATGCTTGAAAATTCTTCCATCCAGAAATTAATCGTTGGATAAATCTGATTCAGCACACTGTCTGCCGCAAACATAAAATGCTCGTTGATTTCATACAGACCAATTTGCTGGGGTGAGTGCCCCGCCAAATCAATTACCTCAAACGTATAATCTCCCACCCTTAACCGCTCATGTGCATGGATCGGCGTGAAGGCAAAAACACCGTCCCCGCCTTCAAAAATTTCACTTTCAGATTTCAATTTAACACATACACTTCGCGGTATCCCAGCCAGCAGGCGATTTTTGCGGATATAATGAGCAGTTGTCTTATTAAGCTTATGAGTGATCATACAGCCGTCCCATTCGCTGGCCAGAATTTCTTTTAAGCAGGGAGCGAAGTGCTGGGCATTGCCGCAGTGATCAACATGCAGATGCGTTAAAAATAAACGAACATCCTTCAGTTCAACGTTCAGCTGCTTTAGGGCAGCACATAATTCATCAGCGGCAGAAGCAGAGTGAAAACCAATATCAATTAAAAGATGCTCATCCCTGCCTTTAATCAAATAAACCTGTATCTCCTTGGTAATTTTACTGGCTGAATGCAGGGTGATGGCATAAATATCGCGGCGCAGAAGCTTCATATCAAAAGCATTCCTCGGCAATCCAGCCAACCAGCCCGTTATGCTTGGCATATACAAAACCATCATGCTTCGTGATTACCTTTACGATATCGCCCGGCAACACATTTAATCGATAATCCGTATAATCATGACAGCAAAGCTTTCCCTCATCCTCATACAGATAGGCAGCGCTCAGCCATAGCTTACGTTTTGAGGCAAGATGTTCACAATAGCACTGATCAGCCTGTCTTTGAAGTAATAAAACCTCTCTTTTTGCCCATGAAATAAAAATTGGATCAGGATTAGCAGACTGTGCTTTACAAATTCGGGCAGCCGGCAGAGAATCCACCCATACGCTGTATGACTTGCCTTGATCCAGAATTAAGGCATTCAGCTGGCCCTCATCCTTGACACCGTTGCCGCCGTCAATGCCGGTCACATTCATCGCTGCATTCGTATAAGGACGGCAATCCGCAATATCCATATGATAATTCAAGGTAGGCCAATGCCCACAGTACACGTGCTTTTTAAAAGCCGTGTGACCTTCCATAAACGCCGGCAAAGTAAGAAAATCCTCCCATGTATTTCGTGAAATCTCCTCATAGCGCAAGCCGGCATGCACAAACAGCATCGACTCACTTTCTAAAATCAGCGGCATATTATCAATAAAGGCCAGCTCCTTGGCAAAGCGCTTGGCAATTGCCTGACGGCATGCTTTGGCATTCGTTTCATCTATCGCAGCATAGCCGCACGCGTGAGCCATTTCATTCAGCAAGGAGGCTTCTCTGAATTGTGTATAGCCAATAAAATCTGCCAGTTCCTGCTTCATCAAAGAAGGTACTAAACAATCACAATTTCCCTGCACAACATAGGTATTGCCTGCCGCGCATAATTCCATTACATCATGAAGCACCCCCAATGAATCAGGGCCTTTCTCACCTAAATCACCTAAAAGTATCAATACATCCTGATCATTAAACTGACACTTTGCAAGCAATTCATGAAATAAGCTTCGGCAGCCATGGATATCACTGATCAAAATTATCCGCTGATTTTCATCAAGCTCAAGCATCTGATGATAAACCCTCTTTTCACCAGCATTGCCTCGTTCTATTTTATCAGCTGACCAGCAGACGCTTGGTTTATTCTGCCCCATCCTCATAAACGACCTTTCCCGCCAACACTGTCATTTTTACCTTTCCGTTTAATTCCCAGCCAATAAACGGCGAATTATTTGCTTTTGAAGCAAAATCAGCAACCTGCCATTTTTCATTTTCATCGAACAGCACCAGATCGGCTGCCGCGCCCACACTCAATGTACCGCCTGGCAGCTTATACACGCGGGCTGGATTGACACTCATTTTTTCAATCAGCTGACTCATGGTAAGAATCTTTTTATGCACTAATTCACTGATACCTAAAGCCAATGAAGTTTCAAGGCCGATGATGCCGCTTGGCGCCTTGACAAACTCCCGATTCTTTTCCTCAGCGCTGTGCGGAGCATGATCGGTTGCGATAATTTCAATTGTATTATCCTGCAAGCCAGCCAAAATCGCCTGCCGGTCCGCTTCCTCACGCAGCGGCGGATTCATTTTAGCCAAGGTTCCAGCTTTTTGGACAGCCGTTTCATTTAATGTAAAATGATGCGGTGTCACCTCCGCGACAATCTTTGGATTCAGCTGTTTCGCAAACCGC
>OGJC01000897.1_pt1 | contig 16938 bp, 10 predicted proteins | sample 1571941 | NCBI WGS metagenome assembly OGJC01 (sample SAMEA2582100, study PRJEB24529) | metagenome | biome: Human gut stool | place: China | collected 2011 | reverse complement strand
TTGTTGCTCAGGAACTTATAAATTAATTTAAATCAAAGTTTTGCGGAATTAAGGCATATTTCATTTCTTGATAGTATTTCAGATTGAACACCATGCGCTGTTTCTCCGGTAAAGTCATTAATGCCTTTTGCAAACACAACTGCGCCTCATCACCCGAAAAGTACGGGTCGCTTTCCAGTTTCTGCACAACCGCTGCTTCCAGATCATCAATGGCCAAGGTAGTGACAGCACGTTGTCTATTCAAGAAAGTAAGGCATTCATTCAACGCAATACGATAGAGCCAGGTAGACAATTTCGCCTCAGCACGGAAATAATCAATATTCGTCCATGCCTTGATAAAAGTATTTTGCAGGAGATCGTTCGCATCCTCATGCGACAGCACCAACCGACGGATCTGCCAATACAATTGTTCGCTATACTGCGCCACAATCATTTCAAATCCTTGTCGCTGCGTACTCTCCTCCTGGAGGAGCTTCAGAACTTCGCGCTCGTTATAAGGGGTCATAATCTCTTGTATCTCTATGTTTATTTATGGTTTCAAATCCAGATCGGTCATTGCCTTTAGTAAAGACGGATCATACTTATAAATGTCATCACAATACATCAAATTATTATCGGCAGACAGATAAACAGTCTGATAATCTATAAACAAAGGCACATATTTCTCCAAACTATAATGTTTCAATTCACGATAGGCCGCACTGATAGGAAGCTTCTTTCCTTCCTCGCTTATCGGCTTGAGGTCCATTGCAATGCGGATGCGGTCTTCCAGTAATTCATCCGGTTCTTCTAATAAGAAGAAAGCAAAATCGAGTGCTTTCTGAAGACGTACACAACCATGGCTCACCGCCCGGTTCTTTCGCATGAAAGCCCAACGGGAAGGAGTATCGTGCAAATAAACGGAATAAGGATTTGGGAAACGGAAGATGATACGCCCCAACGAATTTCCCGTCTTATTATCCTGTTTCACAGTATAAGGTACTCCCTTGCCCGCATACTTCGCCCATTTGATACTATGAGGATCGACTTGTGTACCATTCTTATCATACACCTTCATGCGGTTACGGGTAAAGTAAGTCGTATCCCTGCGATAAGTAGGAATAATCTCTTTCCGGATAATACTTTGAGGAACATTCCAATACGGATTCAGCTCCATATAATAGATTCTGCTGGACAACAAAGGTGTTTTATTCCTCACACTTCCCACACAAATGCGCATTTCCAGAATAGAGTCTGTTTCCTCGTTGACGGCTTGCAGCATGAATGCCGCCACATTTGCCACCACATATTTCTTCCCTTTATCCAGAGCATACTGCCAACGCGCCCGTTCCAGATTCAGCAATAAACGATCCCAGTAATAATCCGTAGTATCCGTCTTTCCCCAACCATTCACGCGCACCAATTCTTCCTGCATTTTCTTATAAAAACGGGAAGAGGGTTGCGCCCAATGAAAGGCGGCAGTGGGATTGGCACGCAAAGAATCAAGAGCCGACAATGCAAATTCCATATCACAACGCTTCAGAGAAATACGGTTTATCGAATCATTCCATCTGCGCTCTGGAGGTAGAAAGCCAAACTTTAACCGGCACACATACGAAAGATAGGCAGCTGTCAACTGATATTCTAAATCCGCCAACAGGGAATTCATCGTTTTTCCATCTTGCAATTGTAATGTACGTATCTGCTGCAACCCATTACGGATACTATCTACAGGATAAAGTCTCGGATTAATCCCATGTCGCGATATATTCTCTAACCAATGCAACATTGAGTCCGCTGCCTGCACAGTCGGTTTATCGGAGACCAATGAATCATTCAACCATAAGAAATCGCCTTCCTCCTGATAATGAGAGACTAACGCAGAATCCCAAACTGTAGTCTGTTTATTTTTTTCCAAACAGGCATGAATGAGCTGCCGAATACTGTCCGCACTGATCTGATAGGCAGGATTAAACAGTTCTTTGAAACCTGCCAAAGAGTCCGGTATCGGAGACAAAGGCTTCTCCTTTCTACAAGCAGCCAAACAAATTATACATATTACTCCCAAAAATAACCGGCTACTTTTCATATACAGTTCCTCCGTCAATATCAATACATAAATTCTCTTTCGCTAAAATTGTCTGCGGAAAAATGGCGGACGCTTCATTAAGTAAAACAGCTTCATCTTCATATCGGGCTGAGAAATGCCCGATAACCAATTGTTTTACCTTTGCATCCAAAGCGATTTGTGCAGCTTGTGCAGCTGTCGTGTGATAAGTTTCTTTTGCCCGTGCCTGTTCCGCTTGTGCAAAAGTAGCTTCATGGAACAGCAAATCCACATTGTTGATTTGTTTCACTATAGACGGACGAAAAATTGTATCGGAACAATAAGCGTATTTGCGTGCCGGGGTCGAAGGACGGGTCAAACGCTGATTGGGAATAACTTCTCCTTCGGGAGTAACAAAATCCGCTCCGTTCTTAATACGGTTCAGTTCGTAAACCGGAACTTTATAAAAATCCACCATTTCTCTGATGATATGATTCGGACGTTGCTTCTCCTCAAACAGGAATCCGCAACAGGGAATTCGATGTTTAAGAGGGATCGTAGTTACAGTCACCGAACGGTCATCATAAATCTGTGTCGGTTCTTTCGTCTCAAATTCGTGAAAAAACACTTTATAGGTCAGTGTCTTACAAAAAAAAGCTAGCATCGGTGCGAATAATTCTTCCAGCCCCTTAGGAGAATGAATATGTAAATCGGCCGTCCTCCCCAATAATCCGAATGTAGAGATTAGCCCCAAGAGTCCAAAGCAATGATCACCGTGCAGATGAGAGATAAAGATATGATTCAAACGGGAAAATTTAAGCCGGGAACGACGTAATTGCATCTGAGCCCCTTCCCCACAATCAATCATAAATAATTTTTCACGCAAATTGACGACTTGTGAAGTCGCAAAATGTCGTGTAGTGGGCAAAGCGGAACCGCACCCTAATATATGTAACTCAAACTTTTCCATCTCCGGCAAAGATAGAAAAAAAACATATTAATTTCGCAAGCAATGAAACAAAAGTCTTATTACCTGCCATATAGTATCAAAAAAGAATATATATTTGCATATCGACAACCGGTTTCAAGAACATGATATGAAAGCTGGTCACAGTATTAGAAAAAGAAGTATTTAATATGACGAATCCCTTTATATACAGAAAATTATCAGTATTGTTCCTACTGTTTATTACTTTCGGGAATGTTTATTCCAAGAATAAAGAAATGGAACAATTGTTTTCCAGATTGGATTCCGTATTGACAAACAGTGAAAAGTACGTTTTAGAGAAAGAAGATAAAATAGAAGAACTGCGTAAGAAACAGTCTATGTCTCTAAAACCGGAAGAAAAACTATGGCTTAACAAAATGCTGTATGATGAATATTTTGTCTATAATGCGGACTCGGCTATGGTTTATGTAAACAATAATATAGAGATAGCCAACGCATTAGGCCGAAAGGACAAAGAACAGGAGTGGATACTGCATAAAGTTTTCCTTCTTGCAGCCCAGGGGCTACTGAATGAGGCTGAGAAAGAATTATTGAATGTAGATATAACTTCATTAAGTAAAGAAAATATGTATCAGTATTATGATACAAAAATCTATCTATACTCCCATTTGGTACAATTCATCGGTAATCGCCTGGAACTGACAAATTCTTATTACAATCTTGAGAAGGAATTCAAGCACGAAGCTAAGAAATACATAACTCCCGATCATCCTTCATATTATAGTTTTTGTGCGTCACTACATAGAGAATATCCCCGTTCTGCAGAGGGAGACAGTATAAAATTAAAATTAAAAAATATAGTAGACAAGTCATCATTGTCCACGCGGGTGGATGCCATCAATTCTTATATGCTTGCTATCATGTTTTACAATGAAGGTGATGAAGATAATTACGTAAAATACCTTATTTATTCTGCCATAGCCGATATTAAAATCTGCAACCGCGATATAGCTTCATTGGAGGAACTTTCCAATATCCTCTATTTGCGTGAAGACATAGACAGAGGCTACACTTACATCAGTTATTGCTTTAAAGCCGCATTGCTGTATCCCAACAGGGTGCGCGTAATAAACATATCGACCGTTATGGATAAACTACAGCAGGCCTATCGCGAAAGGAACAAAATACAGGAAAGCAAATTGCGTAAATCACTCTACACCACAAGTATATTATCCATTGTATTACTCATCTCCATCCTACTCATTTATTTCCAATTCAGAAAACTGTCTCGTTCACGTAAAAAACTGAACGAAAGTAACCGTCTGCTTAATTCACACGTCAAAGAACTTTCCGAAGCCCAACGAATGCTGGGTGAAGTGAACGGAGAACTTAGCGAAGTAAATGAAAAGTTAAAAGTGATCAATAACCAATTACTAGAGTCCAATTATGTGAAAGAAGAATACATCGGATATGTATTCTCAATATGCTCCAATTATATAACCAAACTTGAAGAATACAGGAAGAATATCAGCAGAAAACTTAAAGCCGGTCAAATAGACGATATCAAATCATTAACTTCCAACATTACGATGGTACAAAGTGAGTTGAAGGAGTTCTATCATAGTTTCGACGCTATTTTCCTACACGTATACCCCGATTTTGTAAAAGACTTCAATTCCCTCTTGCGTCCCGAAGAAAAGATAATACTTAAAGAAGGCGAACTCCTGAACACGGAGTTGAGGATATATGCGCTTGTCAGACTCGGAATAAATGACAGTATGAAGATTGCAGAATTTCTTCATTGCTCTCCGCAGACGGTTTACAATAATCGTTTAAAAACCAGAAACAAGGCAATAATTCCTAAGGAAGAATTCACCGAGACGGTACGTTCATTGGGTAAAATGCAAAAATAGAGAGAGAAACAAACCATTTTACTTCATAAACCATTTACCTCTACCAAACATTATATAATTAATAATCAACACATTAACTTTTTATTTATTTACTCTTACTATTTACTTGTATATACACCGTACCTTATACTATACTACCTTTGTCCTCCGAGAAATTAATCGAATATATACTTTTTAAATTTAATCTATGAGGCAAGAGAAACTACTAGGTCCAAAGCAAACTATGAAACATACGTTTGCAATCTCAGACGCTTTCTTTTCACAAAGTGCTAATTTGTTATTTTACTTATCATGAAAAATGTAATATTATTATCTTTACTAATCCTTTTGTCCATTCCCCTTTCGGCACAACAGGAAAAAGTCTCCTTAGTCAACGACAGAACAGGTTCCAAGTTGCTTGTGAACGGTAAGTCTTTTATGGTGAATGGTATGAACTGGGATTACTTCCCAATCGGCACCAATTATTCATATTCCTTATGGACAAAGCCTGACGATATAATCAAGGCTGCTCTCGATACGGATATGTCTTTATTAAAGAACATGGGTGTAAACGCTATCAGACAACACATAGGCGTTCCCCCCAGATGGGTAAAATATATCTATGAACAATATGGTATTCACACAATGATATATAGCTCCTTCGGACGCTATGGAGTAGCTTTGGACGGGGCATGGATGGCTAACACCGACTATTCCGACCCTAGAGTAAAAAAAGTACTTCTCGATGAGGCGAGAGAATTGGTAAAGGAATACAATAATACTCCTGGAATACTCCTCTATCTTCTTGGAAATGAGAACAATTATGGTTTATTTTGGCAAGGAGCAGAAACGGAAGATATTCCGGTAGAAGATCGTAAATCCACTATTCAAGCGGTTCACTTATATAAACTGTTCAATGAAGCGACTGTCGAGATGAAGAAAATGAATGCTTCAGCTCCTATAGCCATTTGCAACGGTGACCTTCTATTCCTTGATATTATAGCCAAAGAATGTAAGGATGTTGACATTCTAGGAATCAACTGCTATCGCGGTGACTCGTTCGGCGACTTGTTCAGCAGAGTAAAAGCGGAGTATGGAAAACCGGTATTGTTTACAGAGTTCGGATCCGATGCATTCAATGCCATAACTCAAAGTGAAGCACAAAAAGAGCAAGCAGACATTCTGTTGAAGAATTGGACTGAAATATATCTGAATGCGGCAGGACTAGGCAACAACAATAACTCACTCGGAGGTTTCACTTTCCAATTTGCCGACGGTTGGTGGAAATTCGGCCAAAATACTAACCTGAGCATACATGACACCAATGCATCATGGGCCAACGGCGGATATGTATTTGACTATGTGAACGGTGAAAACAATATGAACGAAGAATGGTTCGGTATATGCGCAAAAGGAACTCCTGACAGCAGGGGAATATACGAACTTTACCCGCGTGCCGCATACTATGTGCTGAAAGATGTCCACAAGATTAATCCTTATTCTCCCGGAAGTACCACCTCTTCAATAATAAGCAAACTTTCCGATATCAATGTAATGTCAGCCGTTTTATCCTCCAGAAGTGATAAAGCTGCCTTGCAAGGCGAAAAGACTCAGCTAATACGCCTGAGCGAACTGAGAGGCGACATAACTACCTACAATACAGGTGCAAAGAATACTACCACTCCAAGTTCCAGGCCGAAGAATCCGACAAGTTTCCCCAGCTTTAAAGGCTTTGACCATACTGAATCGTTCTACGTAGGCGTAGCCTCAAAACCGGCAGAGAATGTACAGGCGGAAGTCACTGTAAATGTTCTTGGAAATGTGGCGGAGAACCCGATAGACGAAATCTTTTATGAGAACAGAGGACGCTCCAGATATATAACGGACGAAAGCGGAGAAGTAGTAGATCTGGGTCCGTTGGAACGCTTAAGACTTTATAGTGCGAGTTTTGACTGGGATGGCAAACTGTTTAATCTGAAAACATTTTACCGCAAAGGACACTATCATTGGGGATACGAAGGAGACTTCTTTGGATTGTATCCCGAAGCGAGCTACGGCGATAATATGGATATTTATGGTGGCGAAGCTCCTTTCGGAAGTGAAATTGAAGGTAAGAAATACTTCAAAGGGCTGAAAATTGCTTTCGGTCCCGAACTATGGTGGGGTGCAAACCCGGCTCTGCTTGTCAAATACCAACGGAATATAGGTAAATATAACGTAGCAGGTATTTTCCATTATGATATAGACCAGCGTGAAGGAACGACTACTTCTTATGCCATACCCCGTCCCAAGAATACACGGGCCTCTCTTATGGTGGAAAGAAATTTCGGACGTTTCAATATTACAGCGGGCGGATTATGGTCAGGAACAACGCTTGTAGGACGGGAATTTCAAGCTACCACAGAATACAATAAAGAAGCTATCGTATATTCCGACGTGATAAAAACATCCGATACATTCGGAGGGAAGATGAAAGTGGTATATAGCGGAGGAAAGTTTAATGCCTATGCGCAGGGGGCGATAATGGGATTGGTAGCCAGTGGCGGAGCCGATTACACACAGACTTTAACAGGATGGAGGCTAAAAGATAGCGGTAGCGGAAATCAATCGAACGTCCTTGCCGGTTTTACTTATCAGATAGGCAACTTCCAGATTGCCCCTAATTTCCTGTGGCAGAAACCGCTTGTAGGTCCAATGCCTAATGGAATCGATGCTCCCGGAAGATTACGAAATATTATTGATGATCCTTTTGCTGTTAGGGATAACAGGGAGACAACAGCGGGAGAATTGTTGCTGACTTATGACCCGACACCCGCTACTTGGATGTACGACTGGGAGAATGACAATAACGAAGATGCACCGTTTGCCGCTTCACTTGGTTTCATTTACCGCCATCATCCCACCTCACAGGATGCAGCCATAGGTATACTTGCCAACGGTCGTTCTACCTTTGCTTTCGGAGGAGCTGCACCGGCTCATGATTTATGGGAAACAAACCTGAAAATAGCGTCTAGAATATCAAGAGATTTCGGTATCATATCAAGTGTCTACTGTGGTACTGCCCAAGCCAACGGAGATGATACCCGTTTAGTTAAGCGGGTAGGTGCAGACGCCAAAATGATTTATAAGAAACTGCGACTGAACGCAATGGTGAAGTTTAATGACTGGGGGCCGTACGACTATCACAGGGATTTTAACCTTACTTTCCCTTTCCAATGTATGTTAGACTTTTCGACCAGTCTCGCCAAGCCTAAATGGTTGGGTCCGGTATCCACTCGCGTAGGAATCAGAGGTACTTTCAGAACATTAGATCAATATTCTCCTCGTTACGTTGCCGGATATATACCGGACGGTTCCGGTGGTTTTGAACCAAGCACAGATATTATAGGCGCAGGTCGTGGCAACGAATGGGAAATAAGAACCTACATTTCATTCAGCATTTTCTAATCTACGAACTAATTAATAAGATAGTTTTATGAATCACAAAATCAATATATCATGTAAGCTCTCTGTTGTCGCTGTTCTCTTTTCGTTGACAGGATGTACGAGAGATATAAATACGGATGTGCTGGCAACTTACCCACACTTGTCTGATGTCTTTATCGATGAATTTGCATCCGACCTGCAATACCAGGCATGGGGAAAAGTAACTAATTTCGGGGTGGATACTGAAACCACCTACGATGGCACGTCATCTATGCGAATAGAAGTTCCCAATCCGAGTGATCCTATGGGGAGTTGGGCAGGAGGTACTTTCTATTCCGCTACAGGCAGAAACCTGTCCGGATATGACGCACTGACTTTTTATGCCAAGTCTTCCGTAGCTACCGCTATTGAAGTTGGAATAGGAAATTATGATACTACCGAATATCTGGTTCAAGTTAATGATGTCCAACTGAATACAAACTGGAGCAAGATTATCATCCCTATTCCTAATTCCGCAAAGCTTTTATCGGAAAAAGGATTATTCTACTACTCCGCCGGTGCAGTAAATGACGAAGGCTACACCATCTGGTTCGATGAGGTCAAGTTCGAAAAACTCGGTACATTGGCTCATGCCAAAATAGAAGATATAGAGGTTCCCGGTTTTCCCGGAAAACTGACGATAGGAACTCTGACCGAGACTATCAATCTTCCGAACGGCATTAACCGTAAAATGCGGGTCTCTCCCAATTATTTTACATTCGAGTCATCTGACGTCAATGTGGCTTCGGTAACAAATGATGGTAACATAACCGTGCACAAAACAGGAGAAGCCGTTATCTCGTTAAAGGAGGCTGAAGGCGAAATAAAGGTACATTGCTACGATTTCGCTCCAACACCCACGAAAGACGAATCGGAAGTGTTGTCTCTGTTCAGTGATTCTTATACTAATAAGATTTCTGCAAACTGGAATCCTAGATGGGAATGGTCAACAGCTGAATATACGGAAATAGATACCGGTGATAATCATATAGCACGGTATAGCGGTTTGAACTTTGTAGGTATTGTATTCAACAAAACTGCGGATTGTTCGTCAAAGACTCACCTCCACCTGGATGTATTATGCATGGACGAAGTAAGTGAAAGCACTATTATAACAGTCTCTATATACTATGGAACAACGGAAATAAAGTATCCGATAACATTGGAGAAATATCCTGAATTCAAATCAAAACAGTGGCTGTCACTCGATCTGGAACTTGAAAAAGAAAATAAACTAATACCACAATTGGCATTGGCATGTGATGACAACACCAGGAACATTCTTTTGGACAATATTTATTTCTATTAAAAATGATAACTTATGAAACCATATAAAACAATATTGCTTAGCTTGCTGATACTTCCTTTGCCACTGTTACTTGGAAGTTGCGAGAAAGAAGAAGAGATAGAAAACACCCGATGGGTATTGGTGTGGTCGGACGAATTTGACACACCGACTCCCGACAACAGACCCGATCCTTCAAAGTGGACGTATGAAAAAGGCGCTTCAGGATACGGTAATCAGGAACTTCAGAACTATACCGACAGAGTAGAAAACGCCTCATACACAACTCACAAAGGTTTGGGATGCCTGAAAATAACAGCTTTGAACGACAATTATGACGGAGTAGCTTACTCTTCTGCCAGAATAAAGACCGAAGGACTGTTAGAACAACGATACGGACGTTTCGAAGCACGTCTGAAACTTCCGTACGGTCCGGGACTTTGGCCTGCATTTTGGATGTTAGGAGCAAACTATGCCACCGATGTATGGCCAAAATGCGGTGAAATAGATATTATGGAAAATAAAGGATACCAACCTAATATCGTATCAAGTGCTCTACATTTTCCGGGACATTCGGGTGGAAATCCCATAACACAGACTTTTGGCTATGAGAACCAACGTTTTGACACAGACTTCCACATATTTGCCGTAGAATGGGATGAATCCCAAATAGACTTCTTTGTGGATAATGTACTTTACAAAAGAGTGAAAGCCGCTGATGTAACAGATGGTGAATGGGTATTCGATCATCCATTTTTTATTATTCTGAATGTAGCGGTAGGCGGTACATTTGGTGGTGATCCCACAGCAGACACTGTATTTCCCCAAAGCATGTATGTAGATTACGTCAGGGTTTATCAGAAATCAACAGAAGTACAACCCGGAACTAATACCGGAGATATCTCTTCAAACGGTTCAATTCCCGGATGGGATTTTAACGGACCGGATTCTGATAAAGGGCTTATAGAGCCTGAATTAAAATAAATAACAATGTAACTGCTAAAGATTAAAATTATGAATTTAATAAAAATACAAGGATACTATTTAGGGCTTATGGCAGCCATAAGTCTTGGAGCGGTTTCATGTACGAACGAAACGGAATTTGCCAATTCGCTGGATAAAGGCGACATTACTTTCTCAGCTCAAGTAGGAAAAACGATGAGCAGAACCACAGAAAGCGCATGGGATGGTGACGAACTGATAGGTGTGAAAGCGGGAGAAACAGTAAAAACTTACAAAGTGACAACCAATGGAAAAATGTCTACTGAAGATACACCTTATACATGGGATGGCACAAGCTATGATCTGCTGGCATGGACTCCCCTCACAGCAGAACAGATAAACCTAACAGACCAAACTACCGAAGAGAAACTCTTTGACTGTGACTTATTGGCAAGTAATGCGAAAGTGGAAGCAAAGAATGTACATTTTGTATTCAGACACCAAATGACCCGGATGTGGTGGGAACTTCAGAAATTTGAAGGATATACAGATGAAGAAGTGAACACCGCAAAAGTTTCGTTTATCGGTTATGGAAGTGTAACGTATACTAATGGAGAAATCACAACGGTAGGCGATGCTGACCAATTGATTTCTACTCATGACACAAAAGGAGAATATTATAGAAACGGCGAAGCTATGATGGTTCCTTGTGAAATGTGGGAGAAACCATTGATAAAAGTAGAAATAGGAGAAGATACCTATATCTATACTCCAAGTAAGTCCAACCCCAATGACGTCAATAAGAAAACCGGAGATTTGCTTCCCAATACATGGCAAAGATATTACTTGTCTGTCAGCAAAAAAGGACTGACTGTAGAAATGGAATCCGGAGAAATTAATTGGGATAATGAAAAGATCGATGACAATCAGATTACGGATGCTAAATTTAAGGCTATTATATCTGATGAAGTATCAAATTTGACCAATTGCCAGTTTACAGGTTTGGAAAACAGTTTCATTGACAACGCAACCAACGGCTTCTCCATAACTTATAAAGAAACAAATGCAAGCGGAGGCATCGATTACGAAGGTCTATGTGACAGAGTACGTACAGTTGATACCCCAAACGGGACTGTCACTTTCACATTCTGCAATATCCGTTCGGATATCAAATTAACATATACTAAAGAATATATGGAAGTAGGCTATTATTTCTATAGTAACGGTACTTACGGGACAGATTACAAAGACGGTTCCACCTTAGGTATTATCTATAAGATAGGAAAACATGAGACGGACAACGTAACAAATTACGAAGGTACGGATATAGAAACCATTCATGGATATGTAGTAGCGCTAACTGATGAAACTAGCGACGAAAAGAGTAGTTTCAAATGGAAAGAAGGTAATGCAAACTTGTATGGGACAGATTTTCCGGAACACGGTATAAGAGACGGAAAAACCACACAATATCTAGGATACCCTAACTCTAAATATCTTATAGAAAAAGCAGCTGTAGCAGAGGCTACAACAGTGCCGGCAGCCTCAACTTCTACCTGCAAAAACAGTAATTCACTTATACCCGGCACATCTGGTTGGTATTTGCCCTCTCATACCCAATTAAGAGATCTAGCAACTCTTGCGGGTAAAACATTCACTAATTACAGTGCATTGAATGGCACATATTGGGACAGTACATTCGACAGTGACCCTAATGCTTATATAGTAGTTTTCAATGAAAATGGTGCAATAAGCAGTACTGATTTCTACAGGGCTGTAGATTCAGAACAAAAAGTTCGTCTTATTCTTACTTTCTAATTAATCATACAAATTATGAAACAAATATATTCACATATCAAACTGGCAGCCGTATCGCTATTAATATTTTCGGCTTGCACCCAAGACGAGATGTTACCTCAGATCGGAGAAAACGAAACCACCGTTTCTGACGTTCTGACTATTCAAAATGTAAATGTAGCCAATTTCGATACCGGAAATTCTACTACACGGGTAATCAATGATGGTGTCACAGTTCTTTTCGAAGTAGGAAACAGCTTGGAAGATGTCAACGGCGATGAAATCGGTATTTTACTGATAGACAAAGATGGAATCGGATTCGCCAATGAACCCTTTAAGTATATAAACGAAAACGGTGTAAACAAATGGGTTAGTAAAAACAGTGTGAGTTATACCAGCAAAATTAAAAAAGTCATCGCCTACTTTCCATACGCCCAAATAGTGAAAGATGGAAAAGAGTTTGTTCCTTCATCCGTTAATGAACTAAAAGAACTAAAGAAAGAGGAAGAAACAACGGAATTTAAAGACAAAGATTTGCTGATAGCAGAAATCAATGATATTCAATCCCATCAATTGACAATCAACTTTAAGCACGCCTTTTCATTGATAGCGTTCTCTGCGGAAGCGACCATTAAACTAGATGACACGGAAGAGATTTCCTATTTATTAGATCTTTCCGATGTATCTTTCTCCATTGGCGACGAACTGTACACGCCCGAATCAATGAGCGGCAAATACATCTGTCTTGTTGACGAAGAACAATTAGTAAAAAATGATTTTCGCTACTTCTACACGATTGATAATATTACTTATTCAAAGACGCTGAAAGATCCTATAACACTGGCAGCCAACCAATGTTACACTTTCCCTTGCCCAACATCCTCCGAAGGAACGGCAGATATTGCAGTAGGTGACTTCTACTGTACCACAGAAAGTAATAAAACAATCATTCTTCCAAGAAATGCAGCCGGTATTCCTACCGGTCTTACCTGCAAAGGAATCGTATTCCACATAATAGACGATTTTGAAACTTTTAAATCTACAAATGATTTAAACGACTCCAATTTAAATGGATATCAAGAAAAACATGGCTTAGTAGTCTCTACAAAAAAAGGAAATAATTTTGGCACTGTGGCAGCAGCTGATATAGAGCAAGCCTTTATTGATGGAAATGCAGAGAAATACACTGATACGGAAACATCAAACGGTTATAAATTGACACAAATTTTAGTAGGAACTGAAAATCTGGGATTTATCGCTTTGAATAATCATACTGAAAAACTAAACAATAGTACCGCTTGGTATGCTCCTTCGTTCAATGAACTTAAATACCTGATACAAGGTGAAAATACTCAAACAGGTTCCACATCGGGGCAAGAGTACATTAACAAACAATTGAAAAAAATAAATGCGGATGAACTGGCAGGTACAATTCCTTCTGTCACTTTTTACAATGGTGTCGGAGACCATGGATTACGCCTTATGACGGGCGGTTCTGAAAATGGATGGCACGGCATACCTGGCGAAGCTTTTTATCCAATCTGTGCATTTTGATGCATTCCTCCCAAAAACAAGAACTAATAAATATTTACAATAATAAAAGACGATTTATGAAGATAAACAAGTTATTATTTACCACAACACTGACAGCATTGGCATTAACAGCCTGCTCTCCGAAAGGAACCAACTCTGATTCTGAGATAGAGAACAAAGTAGAAGCCTTACTGGATAAGATGACTTTAGAGGAAAAGCTAGGGCAGATGAATCAGTTGAGTCCGTGGGATCCTAACGAACTGGCAAACAAAGTTCGTAATGGAGAAATAGGTTCCATATTGAATTATATGAATCCCGAAGAAGTGAATAAAATACAGAAAATCGCAATGGAAGAGTCACGGTTAGGTATCCCCCTACTAGTGTCACGCGATGTAATTCACGGTTACAAGACTATCTTCCCTATTCCATTGGGACAGGCAGCCACATTCAATCCACAGATAGTAGAAAACGGAGCACGTGTAGCTGCCATAGAAGCTTCAGCTGATGGTATCCGTTGGACTTTTGCGCCCATGATAGATATATCACGTGACCCTCGTTGGGGACGCATAGCCGAAAGTTGCGGTGAAGATCCCTACTTGACTTCCGTAATGGGAGTAGCTATGATTAAAGGGTTTCAAGGAGATTCGCTGAACAGTCCGACTTCAATGGCGGCGTGTGCCAAGCACTTTGTAGCTTATGGTGCATCCGAAGGCGGTAAGGACTATAATTCTACATTTATCCCCGAAAGAGTACTGCGCAATGTATATCTACCTCCGTTCAAAGCTGCGGTAGACGCTGGTTGTGCCACTTTCATGACTTCATTCAACGATAACGATGGTGTGCCGTCTACGGCAAATAAATTTGTGTTGAAAGATATATTGCGCGATGAATGGAAATATGACGGTATGGTAGTAACCGACTGGGCTTCGGCTGCCGAAATGATCAATCACGGTTTCTGTGCAGATGGCAAGGAAGCTGCCGAGAAATCGGTAAATGCAGGCGTTGACATGGATATGGTGAGTGAAACGTTCATCAAAAACCTCAAGCAGTCTTTAGCAGAGAATAAGGTTTCCATAGAATCAATAGACGACGCCGTACGGAATATTCTCCGTCTGAAATACCGAATGGGCTTGTTTGAAAATCCGTATATTGTTACACCACAGAATGTGAAATATGCGGAAGAGCACTTGAAAATAGCAAAAGAAGCGGTAGAGCAATCCGTTATTCTCCTGAAGAATGACACACAAACATTACCGCTTACAAACAAAATCCGTACTGTAGCGGTAGTAGGTCCGATGGCTGACGCACCCTATGAACAGATGGGGACATGGGTGTTCGACGGTGAAAAAGACCATACTCAAACACCTCTCAAAGCAATCAGAGAAATGTATGGCGATCAGGTCAACGTAATTTTCGAACCTGCACTCGGTTATAGCCGTGACAAAAACCTAAACGGTATCGCCAAAGCCGTAAACGCGGCACGCCACGCAGATGTAGTCCTTGCTTTTGTCGGTGAAGAAGCAATACTTTCGGGTGAGGCCCATTCTTTGGCAAACCTAAATCTTCAGGGAGCACAGAGTCAACTGATACAAGCACTGTCCACTACCGGCAAACCATTAGTAACCATAGTGATGGCGGGACGCCAACTTACAATTGCTAGTGAAGTTGAAGCTTCGGATGCAGTTCTTTATGCGTTCCATCCGGGCACTATGGGAGGACCTGCCATTGCCGACATCCTTTTCGGGAAGGTTAATCCAAGCGCAAAGACTCCGGTTACATTCCCCCGTATGACAGGTCAGGTTCCTATATATTATGCTCACAACAGCACAGGTCGCCCGGCCAACCCGAAAGAAATGCTCATTGATGAAATCCCTGTCGAAGCGGGGCAAACATCTGTTGGCTGCCGTTCCTTCTATCTCGATGCCGGGGCTTCTCCCTTGTATCCGTTCGGCTACGGATTGTCTTACACTACCTTTGAATATAGCAATCTGAAGTTGACTTCCGACAAACTTGCTATTAACAGCGAGATATCAGTCACGGTAGATCTAAAGAATACAGGAAAGTATGACGGCACGGAAGTAGTACAACTTTACATTCAGGACAAGGTAGGCTCTGTAACCCGTCCGGTAAAGGAACTGAAGGCTTTTCAACGTGTAGAACTCAAAGCCGGAGAATCAAAGAATGTTTCATTCTCTCTGCCTGTTTCAGAGCTGGCTTTCTGGGGCTATAACATGACTTACAACGTAGAACCGGGAGATTTCAAATTATGGGTAGGAACAAACAGCGCTGAAGGTTTATCTGCCGACTTTACCGTATCGGCTTTATAAACAATCTTCAAAGAACATAAAAACATAGATAATAAAAAAGGTGTATCGCTTTCGCAATACACCTTTCTGTTTATTTAGAAATACTTTTTATTATTTCTTTCCTTCCAACTGTTCTTTCAATGCAGCAAGAGCGTCGATATCGCCCAGCGTAGTTGAAGCAGCCTGGTTCTGGATCATCGGAGAATCTTCTCTCTTGTTGCTAGAAGATGACTTCTTAGCACCAGAAGCAGCTTTCTTTTCTGCTCTTTCTTCAGCCTTAGCTACATCTTCGAAGATACGGCTGTGAGACAGGATGATTCTCTTAGCGTCTTTGTTGAACTCGATCACTTTGAATTCAAGTTTCTCATCCAACTGTGCTTGTGAACCGTCTTCTTTTACAAGGTGTTTCGGAGTTGCGAAACCTTCTACACCGTAAGGAAGAGCTACAACAGCACCCTTATCCAACATTTCGATGATTGTACCTTCGTGTACAGAACCTACAGTGAACACAGTTTCGAATACATCCCAAGGATTTTCTTCGAGTTGTTTGTGGCCGAGGCTCAAACGACGGTTTTCTTTGTCGATTTCCAATACCTGAACTTCGATATCAGCACCAATCTGAGTAAATTCTGATGGGTGTTTTACTTTCTTAGTCCAAGAAAGGTCAGAGATGTGGATCAAGCCATCAACACCTTCTTCGATTTCTACGAATACACCGAAGTTAGTGAAGTTACGAACTTTTG
>OGJC01000866.1_pt1 | contig 17623 bp, 20 predicted proteins | sample 1571941 | NCBI WGS metagenome assembly OGJC01 (sample SAMEA2582100, study PRJEB24529) | metagenome | biome: Human gut stool | place: China | collected 2011 | reverse complement strand
GGATATCCTGCTTGGTACACAGATGATCGCGAAAGGCTTGGATTTTGAAAATGTCACGCTGGTGGGAATCCTTCAAGGTGATGCGATGCTTTATCGCTCTGATTATCGCAGCAGTGAGCTGACCTTTGATCTGCTGTGTCAGGCCAGCGGACGAAGCGGCCGCGGTCAGAAAAAGGGTAAGGTATTGCTTCAGGTTTTTGATGATCAGCACTATGCCGTGCGCTGTGCGCTGACCCATGATTATCTGAAATTTTTTGAACAGGAAATGCGCTACCGCCATTTAGCCGGTTATCCGCCGTATACCTATCTGGCATCGATTCTGTATATTCATAAAGATAAGGAATCAGCCAATGAGGCGGCGTGTGAGGGCATGCGCTGCTTGGCGGAAGAAACATTCAGGCTATTGGGGCCCAGTGAATTAATGAAGGTAAAGGATGAATATCGATTCCGTATTTGTATTAAAAGTAAATCACTGACGCAATTGCAGAAAGCGGTTTATCAGCTTTCACGCAGACATCGCTCATCAAAAAGCAAGGTCAGACTGCAGATCGATATCAATCCGCTGAATATGGATTAGAGGAGAGGCTTATGAAAGCAAGAGAAAAAGCATACAATTGTTTATGTGATATTGTTTTAGGCAAGAGTTACAGCAATCTTTATCTGCGTAAAGAAATTAATGATTTCAGCTCAGCGGATAAGGGTTTGATTACCAACATCGTTTATGGTACGATGCAGAATTATCTCTATCTCAGATATCAATGGGAAGCCTATGTGCAAAGCGATATTGCCGCTGACATGGCGCTTTTGATGGATATGAGTATCTATCAGTTCCTGTTTATGGATAAGGTGCCTGAATATGCGGTGGTAAATGAAGCCGTGGAAATTGCGGCTAAGAAGCATAAAGGCAAGTATAAAGCGATGATTAACGCGATGCTGCGGCGCTTTTTAAGAGAGGGTAAACGTCCGATCCTTGGTGATGCGCTCTTTCAGCTGTCTATCAAAACATCGCATCCTTTATGGGTAGTCAAGATGTGGGAAAAACAATATGGTTATGAAATTGCTGAGCGGATCTGTCTTGATGATCAGGGAGCACCGGCATTAGCGGCCCGGGTGAATACATGTGTTACCAGCCGTGATGAAATCATTGCCGCCAATCCTGATTTTGAAAAGGGCTGTTTGAGTGAAGACGCGCTGATTTATCATGGCGGTAATATTGCCGATACAAAGGAATATCTGACCGGCAGAGTATCGATTCAGGATGAGGCAAGCCAGTGTGTCGCCTTATTAGTTGATCCTCAGCCCGATGAGAGTATTTTGGATATGTGCGCGGCGCCGGGAACGAAAACATGCCATATGGCCCAGCTGATGAAAAACGAGGGAGAAATCATTGCCTTGGATATTCATGAACATCGTGTTGAATTGATTAGTAATGCGGCCGCCAGACTTGGCTTAAGCATCATTCAGCCATGGTGCTTTGATGCCTGTGAAATCAATCATGAATATGATGAGGAAAGCTTTGATCGGGTATTGGTCGATGCGCCATGCTCGGGCTATGGTGTAATGAAGCGCAAAAACGATATCAAAGTACATATGCAGTCAGAAGACATGGATACTTTGCTGCCGCTTCAGGCAAAGCTATTGGATACCGCGTTTAAAATGGTAAAACCAGGCGGTGTTCTTGTCTATTCAACATGTACGCTGAATAAAAAAGAAAATGAAAAGCAAATTGAGAAATTTCTGGGACTGCATGATAACGCGCAGCTGATTTCTCAGCGAACCATTTTCCCTTATGAATACAATACCGATGGCTTTTATATGGCCAAGCTGATTAAAGCTGAAAAGGCATAATCATTAAATGATACAGACATGTGCAAACAGTCTGTATTTTTTGTAATTTCGTGCTTGACTTTACACTTAGCAAGCGGTACTATAAAGATGTAATAAGCAAAAGATTAGAATACTAAACAAATGATTATGGAAAGGAGGCAGTTATGATTACTGATCGAGAACGTCAAATTCTGCATTGGATTGAGGAAAATCCCTTGATCTCCCAACAGGAACTAGCAGATCTGGCAGGTATTACCCGCTCATCGGCAGCTGTGCATATCTCCAATCTGACTAAAAAAGGATTGATTCAGGGTAAGGGTTATATCTTACAGAAAAAGCCATATATCGTGGTGATCGGCGGTGTGAACATGGATATCTGCGGACGTCCGTATCAGCCATTGGTCATGCGTGATTCCAATCCTGGCACCACCTTTTTATCAGCGGGCGGCGTTGGCCGTAATATCGCGCATAATTTGGCGCTGTTAGATGAAGATGTGAAATTGATTACGGCTTTTGGCAGTGATGGCTATGCGTCACAGCTCAGTGAAGAATGCCATCGCATCGGCATTGATACATCCCAGTCCTTTACGATTCCTAACGGTGTGACATCGACTTATTTATTCATTACTGATGAGCATGGCGATATGGAATTAGCGGTGTCGGATATGGGGATTTATGAGCATTTAACACCTGAACTGATGGCAACCCGCATCGATTTTATCAATCGGGCAAGCCTTTGTATCTGTGATACCAATCTACCGCAGAATACCTTAGAATATCTTGCCGCGCATTGCCAGTGTCCGTTATTTGCTGATACGGTATCAACGACTAAGGCGAAAAAGCTGAAAGGCTTGTTAGGTAAGATTCACACATTGAAACCAAACCTTATTGAAGCGGAGGAGCTGACAGGTATTAAAATCATTGATGAAAATTCCCTGCGCGCAGCGGCGGAGTGTTTTCTGAAACAGGGCATGCAGCAGGTTTTTATATCTTTAGGAGAAGAGGGTGTTTATGCGGCAAATAACCATGAGCATCTGCATCTGCCAAGCTTTCCATGTGAAATTGTCAATACGACAGGCGCCGGTGACAGCTTTGTCGCAGCTCTTGCCTGGGCATGGCGTCAGCAGCTTCCACTGCGCGATATTGCCAGAGCCGGTATGGCGGCAGCCAGCATTTGTATCGCCAGTGAATCAACCATCAGTCCGCATATCAGCTGTGAACATATACTTGAAATCCTGGATCAGCATCCAGTAAAATAGGAGGAAAAACATGAACACAAGTAACTTAAGAAAGTATTTAGACGTATCTGAAGAAGTACAGAAGGCATTAGCCGAGGGACGTCCGGTTGTAGCACTGGAATCAACGATTATCTCTCATGGCATGCCATATCCGCAGAATGTGGAAACCGCCTTAAATGTGGAAAAGGTCGTACGTGACAATGGTGCTGTACCAGCTACGATTGCCATTATCGGCGGTAAGCTGAAGGTAGGTATTTCAAAGGAAGAAATTGATCATTTAGGCCGTAAAGGACTGAATGTCATCAAAGCCAGCCGCCGTGATATTCCAGTGTTGGCAGCTAAGGGAGAAGATGGCGCGACAACCGTAGCGGCAACCATGATTCTTGCCAATCTTGCCGGTGTTAAAATCTTTGCGACCGGCGGTGTCGGCGGTGTACACCGCGGAGCTGAAACTACGATGGATATTTCCGCTGACCTTGAGGAATTAGCTGAAACACCGGTGATGGTTGTCTGTGCAGGCGCTAAATCCATTCTTGATCTTGGTTTAACGCTTGAATATCTGGAAACCAAGGGGGTTACGGTATTTGGTTATCAGAGTGAAGAATTGCCAGCCTTCTATACCCGCAAAAGCGGCTTTAAAGTAGACTATCGCATGGATACACCAAAGGAATTAGCTGATGTCTACAAGGCTAAAGAGGATTTAGGATTACGCGGCGGAATGCTGGTAACTAATCCAATCCCTGAAGAATATTCAATGGATCCGGATATGATTAATAAATCCATTGATGAAGCAATTGAAGAAGCTAACCGTTTAGGCATTAAAGGCAAGGATACCACGCCGTATTTATTGGATAAGATTCAAAAGATTACCGGCGGATCAAGTCTGGCAGCAAATATTCAGCTGGTTTATAATAACGCTAAGCTGGCATCACAGATTGCCTGTGAGTTAAGTAAGTTAAAATAAAAGGCTATAAAAATAGTGAACTCATAAACGTGGGTTCGCTTTTTATGTGGTATAGGCAAACTCAACCTTAGGTTTGGTGTGTTTTATGAGAAATTGCTCAATAATTTATTTAGGAGGAATAGTATTGGTAAGAAAGCATGAGAAAACTGATTGATGCCAATGATATTTTAAGGTATCAGAATGTGACTGTTGGAGAAGTTCAGTCTGTTTGATGATAAGTATCATGTGCAATATAGAGTGACGAATCCTATTGATTTTCGTGAAGGAATGGTAGATTAGTGGGAATGATACCTGTTTCAGAAAAAAAGTTCTTTCTTTTTCTTTATATATGAGTATAATTGAAACAAAGAAATGGGGTAGTTTATGAAACATAAGGGCGTCTTTTTTGAAGCGGTTGAAACCACAATTCCGGTCATGCTTGGCTATTTATTTGTCGGCATCGCTTTTGGTATGCTGTTTCAGGAAAAAGGATATAATTTTTTATGGGCAGCAGCCATGTCGGTATTTGTTTATGCCGGCAGTATGCAGTTTATCGGTATTAATTTCTTTGTGCCGGGAGTCAGTCTTGTGGAAGTGGCATTGATGACCTTGCTGGTGAATGTACGGCATATATTCTATGGTTTAAGCATGATTGAGCCATTTTCGCATATGGGGCGCAAAAAGCCATATATGATTTTTTCTTTGACCGACGAAACTTATTCTTTGCTGGTTAATATCAAGAATGAGGAAGGTCACGCCGACAAGCTGATGTTTCTGATTTCATTTTTAGATCAATGCTACTGGATCATTGGCTCAATACTAGGTTCACTGATTGGCAGTATGCTGCCTTTTGATACAACAGGCATTGATTTTGCACTGATTGCTTTGTTTGTGGTGATCTTTACGGAACAATGGCTAAGCTGTTCAGATCACCGCCCGGCATTGTGCGGAACCGCCTGCGGCTTGTTTTCACTAGTTGTATTTGGTGCTGAGAATATGGTTATTCCTTCAATGATTTTGATTGTGCTTGTGTTAATGGCAATGAAGAAGAAAGCAGGTGATGCTTCATGATTTCAACAGCAACGTCTATCTTAATTATTGCCATTATGGCGGGTGTTACCTTTTTAACCCGTGTCATTCCCTTTATCTTATGGGGAAATAAAAATGAGCTGCCATCGCTGATCCGCTATCTGGGAAATGTTTTGCCTTATGCGATGATGGGCCTGTTAGTCGTTTATTGTCTGCGCAATACAGCTGTGCTGTCAGCCCCTTATGGCATCCCTGAATTAATAGCTGTCAGTGCCGTAGTTGGACTGCATTGCTGGAAACGCAACAATTTAATCAGTATCTTAGGCGGCACGGCATTATATATGCTTCTGGTGCAGGTGATCTTTAAATAATTGATATAAATAAAACCCTCGATTGAGGGTTTTATTTACTAAAAAGGAAGTGACAGATAGGATAATAACAAGACAATGGCCGGCGGTATCGCTAATAGCAAGAAAAGGTTTGTCGTGGCAAAACGGTTTTCATTTTTAGATGTGTTTAAATTAGCCCGCATACGATCCCCTGAGGTTAGTAAGCCGCTGCTTAATACAGCGATAATGAATAACGCTGCTGTAATGATCAGTAAGATATTTTTAAAATTATAAACATTCAATAGCTGAAGGATGTAAATGACAATAAAAATCAGGGTGTAAATGAGATAGACAATTTTCTTGTTCATATCAAATGCTCCTTTCCCAAGATTAAATGAATGTCTATGGTTATAGATATTATACCATAAGCATCTTACTGATTGAATTTAAAGGTAAAATTTAAGTAATCTTTAGAAATCTTTAAGCTTATCACCGTTAGGTTTTAAGAATGATTTGTTATTCTTAGAGCATGAAATGAGGGATAAGCGATGAAGCAAGTGGATCGTAATATTTTTAAAGGAATATGTGCTGTAATAGCTGGTGGTTTAATCTTATTGGGACTGATTTATTATGGCAAAGACCTGTTTAATCTATTAAGCAATATGGATCAGATGAAGGCCTTCCTTGAACAATTTGGTGCCAGCAGCATGCTGGTGGGTATATTGCTTTATGCCGCTCAAATTCTGATAGCCATTTTGCCGGGTGAAATTATTGAGGTATTGTTCGGTGTCCTTTATGGAAGTATCGGTGGCATGGCCTTCTGCTTAGTAGGCAATCTGATTGGTTCAACATTAATCTTCCTGTTAACTAAACGTTATGGCAAAAAATTTGTTCAGCGGTTTATTTCCGAAGAAAAAATGGATAAGATCAGTTTCTTTAAGGATGAGAGCCGGCTGAACGCTGTTACCTTTATCCTGTTTCTGATTCCGGGAACCCCAAAGGATATCTTTACCTATTTGTTAGGTTTAACGAATATGAAGCTGTCAACCTTTCTGCTGATTTCAAGCATTGCCCGCATTCCTTCCATTTATTCATCAACCTTGGTCGGTGCTAATCTGGGCAGCAATATGCTTGCTCAGGCAATCTTGATTTATGCGATTACTGGTATCTTCTCCTTAGGCGGCTATCTGTTTTACCGTTTTGTATTTCAGAAAAAAGCGGCAGGAGCCCAAACCAGCGGTATCTAAACAATTGAATCGAGTACATATAACATCTGCAGGTTCTCGCTTGCAGATTTTCTTTGTCTGGGATATACTACAAACAAGGATGTGAGAATATGAATGAGATAACATCAGTGAGTAATCCCCGTGTAAAACAATGGGTGAAATATCATGATAAGAAACACCGTGACAGAGACGGACTCTTTTTAGTTGAAGGGGAACATCTGATTCAGGAGGCAATTACCGCCGGTCTGTTAACGGCGCTGATCATCAGCCCTGACTGCCCGTATCAGTTTGGTTTTGACGGGGAGTGCTATTTGGTCAGTGAGGAAATTATGAAGAAGCTGCGCAGCACCGTTTCGGTTAATACATGTGTGGGTGTCTGCAAGGTTAAGGACAGTAATGTTACACTTGGTGATAAGGTAATTCTGCTTGATGATGTGCAGGATCCGGGGAATGCGGGAACAATCATTCGAACAGCTTATTCTTTTGGCTTTGACGCGGTTGTCTTCTCTGGCCGCAGCGTTGATATTTATAATGAAAAATTAATTCGCTCAACTCAGGGCGCGCTGTTTCATATGTCAGTATTAAAAGCTCATCTGCCGGATATGATTCATAAGCTGAAGCAGATGGGAACGATAGTATATGGAACTTCACTGCATGAGGCAAAGGGACTTTCAACCTTTGTGAATCAGCAAAAGACGGCGCTGGTTTTCGGCAATGAAGGCAATGGCATCAGTGAAGCAATCTTAAATCTGTGTGATGATCGTATTTTTATTGAAATGAATCGTTTTGAAAGTTTAAATGTAGCGGTAGCAGCCGGTATTTGCTGTTACGCATTCAGAAAGCAGGACTTATGAGAAAAGTATTAGTAGCCATCCATGGCTTTGGGGACATGCGGCAGGAGAATTTCCGTAACTTGATTGAATGGTCAAAGGGGCAGGACTATGAGCTGGTTACTTTTGATCTTTATGACTTATCACCGCATCCAATTTGGACTGATTGGCTGAAAAAAGCCATTGAAGTATTAAAGGGCATCGATTTTATGGAATGTCAGGTTACCTTGTTAGGTTTTTCGATGGGCGGTGTTATTGCCAGTTATTTAGCCGATAAATTTCCGATTCAGAAGCTGATTTTGATTGCGCCGTCATTTAAGGTTTATGGCGTGAAACAGGTGCTTTCCTACTGCAATGATTTTAAATTCAAGGAAGGCGGCAAACCGGAAGTCAATGACCGTGATAAGGTACTGCTTGAATATTCTATAGAATTTGCGAAGCTGATTAATATGCTGCGTCCGTATCAAAAGAAAATCAAAGTGCCGGCATTGGTTATTCAGGGAACGGCGGATGATGTTGTGCCGCCGACGATTGGCAAACGAACCTATCATTTGATCAATCATCCGCAGAAAAGACTGTATCTGATTCCGGAAGGACCCCATGAGCTGTTGGAGGATGAGCGGTGCGGCAGGGAAACCTTTTCGATGATTAAGATGTATATGGATGAGGTAAGGGTATAATCCAGCTAATTAATGTAATTATAGAATTAAACTTATTATCATGAAGGGGGATGACATTGATGAAAAAGATAATACTATTGTGTTTAGGCATATTTTTATTTGGCTGTACAGCTAAACCAGAATTTGAGGTTAGTGATGAAGTGCATTTTCATCCATTGACAAAATATGATTATGTGATGGATGAATATTTGCTAGAACATCCTGAAACATTGGGCTTTATAGAAACGGAAGAAAATTTGTATCGCTTGTCCGTTTATCTGTGCGTCAATGCCGGGGGAAATAATGATTATCGTGTTAAGACTGTTGATTTTTCAACGCTTGATGATTACTTGAATGATTATCTTTATGAACCACCCTCAGAATTAGTAACTACTTTTTTATTTGATTTGCCATCATCAGGAAATCAAAGTATTTACAGTACAGATTATATTCTAATCCTTGAAGATAATGAAAAGGAGACTTTAATCGAAGGTCTTAAAGAAATTACTTTCATCATTGATATTATTGATGATGAGCATGGTTTAACTGCCAAGCAAATAAGTTTATCCAATTTTGTGGATTGATTTTGTAACTTTTGATGTTTTTAGAATATGCAGCGCTTAAGCGGGTATGAATAAGGTGAAAAAGCATTTGTCAAATCCATTTTTTTGGGCTATAATAACAACTGTTAAATACTTTGAGAAGGACTAGTAAACATGAAGATATTCTCTATCAGGGATAAACAGCCACCGACTGCAAGCTGTTTTTAGAGAAAGCTGTTGAATTCACCTTTGAATAGTGGGACTAATCATCCCCCGGGAAACAACCGGTTATCAGGGTAAAAGTGTGTCGCAAGACGAAGCAGGATGGTACCGCGCAAGAGCGTTCCTGCAGGCTTGCGGCTTTTTTATTAGTCGGAAAGGAAAAAACGATGAAAAATTTAGAACAGTTAAAAGAAGAGGGACTTAACGCGATTCGTGAAAGTCAGACACTGGCTGCGCTTCAGCAGCACCGGGTTCTTTATCTGGGTAAAAAAGGACCGATTCAGGAAGTAATGAAATCAATGAAAGATTTGAGTGCGGAAGAACGTCCTAAGTTTGGCGCTGCTGTTAATGAAATCAAGTCGCAGATCGCGGCTGCTATTGAAAGCAAATGGGCTGAACTTGAAGCCAAGGAGATGGAAGATCGCCTTGAACGTGAAAAGATTGATATCACACTGGAGGGCTATCATCCAACCGTTGGCAATCTGCATCCTCTGACGCTTGTTCAGCAGGAACTTGAGGATTTGTTTATCGGTTTAGGTTATACCATTGGTGAAGGGCCGGAAATCGAATTTGATTTATATAACTTTGAACGGGCGAATATACCGAAGGGACATCCAGCCCGTGATATGCAGGATACATTCTATATTAATGCTGAGGAATTGCTGAGAACGCATACGACGGCGATTCAGACACGTCAGCTGGAAGCCTATGCGCCTAAGCTGCCGATTAAGGTTGTTTGTCCAGGTAAGGTTTACCGCCGCGATGATGATGATGCGACACATTCTCATCAGTTTACACAAATGGAAGGTTTAGTTGTTGCGGAGAATATTACCTTATCTGATTTAAAGGGTACCTTAGAGTTTATGGCGAAGAAAATGTTTGGTGAAAAGCGTGTTATCCGTTTCCGTCCGAGCTATTTCCAATTCACTGAGCCAAGCGTAGAGGTTGACGTAAGCTGTCATATCTGTAACGGCAAGGGCTGCCCGGTATGTAAGGGAACTGGCTGGATTGAAATTCTTGGTGCTGGTATGGTACATCCAAATGTATTGGAGATGGCTGGCTATGATTCAAAGAAATGCAGTGGCTTTGCTTTTGGGGTTGGTATTGAACGTGTTGCCATGCTGAAATATGGTATTGATGATATCCGTCATTTCTATACGAATGATCTGCGTTTCTTAAAGACATTCACACGGTTTGAGTAGGAGGTATGTATGTTAACAAGTAAAAAATGGCTGAGCCAATATTTAGATTTAAGTGATATTACACCAGAGGTTTTGGCTGATAAGCTGACAACCGCTGGCAATGAAGTTGAAGGTTTGGAAAAGATGGCTCAGGGAAGCAACCTGATCATCGGTAAGGTATTGGAATGCAGCGACCATCCAGATTCCGACCATCTGCATGTCTGCAAGGTTGATCTTGGCGATAAGGTTGATACTATTGTCTGCGGCGCACCTAATGTAGCGGCAGGACAAAAGGTTATCGTAGCGCTGCCGGGCGCGAAACTGCCGGGCGGTGAAATTAAGAATGGCGTGATTCGCGGCGTTGAATCAAATGGCATGATCTGTTCGCTGCTTGAATTAGGGGTTGATGCGAAACAGCTGAGTGAAGAAAGCAAAAATGGCATTGAGGTATTAGGTGATGATGCAGTTGTCGGTGATCGTGATCCGCTTCATTATTTAGGCCTTGATGATACATTGCTTGATGTCGGACTGACACCTAACCGCAATGACTGTCTGGCTTCTTGGGCATTAGCTAAAGAAGTAGGCGCTATTCTGCACCGTGAAGTACAGCTGCCTGAATGTGAAGGCGCTGCCAATATTGGTGTGCCGACAAAATTAAAGGTATCCAGTGAAACTTCTAAATGTCCGATTTTCTTAGGCAAAGTTATTGGCTCTGTAACGATTAAACCATCACCAAAATGGATGCAGGAGCTGCTGCATGCCGCCGGGGTTAAATCTATCAATAATGTTGTTGATATTTCAAGCTTCGTGATGCTGGAAACCGGCCAGCCGACCCATTTCTATGATGCCGCGAAAATGCATCAGGAAATCATTGTTAAGGATGGCTTTGATACAACGTATACCGCTTTGGATGGCGTTGACTATAAGATTGAACCAGAAGATATCATGATTACGACTCAGGGTAATCCAGTAGGTATTGCCGGTATCATGGGCGGTGATGACAGTAAAATCGATGAGCAAACAAAGGGGATCATTATTGAGGTTGCGACTTTCAATTATGTTCAAGTCCGCAATACAGCCCGCCGTTTAAATATCACTTCTGATGCGGCCGTCCGCAATGCGAAGGAAATTGAACCGATGGCAGTTTATAAAGCAATGGATCGCTGTGTTCAATTATTGATTGAATATGCGGATGCAAGCTTGATTGAAGAAACTGCTCAATATGGCACGAATAACTATGTACCGGCTGAATTTACAGTAAATACGGATTCAATCAATCATCTGTTAGGCACTGATTTTAGTGAAGATGAAATCATGACAGAATTAAAATGGCTTGATCTGAAACCTGAAAAGGCAGGCAATGATATTAAGGTCAGCATTCCAAGCTATCGTACTGATTTAAAAATTGAAGCAGATATTGCAGAAGAAGTTATCCGCCTGATCGGCTATGACCGTCTGCCGTCGACTCTTCCGACGATGAGTATGACTGTTGGCGCATTAGATAATCGTCAGGCCATGCGCAGAAGAATTCGTTCAATGTATGTCAATATGGGCTTGAATGAAACTGAAACCTATACGCTGGTCAGTCAGAAGCATTTAGATCATGCGATTCTGCCGATTACGCCGGCTGTGGAATTGGCTTCACCGATGAGTGAAGACCGCAAATACATCCGTTCTTCTATTTTACCGAGTATGCTTGATGCGGCTGCTTATAATAATAATCGTTCAATCAAGGATCTGGCATTCTTTGAAATTTCCAATGGTTATGCAAAGGATGTTGTCGAGGAACGTCTGGCACTAGTGATGAATGGTTTAATGCATAAGAGCCGCTGGCAGAAAATGAGCGTACCGGCTGATTTCTATACGATTAAGGGCTTGATTGAAACTATGCTGAGTCAGCTGGGCTATGAGGGAAGCCGCGTAAGTATTAAAGAAAACAAATTGGATACGACGCATTTCCATCCATATCGTTCAGCCTGCATCTATATCGGCAAAGAACTGTTTGGCATCTTTGGACAGATTCATCCGCAGATGGCTAAGGATTTTGATGTACCAAAAGAATTGGTAATGTTTGAAGGTAAGCTTGATGTACTGCTGAATAACAAACCATCAAAGGTAAAATATACACCGATCTCTAAATATCCGGCAGTTACCCGTGACCTTGCTTTCGTTGTAAAGGAAGATGTTAAGGTAGCTGATATCGTAGAAGCAATCCGCAAATGCGGCCGTCAGATTATTAAGGGTATTGAAGTATTTGATGTTTACACTGGTGAACATGTCGAGAAAGGCTTTAAGTCAATTGCTTTATCAATCAATTTCCAATCCGATGAAAAGACATTGACCGATGGGGAAATCAATAGTGTTCATGAAAAGATTCTGGCTGCATTAAAAGCAGAGCTGGATGCAATCTTAAGAGGTTAATTAAATAAATAAACCGCAGTGTTTTGAGGATGCTGCGGTTTTGCTTTTTTCTGCTTGATTTGGCCGTCCAGTTTAATATAATGTAGATAAGTATGTTGGGGGAGGTGTTTATGATGAGAAAAGTGCTGTCTGTTTTATTAATTATGTTACTATCCGGCTGTATGATGCAGGAAAAAATCAGGAAGCTTTAACGGAAGTGCCAACCCTTGAAACGTCGAGTTATCTAAGTGATGAAATGAAGGAAAACGCAATAAAGTTAACGTTTCAGGCAAGTTTTGTTAAGGGTTTTGATGATATGAAACTACAAGTTGAGAATTGTTCAGATATTGTCTTAGCGGCTGTTGTATCTTTAGATGGCGCGGATACGATTTATCCTGATGGCAGTAAATCAATCCATGGTTATACTTATGGTGATTTTGTCGTTTATGATGTTTTGAAAGGAAACTTATCGATGGGTGAGGTGGTTCAGTATGCCCGTAATGGCGGTGTGATTACTCAAGCACAATATGATAAGCTGCGGCCTGCTTCATCACTTGAAAAAGCAGCGGCTTTACGTGAACAGAATGATTTTGACGAAGATTTATCCGAATTATTTATCGATACACTGATTGAGGGAGATGTACCCATTGAGGCTGGCAAGACATATCTAATGATTCTGCAATATGATGAGGCGAATGATTTATATCAAGTGATTGATTATATGTATGGTTTGCGTGAGGTATCACTGCCGCAGCGTGAGTCCATACCGCTTGAATTGTCAGAGGCAGATTTATCCGGCTTGCAGATTTTGAATAATGTGACAGGTGAATTTGAATCATATGATGAATATCTGGAAACATATGGTTTGAAGCATCAGTCGTTTAAATTTCATGAATAAAATTAATTCTATAATCTGGACGATTGTGATTTGTTTTCAAAGGCGGTACGGGCGATATGTTTCTTGCTTAGTTTATAATACAAATTAGATTACATACTGATGTGAGGAGAGTGCTTATGTGGAAATATATAATAATTGCTATTTTATGGGTATGGACAGAAAATTATATATTAAGTAAATTACAGATAACGGGTAAGAAACGCATAGTAATAAAAATTGTGACATTAATTATATTGGTTATTATTTTATATTTTATATTATCTTATTTTAATCTGTAATCTATCAATTAAGGATAGGCGTAGGTGCAATAGGAGAGCTGAAGCTATTATTTCATTATTACTGTTTTATTCATAAGCCATAAAACTTAATGACACTTTTGCTATATTCATGGTCTTTTTGTTGATTGGATGCTATACTTATACCATGAGGTGATAGTATGCGTATACGTTGTAAATATTGCAAAACATGGTTCGATACAAAAGACAAATATTGTCCATATTGTTATGCAAGAGTCAGGGAAAATGATTCTGTTTCACTGAATGACGGCCGTGCTAAAGCTGCTATTTTCAGGCATGCTGACAGTCATTTAGAACAAAACTCAAAATATGTTAGGGAAACTGGTAAGGAAGCTAAACCATGCACTGCTAATATGGTAAATGATCCATACAGCAAATCTGCCGGTCATTCAAATACTCATAGCAGCTACTCTTCAGCAAATAGTGATCGTTATGCTAAAACAGCGAACTCACGGTCAATGAATGAACGCAAGCCAGTCAATCGCCGGCCTGCGAATCGGCAGCAGGGAAATTCCATTTCTAAAATCATTGGTTGGGTCATAATTATCTATGTGCTGATTCAAGTGTTTTCGGTACTGGCGGCACTCCTGTTCTTTTAACGGATTGAAAGATCCGTTTTTTGTGTTTTGGTTGTTGTTTTGTTGTGAATAGGATAAACTAGTGAAGTGTAATTAAGTTTAGAGGATGATTATATGAAAATAAGTAAGTTTTTTAGTTTAATGCTTTGTCTTTCTCTGACATCAGCTTGCAGCGCCAGTCAATATACTCAAGCTCGTCAAACCGGCTATCAAAATGATCATGAATTAAGAAATCATGTTAAATTATGCCATTTCGCAATCCCGCAGTCCTATGGAGAACCAGTGCCTAGAAGTGAAGCGGTTGAGAATAGTTATTTTGATGACGCGGCTTTTGCCGGTGATTCACGCATTGCCGGTATCGCTGAACTTTATGTATTAGCGGATACCACGGCTAGAATCTATGGCTCTGTCTCATTAGATGTCAGCAAGGCAACAATGCGTACCGTATTCCCTTTGGATAATGGCGGTATGGGCACGATGATTGACGCACTTGCGCAGACACCTGTTCAAAAGATTTATTTAAGCTTTGGCTTAAATGAATTAGGCTGGTATGTCATGGATATCTTTAAAGAAGATTATATCGATATTGTCAATCAGATCAAAGCCCTGCAGCCGCAGGCACAGATTTATCTGCTTGATGTTTATAATTTTTCAAAAAGCCGTGAATTTGAAAATGATTATACAAATCTTGATAAATTGAAACTGATTAATGATACAATTAAAGAGGTTGCGGCAGAAACTCAGGTGAATCTGATTCACAGTAATTCAATGTTTGAATCAGAGGATACATATCTGCCTGATGAATGGACCAGTGATGGTTATCATTTAAACAAAGAAGGTTTTAGTCATTGGCTGACGATGATAAAAGAACATGTGAATAAAGGAGAGATTTTATATGAAACGAAGCCTTGCGCTGATTAGTTTATGTCTGCTTACTGGCTGCAGCAGTAACCAAAGCAAAGAAATCGATATTGATAAGACAGCTGAAACAATGATTAGTGAGTATTATAATGATGAGATGATCAAGGCAAATGATGATCAAATCCGCAGTATTCTGATGATTGATATGGCAAAGAATACATGTGCAGTTTATGTTTCAAGCAGTAATGAAACAAATGAATTAGCTATTTGCAAAGGTGAAGATGAGGTACTTAAAAAAGCCTTTGAAGAACGCCGTGATTATAATCTGACCAGTGCTGAAAACTATTTCCCAGAGGAAGCTGATAAGATTAAAAACAGTGTCATTGAAAAGGTTGGCGATGCTTGGGTTTTGATTACTAATGATAATAGTCAGGATGTTTTAGAAGCAATCAAGGCTTCATTGTAGTGTCAAAGACTAAGTTTTAATGGTTTTATAGGCGATTTCATCAGTTTATGTTGATTTTTATTTGTAGTCATGGTAAATATTTGCTATAATAAAATGCGGAAATTCAATAAAAATCTGGAAGGTGATTAAAATGGGTAGACATTTTGAAGTAAGAGCGGCAGCAATGGCTAAAACGTCAGCTGCAAATGCAAAGTTATTCTCAAGATTCAGTAAAGAAATTTATATGGCAGCAAAAGCGGGTGAGCCTGATCCTTCAATGAACCAAGGATTAAAAAAGGTTATTGAACGTGCGAAGGCTAACAATGTACCGGCTGATGTAATTAAAAGAGCAATCGACAAGGCTAAGGGCGGTTCGACTGATTCTTATACCAGCTCAACTTATGAAGGCTTTGGAGCTGGAGCATCTACGGTTATCATTGAATGTTTAACAGATAATCAGAATCGTACAATCGCGTCTTTAAGAGCATGCTTCAATAAGGCTAAGGCTAAAATTGGGGTTGCCGGCAGTGTATCTTTCAATTATCAGCATGTAGGTAATTTAGTAATTGTTTATACTGATGAAGAAGCAATGCTGGATGCGCTGATTATGGCTGATGTAAATGTACTGGAGCTTGAAGTTGAAGGTGAATACATGAATATCAATGTAGAGCCGTCAGATTTATATAAGGCTAAAGAAGCGATTGAGGCATTAATTCCTGATGTGAAATTTGATGTATTAGAGCTGACAATGATCCCTAATGAATATTGCACATTAGAGGGTGATGATAAGGAATTATTCCAGCGCCTGCTTACTTTGCTTGATGATGTTGACGATGTGCAGAATGTTTGGCACAACGTTGAAAATATCGACTAACACTCTGCGGAGTGTTTTTTCTTATGCAAATCAGAAAAGCATGTGAACAGGATATACAAGACATCGAGGCGGTATTGCTGGATGCTGTGCGATGGCTCACTTCAATTAATAAACGGGCATGGAGCGAGGAGGATGTGGCTTGGCATACCTTAAGTCAGACACATACTATTGATCAGTTTTATGTAGTGGAAGAAAAGGGCGAGGTGGTCGCGACCTTTCTGTTATGCGATGCAGATCCAATCTACTGGCCGGAAATAAAACCGGGGCAAAGCCTGTATATCCATAAGCTTTGCGTGATGCGTAAGGCGGCTAAATCAATGGCTTCACAGATGATTATGGATTATTTTAAGGCAGAAGGCCGGCGGCTGAAGAAAGATGCGTGCAGACTGGACTGCCGTACTAATAAGCCTGAACTTAAGCATTTCTACGAGAAGCATGGTTTTCAGCTTGTCGATGAAGGAGAAATTGTGAAGGGGTATTGTACTTCACGCTATATGTATCAACTTGATGATTGATGGGTAAATCATTATCTGCTTTGCCGCTTTGATGTTATAATCATGGAGTGAAAGAAGGCGAGACAATGAAGGTAATTTATCATGTTGATGAGATGGCTAAATGGCCGCTGACCTTAACTAATGTATCAAATATGCTTGCGGTATATAAGCAGCAGGGTGAAGCGTATAAAATTGAGGTGCTTGCTAATAGCGCTGCTGTTAAACAGTATGCGCAGGCTGATGAATTAGAAGCGAAAATGGCAGCCTTGGCAAAGGAAGGTATTCTGTTTACCGCTTGCGGCAACGCGCTGAAAGCGAACCAACTCAAAGCTGAGGAGCTGTATCCTTTTGTAGAGGTTGTAAGCGCGGGTGTTGTTGAATTAGCTAAGCGGCAGGCGGAAGGATATGCGTATATTAAACCATAGACATATGGTATAGTTTAGAATTATACTAATAATAGAAAATCGTGATAATATCAGTTTTGATTCTGATAGATATCACGATTTTTTTGTTGCATTTGATATCTCAAAAGCGATGAGTGTTGCTAAATGTATACTTTATGAGACACCATATTCCTCTTTCATTATATGCAATATTATAATATTCGTAAAGGTAAATAGACCGTTTTTTGCAATTTCATGACCGTTTTGTGTTATGCTGAGAGTGTATTACAAAGTATACCTTTTAAGACATATTCAAAAAACCTGGGGAGGTATTTTAATGAAAGTTAATAAAACAAAGTCAGCGATGA
>OGJC01000833.1_pt1 | contig 18662 bp, 17 predicted proteins | sample 1571941 | NCBI WGS metagenome assembly OGJC01 (sample SAMEA2582100, study PRJEB24529) | metagenome | biome: Human gut stool | place: China | collected 2011 | reverse complement strand
TTATCTCCGACAGTGAGATGCAACGCTTTATTGCAGTAGCCGGTACTTACAATGATCATCTCATGTATTTCCAACCTGATGAACTGAATCTGTCCAAAGGTACCAAAGTCCGTATAACGGGCGGTGACTTCGAGGGTCAGGAAGGCGTCTTCCTGAAAGTAAAAGGCGCGCGTGACCGCCGTGTGGTTATCGAGATACAAGGTGTTATCGCCGTTGCGCTTGCCACCATTCATCCGGATCTTATAGAAGTAATCAAATAATTGGCGATCAGCCGTTGCCATTGAACAGCTGATAAATCATAAATTATAAATCATAAATCATTATGTCTCTTTCCGAAGAAGCACTAACTCTTCAGCGTGCCGCGCACGATCTGATGTATTTGGGCATGGACGGCAGTCCGGTCTATAGCGACGACCTTTCCCGTCGTAATGGTGAAGTTTATCGCCTGACTACGGCTTTGTATAATTCCGGTGTTAAAGGTTCTACAGTTGAAGAACAGGCTAATGTTTGTCTCGCTCTTCTGATGGGCTATAGTGCCTCATTTATTGATCACGGTGAAAAACAAAAGCATATCCAGGAGGTCTTGGATCGTTGTTGGGATATTCTTGATGCTCTTCCTGCTTCGTTGCTGAAACTTCGTCTGCTTACTGCCTGTTATGGTGAGGTGTTTGATGAGCCTTTGGCTGATGAAGGCCGTATTATCATTGCTTCCTGGGATTCAGAGGAGATTACTCCCGAACAGCAAGAAGCCATTGAAGAGTTTCAGAATGTAGTGGATAATCCTTATCCTTGGGAAGAAGTGGAAGGTTAAGCATCCTAGGATGTACTCATTTTTATTTTCATCATTTTAAGAAATATCCCTGTTTGTCACAACAAACGTATTAAATGTTATAAAATCTTCAAAAAACTGGTTGTGGTCGGTAAAAGCACAATGGTATGACATTATGGTTTTAAGTTTTGACGTATACGAGTTGATAGTGCTTGTAGCCTGCTTGGTTAACATGCTAAGGTCATTGTTCAAATTAAAGAGCATTTTTGAAGATACAAACATGCTGGTTGGTATTATAGATAACGTCTTCCATAGGGATAAGAGGAATCAAAGTATTGTATCAAAGGCTTGATGACATGAAAAAGTGGCAAATCACACAGATAGCTCCGCTACTTAGTAATTGGAAACAAAAGTTAGATAGACTTCAGAATTTATTAGCTCTGAGAAAGAACCCGATTTCGATTAATTATGTCTTGAAAGAATGTTCGTGTATCCTTCATTGCTTGGAGGATAGGACTATCTGCTTACATATATTGTACTTAGAATAATAACAAATTAAATATGGAACTTAAAGAAAAGAAAATCTGTGTAGTCGGACTCGGCTACGTTGGCTTGCCATTGGCTCGTCTGTTCTCAACCAAATATCAGACCGTCGGCTTCGATATGAATCAGCGTCGTGTGGATACACTCATGGCTGGTCACGATGCAACACTCGAAGTCGCTGACGACCTCCTACAGGATGCTGTCAACAACTGCGGTTTTGTTTGCACCACTGACCTCGACAAAATCCGTGACTGTAACGTCTATATTGTTGCCGTGCCAACTCCCGTCAACGATGACAACACTCCCGACCTCAAACCTCTTTGGGGGGCAAGCGAGACTGTTGGCAAGGTTATCAATAAGGGAGACATTGTCATTTATGAATCAACCGTTTACCCTGGCGTGACCGAAGAGGAGTGCCTACCTATAGTAGAAAAAATCAGCAGTTTGAAGTTCAACGTTGATTTTTATGCAGGCTACTCACCTGAGCGTATTAACCCAGGTGACAAGTATCACACCGTGGAGAAGATTAAGAAGGTTACCTCTGGTTCAACTCCTGAAATTGCCGAAATCGTGGACGGACTCTACAATTCCGTGCTCGTCAATGGCACACACAAAGCTCCGAGCATCAAGGTGGCAGAGGCTTCTAAAATCATCGAGAATAGCCAGCGTGACGTGAATATCGCTTTCATGAATGAGCTTGCCAAGATTTTCAATGCTATGGGCATTGATACTCATGACGTTATCGAAGCAGCTGCATCGAAGTGGAACTTCATCAAGCTCAGTCCGGGTCTCGTCGGTGGTCACTGCATTTCGGTTGATCCGTACTACCTTATTCAGAAGGCACAGGTTTATGGTGTGCTTCCTCGCATTATGCACTCGGCTCGTCGCTTGAATGACGGTATGGGCGCGTATGTTGCTAATCAGACTGTGAAGTGTATGAACAAGAAGGGGGTGATGGTGAAGGATGCGAAGATCCTGATTCTCGGTATCACCTTCAAGGAGAATTGCCCAGATTGTCGCAACACCAAGATTGTGGACATTTACCACACGCTTACTGAATACACCCAGAACATCACCGTTTACGACCCATGGGCAAGTGCAGAACGCTGCAAGCACGAGTATAAGATCGATATCGTCTCTGAACTACCAGCTGGCAAGAAGTATGATGCTATCATTCTCGGAGTGGCACATCGTGAGTTCATCGACCTTGATCTCATTGCCTTGAAAGCAAGCGAACGGTCGGTCATCTACGATGTAAAGGGAATTTTGCAACGTGATATTATAGACGCAAGGCTGTAGCAGAGCATAAGAGTATCGTGAAATACTAGACCGTATAGATTGCCATCATATAAATTGATAGTTCCGCTACGAATTTAAATCGTAGTGAATCTTGAACAATAAAAAGAAAGGAGGAGGCTTTTATGCCTCAATAATCCACCTGCTCTTAAATGAGGCGGCATCAACCTGAAAGAGCTTTGTAAGATAGAACGTGTAAGCTATATTTAAGATATATAATTGTTTAGGGCGACTATCCTATAGGAAACCATCTTCAGAGATGGAGAATTTTCCAAGTATGGGGGCTCAAATACTCGTCATTGATACTCCAAGCCCAAATTAAACATTCAAGACACGGGATTTTTTACAACTTTGTAGTTAATCTGCTTAGCTGTATTGCTGCATACTGCTTTTCCCAAAAGAATCTCGACTATTAGATTTGAAGAGATACGTTGATAATTAGCTTACTTTGTCTTGATTGTTTTCATTGAACTGACGTTAAAATAATAAATGACAGATAGCAGTTTTAATACTAAAATAAAGACAGCTATAAAGTGGAGCGTAATCACTGAGATTACTGCCAAAGTTGTTACGCCAATCAGCAGTATGATATTGGCTCGATTGCTTGCTCCTGAGGCTTTTGGAGTTGTAGTAACGCTTACGATGCTAATATCGTTTGCAGAGATCTTCTCTGATGCTGGTTTTCAGAAATACCTAGTTCAGCATGACTTCAAAGATGATGAGGATAGGGTTCAAAGCACCAACGTTGCCTTCTGGACGAATTTTATAATGTCTCTCTTTATTTGGGCAATCATAGCCTTTTTTAGGAATCCTATAGCTGAGATTGTTGGTAGTCCTGGTTTGGGATATGTTTTAGCTATTGCAAGTATAAGCATTCCGTTGGCATCTTTCTCAAGTATTCAGATGGCTCTATATAAGCGTGACTTTGACTTTAATACTTTATTCAAGAGTCGTATTATCGGTGTTCTAATACCTATTATTGTTACAGTTCCGCTTGCGCTTATTTTGAAAAATTATTGGGCATTAGTTATAGGAACAATAGCGAGAGATGTGGCTAATGCATTAGTACTAACATACTATTCCAAATGGATTCCTCATTTCTTTTACAGTTTTTCTAAACTGAAGGAAATGTTTGCTTTCACTATGTGGACTTTGATAGAGTCTTTAAGTATATGGGCGGCTTCTTACCTTGATATTTTTATTGTTGGTAAGTGCCTTGATGCGTATTATTTAGGTATATATAAAATTTCCATGATAACAGTAGTACAAATATCTGGTTTGATAACATCTGCGGTAACGCCTATCGTGTTTTCTTCTCTATCTCGTATGCAAGATAATAAAGAGGGATTCCGAAATGTTTTTTTTAAATTTCAGAAATTTATTGGAATGATAATTTTGCCTTTAGGCTTTGGATTTTATTTTTATAGTGATTTGATTACTGACATATTGCTCGGGAGTCAGTGGGGCGCAGCTGCTGATTTTATTGGGCTGTATGGCTTTTCACTATGTATTCTGGTTATTTTCTCTTATTTATGTAGCGAAGCTTATAGGGCATTAGGAAAACCAAAACTCTCACTTTTGGTACAAGTGTTGTATATCTTAGTTTTTATTCCCGCTTTATTATGGGCGGTTACTGTTGATTTTGAAACTTTATATGTTGTTCGATCACTATCTTGTTTTGCAATGATTCTAATTAATTTAACAGTAATGTATTTTGCTGAGAAAATTTCTCCTATTCAAATGATAAAAGAATTATCTCCCGCAATTATCTGTACTGTAATTATGAGTATTTGGTCTGTTCTTAGTACTTCTTATAACGATGGATTTTTGTGGACGGTCATTTCTATATTTATTTCGATAATCCTTTATTTCTTGTCTCTTACTTTTCTTTTTCCTAAAGAAAAAGCTTTGCTATTACAATTCGTAATAAGAAAAAAAAGATAAAGTGATATAATGTAATATTCTAATTGTAAATTATAAACGATGACAAAGATTAAAAAAGCAATTAAGCAACTAAGAAAAACTATATTTTATAGGACATCACATTTTTGGCCAGATAAAATGTATTTGTGCATAACTTACTGGCTTTTAATGGGTGGTAAACTTGATCTCTCTAATCCTAAAGGGTTTAATGAAAAGTTGAATTGGTTAAAATTATATGATAGGAATCCTCTTTTTGTTCGACTTGCCGATAAATATGAGGTAAAACAATTTGTGGCAGATGTTATTGGAAAAGAGTATGTAGTTCCGAATTTGGGTGTATGGGACAGGATTGAAGATATTGACTTTGATTCGTTACCTAACCAATTTGTTATAAAAGGTACACACGATAGTAGTGGAGCAACAATTTGTAGAGATAAGAAATCGTTTGACGTTCAGGCCTTGGCAAAAAAATATGAGCCAATAATGAATAGAAACTACTTTTGGATGTGGAGAGAGTGGCCTTACAAGAATATAAAACCTCGTGTTATTGCTGACACCTTTCTCGACGATCATACAGCCGAAGGCAGAAGCATCTTGCTACGTGATTACAAATTTTGGTGTTTCAATGGTGAACCGCGCTATATGTATTGTACGGTGAAAGACAAGAATATCTATGAGAACTTCTATGATGGTGATTTTAAGCCTGTTGATATCAATCACGGATTCCCACGTCACAAGCCTGAATTTGAGAAGCCCACTGACTTTGAGAAGATATGGAAATTGGCTGGTACGTTGGCAAAGGCTAGTCAAACAGCGTTTGTGCGTGTTGATTTTTTTTATGTTGAAGGAAGGATTTATTTTGGCGAATTCACATTCTATGATTGGGCAGGATTGAAGCCATTCTCAACTCCCGAACAAGACTTAGAATTAGGTAAACTCATTGATCTTACAAAGATAAATCCGACACGGACATAGGTAGAGTGTGACATAATTGCTATTTGATACTTATGTTTACTTTATCTATCATATAACAAGGCGATTGCCATCATATAAATTGATAGTTCCGCTACGAATTTAAATTGTAGTGAACCATGAACAATAAGAAGAAAGGGACTTCTATGACTTGAAAGTCCGTCTGTTCTTAAATGAATATGATGGCATCAATCTAGAAGACTCCTTAGTAAGTTATACCAAGAAGTGGAATTGTTTAGGAAACATCTTACCGAAAAACATCTCCGGAAATGGAGAATTATTTCGTTTCAGTGAAATCAGAATTTGAGGTCAGTAATTAAGGAAGTTTGTCGGGCTGCAATAGGTATAATGAATCTTTGTTGATAAAGAAATTACTGTGTATTTATGATCCTATCATTGATTTTTTATAATCTAACTATGCTTTTTTGTATATATCTTTGTTCTCGTCCGCGGGAAAAAAACGCAAAAAAGTCTATATTGCTTGCCTATTTTATATTAGCATTTATATCAGTGATAAGGTTTGATATAGGTAGTGATTATGAAAGTTATTGGATTACTTTTGATGAATTCTCTCAATTTAGCATTAAAGAGCTTAATTATACCAATTTGGCTCTATTTTATTCCATTAAAGAACCTGTTACGTTTCTGGCTATCTTAATATTTTCTCATTTTCCTGGTGCGCCTATATGGATTTTTGGTGTCTATTCATGCTTAACAATATATTTTATTTATAAGACAATAGAATATTGGTCTCCGAATAGCCATGCGCTAAGTATATTCATTTTATTTATATCTTACCTTATCTTTGAAACTTGGGATTGGGTGCGACAAGGATTGGCAATGTCATTATTGTTATACTCTTTAACCTTTTTAGACAAAAAAAACAATAAGAATTTTATTATTTGTTTGATATGTGCTTTTTTTAGTCATTTTTCATCAATGGTTTTTGGGTTAGTATATTTTATAAAAGATATAAAACTAAATAGAAATGTATTATTAACTATAATAGTTACATCGTATATTTTAGGGGTTACAGGAGTATTTGGACAACTATTTGGGCAACTATTTTCAATGTTACCGATTTATGCAGAGGCTTATGCAGACAACAGCCGTTTTACTGATGCAGAGAACACGAATTTCAATTCCTTAGGTTTTTTGTGTTTAGCAATATGGTATGGAGTTCTTACCTATCAATTGTATAAAAAAAACTATTTTTTGGGCAACATTATGTTTGTCGGCGCTCTCTTAACTATGATGTCTGGTAATAATTTATTGATCAGCCGAATCGCGTGGTATTTTACTTCTTTTCAAATAGTTGCTGTACCCATAGTGCTTAATCAAGCAAAGCTAAAACAAATATCAAAGTTGTTAATGTATGTTCTAATTATTGTAATGTTTGTCCGGTTTAATAAGAGTTTACTATATAAAACAGGTATTAGAGGTTGTTCTCCTTATGAAACGGTATTCTCGGATGATTATTCTAATCATAGTTTTAGATTTAGAGAATATAGATTGAATTATTGATTGTTTGCTTAAGTTTTGTCATAAATAAACGTGATGTTTATAAATAATAAATTCGAGGTGTAAATATGGTAAAAAAGGTTTTATTTGTAGCAACTGTATTCAGATTCTTACATTTTGAAAAGAGTGATATGGAAATTTTGAAGAAGAAGGAATATGAGATTCATACTGCTACTAATATGACAGGTTACGACTGGTTAAGTGATGACGGCTCATTAGACTATTTGGAACTTCATAAGCATCAGATAGACTTCGGAAGGTCGCCATTTTCAAAGAATACTTTCGAAGCTTATCGTCAATTGAAGGTGTTGTTAAAAGAAGAACATTTTGATGTAATACATACTCATACACCTGTTGCATCTGCTATTCTAAGGCTTGCAGCCATCTCAACGAGAAGAAAAGGTACTAAGGTAATTTACACGGATCACGGTTTCCATTTCCATAAATCTTCTCCTCGTAAGAATTGGATATTATATTATCCGATGGAATATATTTTGGCGTATTACTCAGATATGATTATTACTATTAACCGCGAAGATTACAATGTCATTCAGAATTTTCCAGTTAAGAAAAAAAAATATATTCCAAGCGTTGGAGTAGATATTGATTCCATCGCAAATCTCATAGTAGATAAGAAAAAGATTAGGGGGGAGTTTAATATTCCAGAAGATGTATTTTTGATATTGTCTATTGGGGAATTATCTATAAGGAAAAACCAAGAAGTTATTATAAGAGCTTTGTCTAATGTTAAAAATAGTAATGTTTATTACTTGCTGTGTGGAACTGGTGACAGACAAAGTTATTTAGAAAATCTGACTAAAGAATTAGGTGTTAACGACAGGGTGATTTTTGCAGGATACCAAACTCATGATAAGGTTAAGCAGATAGCGCATTCGGCTGATTTAGGTGCACTTCCATCTCTTATAGAAGGTTTTGGACTGGCTGGTATAGAACTTATGGCAGCAAGTAAGCCCGTAATAGCATCTGGTGTCCATGGTATTAAAGATTATGTTCTTAATGGAATTACTGGCATTGCATGTTCACCTCATGATGTTGACGGTTTTGCCCAAGCAATAGAAACATTTATTTCGAACAAGGTTCTATATCAAACTTGTTGCCAAAATGCTTTTAATAAGGCTAAGGAGTTTGATGTTGATATTGTAAAGAAAAAGATGGTAGAAAATTATGAAGAAGTTTTGAATTGAAATGGAAGATTTGTTTTTTTTTACAGATAGGTATCCTTTCAATACTAGCGAAGCTTTTATTGAAAATGAAATTGATATTATGGCAGGTAACTTTAATCGTGTATTTGTATTGCCATGTGGGGTGATGGTTAATACTGCAACATGTAGAGCTGTACCTGACAATGTCGTGATTCTCACACCACCCGTCTCTGATGATATATATAAAGAAAAGCCAAGTAGATTAAAAAAAATATTATGGGCCTTTAGACATTTAATTCCGTGGTTCTTCCTATGCTTTTTTACATCGGCATTTTATAAGGAGCTATATTTCTTAATAATGAAAGTTGGTTTCACACCGGCTAGATTTATTCGAGTGTTAAGAACATTAGCTCCTGCTCTTAGGAATAAATGTCATTATTTAAGATTGCTACGGAGCTATAACATAAAAAATGCGATAGCATATTCGTATTGGCTTGAACCGACGATCTTGTATTCTGATGATATTATCGGGAAAGGGAAAATTTCAAGGAAAATTAGTCGCACCCACAGATGGGATTTGTATGAGGAAGAAAGTCCAATAAATTATCTTGCTTTCCAAAAGCAGATAATAGCTTATATAGATGATTTGTTTATTATTTCAGATAATGGTAGAAAATATTTAACTGAAAAATATCCTGAGTTTAGAAATAAATTCAAGATTTCGAGATTAGGTACGAAAGATCTTGGTCTAAATGCAAAATCAAATGATTCTGTATTCCGTATTGTTTCTTGTTCAAATATTATACCTCTTAAACGAGTTGACATGATTCTTGATTCCTTATCATTACTTGACGAAGAATACAAAAATATTGAATGGGTTCACTTTGGAGGGGGGCAGTATTTTGAACATATAAGTAATCTTGCCCATGATAAGTTGAAAAATATTAACTATGTTTTGACAGGACAAGTGTCTAATGCTAAAATATTAGATTTCTATAGAAATAACCATGTTGATTTGTTTATTAATGTGAGTAGTTCTGAAGGTATTCCTGTTTCTATAATGGAAGCAATCTCTTTTGGAATACCCGTTGTTGCCACCAATGTGGGAGGTACGAATGAAATCGTTGTTGATGGAGAGGATGGTTTTCTCCTAGGTAAAGATTTTGAATTAAAAGAATTATCATCCCTTATAAGCTATTTAATTGATAACCCTATAAAGTTGGAAAATTTAAGGCATGGTGCCAGAAATCTTTGGAGCTCTTTGTATTCGTGTTCTTCTAATTATTTGTCTTTTTACAATAGTATTCTTAAATAATATTGCAATGAATATAGCATTTGTAATACCAAGTATGTTAAGAGGTGGAGCTGAACGAGCGATGTCTATCTTATGTAATGAATTTGCACGAAAAGGGGATGTTGTATTTTTGTATTTAACAGAAATTGCTGATAATGTTGAATATCCGCTGGTAGACGACGTTAATTTAGTTGATTTAACAGTCAACTTAGAACCATATATAAGGAAGATTCCTATTTTTATTAAGAAGATAAAGAAACGAATCAAAGAAGATAATATTGATGTTGTAGTGTCTTTTATAACGCGAACTAATATCTATTCGATAATTGCCTGTAAGTTGGCAGCTGTACCTATTATTGTATCTGAAAGAAATAACCCATATCTAATACCAGGAAATTCAAAACTGAGAACTCTAAGGAATTTTTTATATAAATACGCTGATGGTATCGTATTTCAGACTTCATATGCGCAAAATTATTATTGTGGCAAGATTTCGGGTAAGTCAAGCATTATTATGAATCCTATTACAGCTTATAAGAAAGATTTGATACCAATAAAAGGTAGAGATAATATAATAATTACAGCTTGTCGATTAGAACCACAAAAGAATGTTGCATTATTAATAAAAGCTTTTGCGAAAATATCTAGTCAAATCCCAGATTATAATCTACACATTTATGGAAGAGGTTCTCTTCGAAGAGACTTAGAAAATTTAATTAATTCATTTCAACTAGGAGGACGTGTCTTTTTAATGGGTGTAGATGAAAATGTAATTGATAAGGTTGCAAATGCGAAAATATTTGTACTTTCTTCTGATTTTGAAGGACTTTCAAACTCATTGGCAGAAGCGTTAAGTGTCGGTACTGCATGTATTGCAACAGATTCTCCTACTTATGGTAATAGGAACTTGATAGTTGATGGTAAAAGCGGTTTTATTGTTCCTGTTGGTGAGATTGATATGTTAGCGGAGAAAATTTTAGAATTAGTTACTAATGAAAATTTGATGACAAGTTTCTCAAAGGAAGGGGTAAAGGTGGCGGAAAAAGTTGATACTTCTAAGGTTATAAATAAGTGGTGTAAATACATGAAAGAAACAATTGAGCGTATAAAATTAAAGGACGTGAATAAGGATAAGATATAAATAAGGTAGGTTATGTAACAATTGGTAATAGAGTCTTTATTAGTGCGGGAACAATAGTTCTTCCAAACGTTACAATTGGGGATGAAGTTATAATTGAAGCGGGCTGTGTTGTAAATATGACATCCCATCAAATCTCGTTGCTGTTGTAGGCACTCCGGCAAAAGTTACTTATTCATTTAGTGATTATATAGATAAGAATCACAGTTGAATATAAATAAATATTGTTTGGAATACTTGCTGGAAAAAAATAAAGAAGAGATAGATGAAATGAGAGTCAAGCTCATAAATGGAGGATGGGAATATGATGTTTAATAATCAGATAACACTCATATATAACAACTATGATTGAATATATATTTTTTTACGCAAATTTCAGAACATATGATTTTACGTTAGGAATAACTAGAAAGGTATTTTCTGAAATAGCATCTTTTCGCAAAATAGGGTATAAAGTTTATTATTCTGGATACTTAAAAGATGGGGTGGCTATTTTTGATAATGAAAGTAACATTGTCTTAAAGAAAAAATATCCTTTCAAAAATGAATCTTTAATTCATATAATAAGGCGACCTATGTTGATAAATCTTTGTATAGATTATATGAAGAAATGTGATCTTAATTTTTCCTTTTCGTATGTAAGATATCATTTTTTTGATAGGAAATATTTAAAACTACTTTCAAGTTTGAACTTGAAATCAGATAAAGTTATTATAGAAGCGCATTCTGCTCCTAAATTTCCTAAAGATTTTTCTATAATGCGATGTGTTGGATGGAAGGATAGCAGATGGAATAAATTGGCAAAAAAATATGTTGATCTTGTTGCTTCAATGTCTGATGAAGAAAGGTTGTGGGGTATTGATACTGTTAAGATAACGAATGGAATAGATGTTAAGGCTATACGTGAACATAAATATTCTGGTGATAAAAATAAAATAAACCTTATCGCCGTATCTTTTGAAAGTCCAGTCCATGGATATGATCGAATTATTAGGGGGATTAGGGAATATTACGACAATGGTGGAAAGAGAAAAATTACTTTTCACATTGTAGGGACTACAATGCGTCAAACTGACAACTTGATATCTGATCTTGGTTTATCTGATATATGTATCAAATATGGACCAAAGGTAGGTGAGGAATTGGATGACATTTACGATAAGGCAAATATTGGCATTGGCTGTTTAGCTAATCATAGAATAGGTTCAAAATTCGGCTCTGCATTAAAAACAAAAGAGTATATTGCAAAAGGGATTCCTTTTGTCTATGGATGGCAAGAGGCCGTTTTAGAGGGCTTCGAGTTCGCTTTGAAATTTGAACTATGTGAAGCCCCGATTGATATTGAAAAAATAATAATTTTTTTTGATAATTTGCCTAAGGATGGATTATCTTCAACCATTAGAGGTCATCTGAGCTATAAGGATACATGGGACTATCAGATAAAAAGAGTTGTTGATGCCATAAAAGAAAAAGCTTAACGAAGGCGAATTTATAGTTCAATGACTAACGAACAGTAGGCGATATTTGAGGTAAACCGCCAATAGAACGTAAGGTCATCATATCTATAGGAGCTCATGCCTGTATCATTAGCGGAATACAAAGCTATTGTAGTAGGTAATCATGCAAGAATAATCAGATTCAAAAAGTAAAATCATTATCATTTAAGTAAAACATGAAAATATTAGTTACCGGTGTAGCCGGTTTTATAGGCTCTTACGTGTGTAAGCGCTTGCTTGGTCGTGGCAATGAAGTCGTCGGATTGGATAATTTGAATGATTACTATGACATGAATCTAAAATATGGTCGTTTGGGTACATTAGGTATCTCTAAGGATGATATAGACTGGTATAAGTTTATAGGGAGTTCTGAATATTCTTCATTTCGTTTTGTACGCATGAATCTTGAGGACAAACAGGCTATGCAGATGTTGTTTGCCAATGAGCATTTTGATAAAGTTGTGAATCTTGCAGCTCAAGCGGGAGTAAGATACTCCATTGAGAATCCATATGCTTATGTAGAAAGTAATGTAGATGGTTTTCTTAATATTTTGGAAGGTTGTCGTCATTATAAAGTAAAGCATTTAATATACGCTAGTTCCAGCAGTGTATATGGGTTGAATGGTAAAGTTCCTTTTTCGGAAAAAGATGGTATAGCTCATCCGGTGAGTTTATATGCTGCTACGAAGAAGTCTAATGAATTAATGGCTCACACATATAGTCATCTATATGGCATTCCTTCTACAGGACTTCGTTTTTTTACGGTATATGGTCCTTGGGGACGCCCTGACATGTCACCTTTCTTGTTTGCGGATGCCATGCTACATCATCGTCCTATAAAGGTATTCAATAACGGTGATATGCTTCGTGACTTTACTTATATTGATGATATTGTAGAGGGTGTGTTGCGAGTGATAGATCATACCCCATCTCCTGACTCTGACTGGCAGGCAGAGATGCCAGATCCAAGTACTTCCACTGCACCTTACAAGATTTATAACATTGGTAATTCGCATCCTGTGAAATTGATGGATTTTATACAGGCTATAGAAGAGGCGGTTGGTTATCCGGCGGAGAAGATTTTTCTTCCGATGCAACCCGGTGATGTTTATCAGACAAATGCGGATACCACAGTATTGCAAAATGAATTGGGATTTAAACCCGATAAATCTATTAGAGAAGGAGTGAAAGAGACAATAGAGTGGTATCGTTCTTTTTATCAATTATAGAGAAGTAAATTAAGAGATTATGAAAATAGCAATTGTTGGAACTGGTTATGTCGGTTTGGTGACTGGTACATGTTTCTCGGAAATGGGGATAGATGTTACTTGTGTAGATGTACAAGAAAGTAAAATTGAGAATTTGAAGAAAGGAATTATCCCCATTTATGAACCGGGATTGGAGGATATGGTACATCGTAACTATAATGCAGGGCGATTGAACTTTACGACCTGTTTATCAGATTGTCTGGATGATGTAGAGGTGGTGTTTAGCGCTGTAGGGACGCCTCCCGATGAGGATGGAAGTGCAGACTTGAAGTATGTGCTTGAAGTAGCCCGTACCATTGGGCGTAACATGAAAAAGTATGTACTGGTAGTTACTAAGAGTACAGTTCCTGTAGGCACTGCACAGAAAGTAAAAGCTACTATTCAGGAAGAACTTGATAAGCGACATGAGGAGATTGAGTTTGATGTGGCGTCCAATCCTGAATTCCTGAAAGAGGGGGATGCAGTGGATGATTTTATGAAACCGGATCGTGTAGTGGTCGGTGTTGAATCTGAAAAAGCAAAGGACATTATGGAGCGTCTTTATAAACCTTTCATGATGAATAATTATCGTTTGATATTTACAGATATTCCGAGTGCTGAGATGATAAAGTATGCAGCCAATTCAATGTTGGCTACTCGTATCAGTTTTATGAATGACATTGCGAACTTGTGTGAACTGGTAGGTGCAGATGTAAATATGGTACGCAAGGGCATTGGTGCAGATAGTCGTATTGGAAGCAAGTTCCTTTATCCAGGTTGTGGTTACGGTGGATCCTGTTTTCCGAAAGATGTAAAAGCGTTAATAAAAACAGCGGAAAAGAATGGTTATCCGATGCGGGTGCTTGAAGCAGTGGAAGAGGTAAATGAAAAACAAAAGAGTGTTCTTTTCGGAAAGTTGTTGAAGCATTTCAAAGGTGATATAAAAGGCAAGCAGGTGGCTGTGTGGGGATTGGCATTCAAGCCGGAAACGGACGATATGCGTGAAGCTCCGGCTTTGGTACTGATAGATAAATTGTTGGAATCCGGTGTGACAGTGAAAGTATATGACCCAATTGCCATGAAGGAGTGTAAACGTAGAGTAGGTGATAAGATTGTTTATGCTGCGGATATATATGATGCCGTATTGGATGCTGATGCTTTGCTGGTGGTGACCGAATGGAAAGAATTTAGGATGCCAAGTTGGGGAATGTTGAAAAAAACAATGAAAGAGGCTGTGATATTTGATGGGCGCAATATTTATGATAAACAAGAATTACAGGAGAACGGATTTAGTTATACCTGTATAGGCAAATAGAAGTTAATACGAAAAGTTTTAATACTTGCCAATAATGATATTGGATTATATAGTTTTCGTTTGGAGATAATAGAACGTCTTTAGAGTGAAGGCATAAAAAATTATTTATCATTAGTTAATGGTAAGCGAATTACGGATTTTGAAGTTAAAGGATACCGTTTTCTATAGCCCCGATAGGTAGAAGAGGAATGAACCCTATAAAAGACATTTTTTTGTTCTTTCATTATTTATCCATACTTTGAAAGAAAAAAACGGATGTTGTTTTTACACTATACAATAGTGGATGAAATATATAAATAGAGTTGGTTCTATCATTAGATAATAATACTCGCGGACAAATGGGAGTGTTGGCTCATGGGAAGTTGAAGAGAGAATTCAACCGTGATATTGTAGTAGACGCTAATAATAGATGTGTTAAGTGAATTATGATGTACTCTCTTTACATTAAACGTTTTATAGATCTTATTATCGTTTTTTGTGCATTGGTTATTATTGGACCGATATTGCTTTTTACGACAATTTTTTTGTGTTTTGCCAATAAAGGTGCTGGTGTCTTTTTTACTCAGGATCGTCCGGGTCAATATAGTAAGATTTTCAAAGTTATCAAGTTCAAAACGATGACTGACGAATGTGATGAAGGTGGCAATCTATTGCCGGATGAGAAACGTTTGACCAAAATGGGAAAATTCGTTCGTTCTACTTCTATTGATGAATTACCGCAATTGTTCAATGTCTTGAAAGGCGATATGGCGTTAGTTGGTCCCCGTCCCTTACTTCCCCAATATCTTCCTCTTTATTCAAAGGAACAAGCTCGCCGTCACGAAGTTCGTCCGGGCATTACGGGATGGGCTCAAGTGAATGGACGCAATGCCATCAGTTGGAACAAGAAGTTTGAACTGGACGTGTGGTATGTAGATCATTGTTCTTTCTTACTGGATTTAAAAATTATATTTCTTACAATAAAGAAAGTCTTTGTACGCGAGGGTATCAGTTCTGATACTTCAGCAACAATGGAACCTTTTACCGGAAACAATTAATTTTAATATATGAGAGATATTGCTATATATGGAGCCGGTGGCTTTGGCCGTGAAATTGCATGTCTGATAAAAGAAATAAATGGCGTTGAACCGACTTGGAATTTGATAGGTTTTTTTGATGATGGTAAAGAATTTGGCTGTCAGACAGAGTATGGTAATGTGCTAGGTGGAATTAAAGAATTGAATAAATATTGCCGGAAGCTATCTGTTGCAATTGCAATTGGTAATCCTGTTGTTGTTTCTCAATTATCTTCCTCTATTTGTAATCCATTAGTTGAATTTCCTAATTTAATATCTCCGAGTGTTTCTTTTCTTGATAGGGCTAATTTTTCAATAGGATACGGAAATCTAGTTTGCTCTCATTGTTGGATAAGTTGTAACGTGTATATTGGCAATTTTAATGTAATGAATGCGGGAGTGACTGTAGGTCATGATTCAAGAATTGGCAATTTTAACTCGTTCATGCCTGCAGTTAGGATATCCGGTGAAGTGACAATTGGAGAATGTAATTTTTTTGGGGTATCATCGGTTGTATTACAGCAGATTACAATTGGTAGGAATACGATTATCGGGGCTAATAGTTTGGTAATACGAAAAACCAAGGATGGAGAAACATATGTTGGTAGTCCGGCAGTGAAGGTTAAATATTAATATCGTAAAAAATAGATAGTATGGATTTAAAAGATTTTATAGAAAAATTTGCAGAACAATTTGAAGAAACTGAAATTAGTTCTTTTTCTGCTAATACGAGTTTTAAGGAATTGGAAGAGTGGTCTTCTTTAATGTCATTAGCAATAATAGCTATGGTTGATGAAGAATATGGCGTACGTGTAAAAGGGGATGACATTAAGGATGCAAATACGATTGAGGACTTGTTTAAGATAGCTTTGAGTCGTAGTTAAGATGTATAATCCGTATTCATTGCATAATAAACACGTTCTGCTGACTGGTGCTTCTTCCGGCATCGGTCGTGCGATTTCCATTGAGTGTTCCAAGATGGGAGCTGAGTTGCTATTGACTGGCCGTGATGAGAATCGTCTTTATGAGACGCTCTCAAAGCTTGATAACCCAAGTGCACATAAAATGGTTTTAGCAGATTTATCTGATGAAGCAGCTATACTACATGTCATAGAAACTGTGGAAGACCCATTGGATGGAATAGTATTATGTGCCGGAATAACTAAGCCTAAACCTTTCTCTTTTATCACTTCTGAGGACATTTCGGAGGTGATGTCAGTCAACTTCAATGCTCCTGTAATCTTAACTAAAGAACTTTTGAGAAAAAAGAAATTGAATAAGGCAGCTTCTGTTGTATTCATATCCTCTATTTCTGGAGTTGTTATATCTTCTGTAGGAGGCAGTCTTTATTCTGCTTCTAAAGGGGCTATTAATGGAATTGCTAAGGCCTTAGCAATAGAATTGGCTTCCAAAAAAATTAGAGTGAATTGTGTGAATCCCGGTATGATTGATACAGATATATATCATGATGGTTCAATAACACATGAACAATTGGAAGAAGATGCAAAACGTTATCCTTTAGGTAGATATGGTAAACCGGAAGAGGTAGCTCACGCCGTAATATATTTATTATCAGACGCCAGCTCTTGGGTGACGGGAAGTAATCTTTTAATTGATGGTGGATATACCTTATTGTAAAAATGGAAAAAGCTTATATAAAAGAAATTGCATATTATTTGCCGGATTGTGTTGTGACGAATGAAGATATTGTCCATGACTTTCCCGAATGGAGCGTAGAGAAAATAGCTTCAAAAGTTGGTGTAAATCAAAGGCATGTGGCTGCTTCTGATGAAACAGCAGTAGATCTGGCCATAGCTGCAGCGGAGAAACTGTTTGGAAATAGTAATGTTGATAGACAAAATGTTGATTATATCTTATTCTGTACTCAAAGTCCTGATTACTTTTTGCCGACATCTGCTTGTATCATTCAGAATAAACTTGGCCTAAGGAAAAGTATAGGCGCTTTGGATTTTAGTATGGGATGTTCCGGATATATATATGGTTTATCTCTGGCAAAAGGTTTGATTTGTGCGGGAATAGCCCGGAATATATTGCTTCTGACAGGCGAAACGTATAATAAGCATATTCACCCTAAGGACAAAGGTAACAGGACTATTTTTGGCGATGCTGCTACAGCTACTGTCATTAGTACATCTGGAATTGCGGAAATTGGTAATTTCAGTTTAGGTACAGATGGTTCTGGTGCTGAAAATTTGATTATTAAGTCTGGAGGAATGCGTTGTCCTGAGAAACAGAATGATTTATGTTTTGACGAAAATGGTAATCCTGTATCTTCTGATTATTTATATATGAACGGGAGTGAAATTTTTGCTTTCACATTGGATAGGGTTCCACCTTTGGTAGAAGATGTTTTATTGCACAATACAATAACTAAAGATGAAATAGATTTATATGTGTTTCATCAAGCCAATAAATACATGCTTAATTTTCTTCGTAAAAAGATAAAAATAGCTCCGGAGCGTTTTTATGATTGTTTGTCAGAATATGGCAATACTGTCTCTAATACTATTCCTATAGCCTTGTACAATGCTATTGATGATAAAACTATTTCAGGAAATTTTAAGGTCATGCTTGCCGGATTTGGAGTCGGGTATTCTTGGGGAGGGACTGTATTGTATTTTGCTTAGTATTTAAATGTTCTATTACATAAAACTTATACTAAAATGGTTATTTGTGCCTTATTATCTATGGCATAAATAGCCTTTCTTTTTATACTCTCACTTTTCGATTTATAGTTTTATAATCACATAATTTTATGGACAAGAGAATTTATCTTTGCCTTGCTCACATGAGCGGCAAGGAGCAGGGGTTTATAAAGGAAGCTTTCGATACTAACTGGGTTGTTCCTTTGGGTCCCAACGTGAATGCTTTCGAAGATGAACTGAAACATTTTGTAGGACAGGATAAGG
>OGJC01000827.1_pt1 | contig 18922 bp, 12 predicted proteins | sample 1571941 | NCBI WGS metagenome assembly OGJC01 (sample SAMEA2582100, study PRJEB24529) | metagenome | biome: Human gut stool | place: China | collected 2011 | reverse complement strand
TTCACAACATTATATTGAACTTGAGGCCTCTAAATGGGTCCAGCCTTTGCTAATCTTCTAAAGATTGGCGGTGATCAATATGAGTACATTCAAAGTGTTATCGTTGATGATTTCCTTTGGCATACTTGTGGCGACCATTATCATGGCAGCAAAGTGATTGACCTCTAGCTGAAAGCTAGCTTTCTAATTGGGGCATGAAAAAAGGCCCGACATAGAAGTCAGACCGTTTCTTCAATTTTAAAACTTTAGAAGCGAAGTCTGGCGACCAAACCATTTATGCCTCACTTTGATATAAATTATATCATATCTAAACAAGGAAAGGAATCGTATGATTTCTTTCCCTATTTTATTTATAAAAATAAGGATTAGATAAACCAAACATCCTCTTGATACATATTACCAGTGTCAGATAATGTTACATCTGTAATTAATTTTCGTAACTGCGCCTTAGTATATGCACCATCATCTAAGGGATATTGGATTGAATTTTGGTACTTAAAACTATCATCATAAGTAATAAACATCAATACACCCTGGCGATTATCTAATTCAAGATCTAGTAGTAAACCTGGCACACCATCATTCCAAACAAAGGAATGGCTACCTTTGATAATCTTTGGAGATCCAGGAAATCCAAAGAACTCAGCAGTCTTATTATCTATTTTTTGTAACAGATCAATTTCGTCAAATGAACTAAATACACCCTTTTCCAAATTATTTACAGGGTCAATCAAAATTTGTTGCCTTATATCTCTATCAACTGTGAAAGTCACACCATCTATCTTAACATTAGGGTTATTTTCTTTAACGGCTGTTTTAGGAACTCTAAAAGAATATTTCTTATAGTTTTCTACTCGGCTATAGTCATCTAAACCTCGAAGAGATTGAATTGAAGGCAATACATAATTAGCCATTATTTTATTAATATCATTTGATGTGACACTCTCTGTTACACGAGGATACAGAATAATATTATATGCTTGCTTAGGATGCTTACTCAACTCAAAATTTAAAGCAATAATGTCCATATCTACAGCACCAGTAAGAGTTATTTTTCTCCAGTAACTTTTACTAAGACCATCATATTTAAAAACCATATCTGTTTTATCAGGAGCATATGGCATTTTATTTTCAATAATAGCAGTAACAATCATTGGGGACTGAAATAAATAACCAGCCGTTGCATCCGGAAAATCACTTAATGCCTCTTTTTGTACTGCACTAAATGGTAATGTTACTGATAGGCCACCCTTTTTATTATGTAAATTCACTACTGTGTTACCATCAAACTTACGACGTTCAATAGTATAAATCTCATTCTTTAAGGATTCTACAGCATCGTCGTCTACAACAACACCAAACTCTTGATTAAAGCGCGCTTTAGAATAAGCGGAAAATGAATCTGCCTTCTTTTTTAATCTCTCATCATATGTAGACTCAATTTTATCAGTCGTATATACCGCCTGTACATATGCATCACGCGAAATACTTGGATCTGCACCGGGAATATTCACATCAACAGCATAACTAGATACACTAACAGCGCTCAATACAATAGCACTTAATAATAATCGTTTTAACATATACATCTCTCCACAAATAGTAATTTTAACTGTATTGTAACATAATAGGAACACAATTATGAATACGATTACAAAACGAAAAAGGTTCCTATTGGTCACCTAGGTGACTATTAGGAACCTCTAATCTATTTACTTTTATAATTAACGGCACTATATTGAAATTGAGGCCTCTAAATGGGTCCAGCCTTTGCTAATCTTCTAGAGATTGGCGGTAATCAATATGAGTACATTTAAAGTGTTATCGTTAATGATCTCCTTTGGGATACTTGTAGCGACCATTATCATGGCAGCAAAGTGATTGCCCTATAGCTGAAAGCTAGCTTTCTAATCGTGGCATGAAAAAAGGCCCGACATAGAAGTCAGACCGTTTCTTCAATTTTAAATTACTAGAAGCGAAGTCTGGCGACCAAACCATTTATGCCTCACTTTGATATAAATTATATCATATTTAAACAGGGAAAGAAATCTAAGGATTTCTTTTCCTGTTTTAACTTTACACATCTAAATTTGACTAAAAAATACAAGAGCTAATTTAACCTAATTTATAACTACAATATTTTCAAGGACAACTAACTTGAAAATAATTTCTTATAATCACTGATTACAGCTTTAAGATTTATATATTCTTCAAGAATATATAGACCATCAATGTGTCGTCTATCAACATGTACTACAGTTTTTCTTTCACCGGATGTAGGTATAACTAAAGCATTTCTAATAATGGCATTTTTATATTTACCACGCAAGTAATAGTAATAAAAGGCTTGCTTATAATTAAATGAATTCACATCATTAGAAAAATACTTAGAATCGAATAGTAAGATTAATTGTTGTCTTCTACTAGTTATAATGTTTAAGTAATGATCAAACTGTATAGAAAATCGGCCACGGCCTCTTGTTTTATTTTCCTCTATATCTATGTTATCAGGCTTTATTATTTTTAAATTACTAGATTGTGACTCCTTTGTAATTTTATAATCATGTCCCATAATTTGGAGATGACTAGATAGATAGGAGTTTACCATACGCTCCCAGAACCATCCAAAATACAGAGTTAGAAACTTAGATGACTTACTACGATTACTTTTCCATTGAAAGTATCTTATCAAGGAATTCAATAACAATCGTTCATGATCCTTGAAAAAACGACCAACTAATGTTTGTAACTTAGAGATACAAAAATTGTACTCGTCAAAAATAGGATTATAAAATTGACGCTTATAAGGATGGATATCATCTAATAAAGATTGAAATGATTTATAAAAATCATATAAGACATAATCCATACACTCAGTAATAAAAATTGACTCATCGTATTCACAGTTAACTATAAACGGAGAGTATACAAAATTTCCATCACTTAATAAGGGGCGAATTGTATTTATTGTTTGGTACCAATTGATATGACCTTTATATCCTTTTGAAGTATCTCTAATTTGACTATGATATAAACCAAACTCTAAATAATATCTAAGAATATAGTAGTACGCATCTACAGGAATTGTATCAGATAATTGTCCAGGCTCCACACCATAGAGTTGTCTATCTCGCTCTATAATATACAATATATCCTTCATCTCTTTTAAAAGTTGTAACTTTTCATCTCGTGAAATTGCGTTCTCAACATTATAATGCTTTGGAAATGAAAGCAGAATATTATCTTCTTTTATTACCATTCCTACAAAAGAGCAATTCAACCTCTCATTATATCGATCACAATATGGATATATATCCCATTCTCCACAAAAAGACTCTGTCAAATTATCACCATCATTTATGATCTCAAAGTGATAATCTAATACATCATTTATCATGTTATAACTTCCCGTATTGCTCGATTACAGATTTACTTAAAATATTCTCTTGCTTTTCAAATGCATAATATAATTGACTAAAAGATGTTATACCGTCAGCAAAAAGACTTCCACTAGTATACGAAACACGCTCTACATCCTGCCATAAATAATGTAATAATTTATTGGCAACTTGCTCTCTATTTAAGTCCTCATCACCTTTATCCTTTAAGAAGAAAGGACCGAGCTGTTTGTCTTCTGCTAATCCTAAATCATTTATGATAACATGATTGATTGCTTGATATAGTTTTACCCACTCATACTGATTGTCACTTGTAAAATTAATACTAAAATTATTGACGTAGCCATTAGTATCTGACTTAATAGGTTCAACTCCGACATATGTAAAATCGAATCTTCGTTTAAACGCAGTATCAATAACATTAACATTTTGATCACTTGTATTAACGGTACCTATGATATGTAAATTCTTTGGAATAACAATCTTATATCCTGGCTTTATAGCTCCATTTAAAATAAGGTATTCATAAATGGATTTATTGTTAATACCATACATGCTTTTACCAGTATCATCTCTATCCAATAGCTGGAATATGTCACCAAAAATACTAGCAATATCACCACGAGACATTTCCTCTAAAATAAGATATACATCTATACCACTATCTTGATTTCTTAACGCAGCAAACAGAGCAGTTGTAAAAATTCCTGGTACAAATTCATAAGAAATTTTCCCATCTTTTGTTACAGGCATAATATTACCTACAAAATCAAAGTAAGAGTAATCACGATAAATAGTGGTACGGAAAACATAAGGGTTATCATCACATTCATTGAAGCCTGGATAACTTTGTCTTATTAAAGAGCTTATACTATAACTTTTGCCAGTACCAGGTGCACCATAAAACATAACTTGTATTGACATGTCTCTTTTAGTTTTAGCTAATATTTCTTTACTATCTAAAGTCAAAGAGAAATCTGGTGCCAATTCTTTTATTTTTTCTATTATAATATCTGCTTGAGTATCTGAAATTGAGGCAAGCCCACCTTGAAGATTTAATGAACTTCCATCATTAAACCAACTATTAATCTCAGAAAGACTTATTGGGTTATCAAATTTATGAACACAACGTAACACAGCTTTATTAGTTTGTAAATCAGGTAAAATTAAATAATCAACAATTTGAAAAACACAAACTATGGAACCCGCAGGTTGATTAGAGCCCTCTCCAGAATCTTTATTATACCCTAAGCCAAATCTTCCGATTTCTATGTTCTTTTCAGTTGCATAGTTGTACGTAACAACATCACCAACTTCAAGTTGATACCAAGAGAAACCAGATTCTTTAAAGTTTGCAGTTGCTCTCCATAACAATCTCTTTTCATTTTTTGCTACATTAGCCACCTTTGTTTTTTTCCTAGTTATCTTTTTTCGTCTCTCTTTCCAATAAACTTGCGCTTTAGCCCTAATTTCTTTTTCCACATTTAATGTTGATATATCTAGCTCTTGACCTTTTGGTGTTAATAAAATACGACTATTTTTACCTTTACTCTCACGACTTAAAATACCTAAAACTTCTAGCTCTTTTATTGCAAGACTAAATCTTTTAGTAAAATCCTTATAAGGGATTCCTGTTTTCTCTGAAGTATATACAGCTTCAGCATATTCAGCAATATATGGATCCATCTTAATTATTTGAGAGCGTAATTCTGCTGTCGTTAATGAACTACGCGATTGACTAAGTACCTCTAAAATAGGTTTTATTAAATAAGAAACTCTTTCCTCTGTTGTTAAATTATCAATATCCCCCATATTATCCCCCACATTTTTCCAATAAAAGAAGTATACCAAATCTCATAATCTAGCTATATTACTTATATTTTATCATAGATAAATCAAATTATGAATATTTCATGAATCCCAAAAAATGTAAATATTTAGTACTGAAAATAGAAAAGGTCCTAATAGACAAATTAATGACCATTAGGAACCTTTCATATTTTTACTTTTATTATTACTAACACTATATTGAGCTTAATCCCACTAAATTACTCCAACCTTTACTAATCTCCTAGAGATTGGCGGTGATCAATATGAGTACATTCAAAGTGTTATCGCTCATGATTTCCTTTGGTATACTTGTAGCGACCATTATCATGGCAGCAAAGTGATTGACCTCTAGCAAAAAGCTAACTTTCTAATCGGGGCATGAAAAAAGGCCCGACATAGAAGTCAGACCGTTTCTTCAAATATTTACTTTAGAAGCGAAGTCTGGCGTCGAAACCATTTATGCCTCACTTTGATATAAATTATATCATATTAAAACAAGGAAAGAAATCTAAGGATTTCTTTCCTTGTTTTGTTTGTAAGGTCACAATTTACTAGCTTATAAATCCTCTAAAGTATAAATAGGCAAGTATCTTTGTGCGAATGAAAGGTTTTTATTAAGTTCTGCCCATTTGGTAGCATCACCAATAACATAGATATATTCTTTTGCTCTAGTAAAGGCTACATTTACGTTGTTAGCGTTAACCCATTTAATAGCTCCATTAGCAGTGCCATCGCTTTGACAGCCTAACATATAAATGACAACTTTAGCTTCTTTACCTTGGAAAGTATGAACAGTTCCAATATTATCTTTTAACCAACCGCTCTTATTATCTTTATCTGTCCAGTTTACAATATCATCACTAATAGATTGCATGTAGCTTTTAAATCCATGTGCAACACTAGTAAATGGTGTAATGATAAATATATCTTTAAATTCTGTATTTCTTGCTCGTAACTTTTGGATCAATTCAAAAGCAATTTGCCCTTGTACTTGTATATATCGATCTTTACCCGCACTGGCTTCAATATGGCTTGCATCATATGTTATCCAACAGCTTTCTTTACATGGATTAATAGGATCATCAGAATCTATGGTCTTATTAATCATAAAACCACCATACGATAACTCATTAGCAACTGTAAACATCGGATCTTTACACCGTCTATGAATAACAAGCGGACAACCGACCCAAGATTCAGAGCCATCAAGATTTTTGATAATACCTGCAAATGGATTTTGTGCATCAGCTAAACTTTGTACGGATAGCTCTTTACTCCGATACTTACCAATACCTTCTCCACCAATTTTTTCTACAAATAAATCCTGCACAGTTTGTACCGGTTCAATTTGCTTTGGATCGCCAACTACTATTGCCTTTTGCGCTCGGAACAATGCTCCTACAAGCATATGAGGTGACGCCTGCCCAGCTTCATCAATAATAATGGTCCCTAAGGAGCCTTCAGATTTACAATTAATCAAGAATCTCTCCACAGCTGCAAAAGTAGATGAAATAACAGGCACTGCAATCATCAAGGAATTAAGTAATACAGGGAAAATCGTAACAAGATCAAAGTTTTTCTGTAATTTTTTCCTATCACTTAATGATCCCCAATACTCACTGAGTAATTGCATATTTTTTCTGAAAGCATCACTCATAACTACAGCCTTTTGTAATTGTAAGGCATCATATAATAAACGCTCTCTACATTCATTTAAATAATTACATACATATAAGAATGCCGTATGCGCCTCTGCGCGATCCGCATCAGATGACATTAACTTTGATGCTATATCATCAAAACAATGTATCGTATCTTTACCACTAGCTTTTAATGTCCCTAAAATCTCTTGCTGTGTTTTCTCTGATTCTAGAATTGTACTATCAATCCCCTTAATATCAGATAATAGGCTATCTTTCGTATGGATTATAGATTCACGCTCATTGACTAACTGATGTAATGCAGTTAATTGATCTTTAACAGTTTGAAGCTTGTTAGTCTCCTCTTCAATTACAGATAACAATGTAGGATTACCCATAGCTTTTAAAATAGACCAATTAGTAGCACTCCACAGCTTATCAAAAATAGACCGTTGATTGTTATACTCTATTAATTTAGTCTCAATACTATTTTTATGCTCTATTAACTGTAACAAATCACCATCTAATGTATCATATTTACTTAATTCTTCATTGATTGTATGAACTTCCGCTTGTAATCCATCGATTTTAAGATTTAAATCTTGAATTAATTGAACGTTCTCTTCATATGTTGTTACATAAGTAAATAATGTTTTTACAAGCTTATATTGAGCCTGAAACTGTCTTTTAGCACTTTTAAAAGCATCTTGAGCACTAGGAATCCCCATAACAGAAGACAAATCTGAGGATAATACATGCAATGCAGTCATAAAAGTATTAATATTAGATTTCTTACCAAGTCTAGCAGAAATTAACCCCCATTGATCATGTCTCTCTACCAAACGATCAGCTAAAAATGTAAAATATACCTCACTGGATTTAACGTATTTATATTTCTCAGCCTTAGCGAAACAAGATAAATCAACCTGCTGGTCTGAGAACTCTGGATTAAATAAGGTAGACCCATTAGTTCCCGCTTTTACAGAGGAAATATTTGGTAATTCTAATGTAATATTTTCAACAGCCTTATTATTTGATGAAAGCACCAACATACCATATACTGCTATGTCACTAGGTATAGTATAGTAAAAGGATTTACCATCCCGGCCCACAACCTTTTTGAAGATATCATTTACATGATTACTTTCACAAAACTTAGCAGCACGTTCAACAATATTACTAGCAATAATATCCTTTAATAATGTTGTTTTACCTGTACCAGGAGGGCCATTAACAGAAAAGATATCTTTAGGATTCTCCTTAGCAATATTAACAGCAATTTGCTGCATAAAGGATAAATTAAACTTTGAAGGCCATCTACCATATGGTAAAACCTTTGGATTATACCACTTTTGCATCTGATCCGTATCTTTTAACAAATCATAATGCTCAATATCCTGATTAAGACTATTGATATAAGACAATACCTTATCATTGTTCTTTAATGTATCAATGTTCTGTAAAACCAACCGTAGATCATCTAGGAAAAAGCTTGATTTTAGATCATTAATAGGCATTGTATCAGCTTTAACAAGCTGAATATCATCGGTCTCAAAACCGCAATAGCCATACACATCACCAGCACGGAACATGGTAATACCCATAGGCTCCAGGATATGTTCTTGTATATACTCATTGATTACACGTGCAGCTTTATCTAGAGTTACCTTTTCCTCAGGAAGATTAAAACTATCCTCGATATCTTTAACAACCACATCCCAACCATCTAGCTTAATATCTTTAAAAGCCACATCAGGCTGAGACATCATCTGATAAATCACCCAAATAAAAGGAGCAATTTGTAAACTTCCCGCTTTATAGTGACCCTCTGCATCAGCGATAAATGAAGCACTATACACATTCCCTAAATATGGTTTTTCTGGATGTTCAACCTCTAATTTTTCAATAAAGGCTTCTAGTACTTCAGTCCCTTTGACTACGCTTAATAGAACCGCATATTCATCATCTAACACATAGTCCTTTTTATCCTTAAAACATGTAATCTCATCAGTAATCGAGTAATTATATGGATCATTTGGCAACGGCACTACATACATAGATACACGTGAATTTGTTTTCTTCCACAAAGGATTAATTACTGACTGTTGATAAATAGTAGTTCTATCATAGTCAGTTGAAAATATAAGCTCTTTAATATACTTCTTGGGAAGCGCTTTATACTTTGGAACCTCTTTCGGTTGCAAACATTCAAGTGAATACCAATAATTTATAATTTGCTTTGCACTATCTCTCATCTATATCTACCCTCTCATTAGACTAATGAAAGTATTATATAGAATAAAAAGAAAACTTTTATGAAAAAAGTATACTAAATTAATCGATACCTATTTTCTTGGACAGATATAATTAAGATACTTTTTGAGAATGAGTTCGGTATTCTACCGGACTCATTCCTTTTAATTTGAACTAAATGCGTTTTGTATTGTAATAAATAATACAATTCTTTAACTCACTAATAAACTCTTCATAGATAGCAAACTTTTCTAAATATAACAACTCTGACTTCAACAAGCCAAAGAGGTTTTCCATCACGCTATTATCCAAACAATTTCCTAACTCTGTAACATTATCTTATTATCTTTTCTACGCTTTACCGTACCTAATTGAACTAAAAGCTCCACAATCTCTTCCTTATATTGAGTATCAACACTTGGATATTTTCCATCCCATATCAAGGCTAATTCAGATACTTCGTCAACAGCAAGCATATATTCTTTCAACTCATTTTCATTAATACTTGAAATTTTATTTTTAATAATTTCTATCTTATCATCAATACTTATATTATTATTATTCAAGAAGTATAAAATCAAAACTTTATCATTACACATATTTATGAAAGACAAGAGTTGACCTGTTTGATTTAACGCAATTATAAATTCATCTTTAAATTTAAACTCTAAAAAATGAATACTAATAAACTTTTTATTCTCCTCTGAAAGATAATTATTTAAGATATGAATAACTAATTCTGTTCGCTTAATATCTATTAGCTCTAATAATGGATCACCACTTAATTTATCTAATATTGGAACTACAACATTTAAAGAAACATTACTATTCAAAATATCATATATTAATTCATCCTCTAATTCACAATCAAGTAACAGCTTTATTATGCGCTCTTTATCAATCTCTTCAACAAAATTTAACCATAAAACCAATTCTGAATAATATTTTTTACTTATTATATATTTAACATTCTCAACTGTTATTGCAAGTAAATTTCTTCCAATAAGCTTACTAATTCGCTCTTTAGTAAAACCATCTTCAAGTTCAGTAATCATTTTATCGACTATTTGTAATAATAAATCAAATAATCTTATACTAATACCAGAATAAGTTATTAAATCATTACAAATACTCTTATTAGCTATTAGTATCTCCTCAATATTACTTACCATAATATTAGATTCAATATACTGTACCAACTCTTCATCATAATGTGTTATATGCGTCCAATAGTATGCTAAATTTTCTTTATTAAATTTTATAGTATTAGTTGTTAGGAAAATATCAAACAACTCTTGATTGAATTCAGTAATATTTAAAGCAGTTGCATCACTGATAATGCATTTATTATTACTCAAATAAGTTATTTTAAGATCATTTGATATTTTAGAAGAATATACATTAATCACTACATTTTCATCATTATAATACGTTATATCTTTTGGACTAGACATTATATAATCAGTAATAAATTCATCAAAATTAGCACTAATATACTCGGAAGAAGATTTTAAGCACTCTAAGTTTAAAATATTGGTTATCAAACTGCCATATTCAATTTCTCTAGCCAAAATACGTTCGGTAATCAAAAGAATATTATTAATATTTAACCTAAAGGCTTTATGTTCTTCTATAATTAACAAAACCTCTTTAGATAACTCTATATTTGTTAAATCATTAAACTTTAAATTTAAATTATCAATATGCTTAATAAGAGTTTGTACTCTATTAGCTGGCACCAATGCAAGAATATTACTATTTGCCTCTATCAATTCTTTAAAAGAATCTAAGTATTTATTATCTATATTCTCATTAGTTATAAGTGCAACCAATATGTTTTGATATGCAGTAATATAGTTAATCTTACATTCGTTTAAAATTGCTAGCAAATAACCTACATCAATAGTTATTAAACTTTGTATAAATTTATCTATCATTGATAAATCAAAGTCATCTAAAATTTTAGCTAAATTAGAATAGCTCCTATCTTTGTCATAAGCTTTAATAATTATAATTATTTTATCTACTAATCCTTCATTTAACATTTCTTGGAAAATATACGTATTAAGTATATTAAATCTAGAATAATCACGATTTGAAAGACGACTAAGTATTTCTTTGGGATTATTTACTTTAAAGCTTACATCCAACTGTTTATTTTCATACAAAGACTTTAAAAAAATTACATCATTTTTACCTAATAATTTTGACTTATCAAAGTTAAATTTACCTTTATAATACTCATAAGTTTCATCAATCAAACCTTCACTTATAAGAAGCCTAATTAAGGGAAAGTAATGATCATCAATAATTTTATTAGTTGTTTTAGTAAAGATATTTTCACGGTCCTCACTATTCATAGTAGAAAGAATTTTAGCATAAGAATAAATATCAATTTTTTTAATTTTAGTATTTATCTTTTCAATCTTCTCTTCTAAAAGCTTAATCTGCAACTTTTTATCTTCATATAAATTGTCAACTTTATTTTTTCTTTCTACTGATGTTAATATATATTTCTCTAAAAATTGTTCGAAATTGTAACTATTATTGCTATAATGATCAAAGATTTGTTTCTGTTGGGACTTTTCTTTACTCCAATCTTTTAATAGGTCACTCCATAAAGCTCCACTTTCACCACCAGCAAAAGATATGTTACTTGGAATCATCAATGCCATGAGTTCGAATTTATTTGATTCAAGCTTATCATTTATCATATTAATTTCATTTCTAAGCTTAAGACAATTATTATCTAAATCATCTATGATTTTTTCTTTACTATCCTCTAACTTATGAAATAAATCTATAATATAACCTTGATTTATTTGTAGTAAATCGAATTCATAAGGAAATATATTTTTAAGTGTTATCATTGCAAAAAGCTTATTACAATCTAAATCTAAATCTTTTGGCTGTATAATCTCTGAGTATACTTTATATTCATTCACTATATTTTTTAATAAACGCATATCATCTATATATAATGCAATTTTTGATAGTACATCTTTTGATGGAGGAAAATTTATTGAAGCAAACAAATCTACTAAAATATGCTCGGATGTTCTAGAATCAACTATAGGAACAACAGGTAAAATAAAGTCAAAAAACTTAGTTCGATTTTTTGAAAGAAACAAACCATCTCTAAGCATATATACAAATTTTACTGTATATTCTTTTTTATTTGCTAAAATAAATGAATTCAATAAAAAATTTAACTCTCTCAGTTTAGTAAAAATATTTATATTATTGTATCGGTCTAAATCTTCAAATATTACACACTCAACTTCAGCACTATACAATAAATAAACAATTTCCTTAATATCACGATCCAAAATTGTTTCATCAGTATCTACAGACTCATTAAATCTAGCCTCTGCCCCTTTAAAACTAACTTTATCAATTTTCACCCTATACTCTTTATTTAAATAATAAAAAAAAGTTACTAAAGACACTAAAAATAAAATTATACTAACTAAAGATGTATCAGGGATACTCCAATTGATAAAATATAACTGAAAAATAGCAGTTATATCAGCTCTATAAAACCAACTAAAAACAGATAATACAACCAAACTATAACAAATAGCTTTAAGACCAGCTGACCAAAATGAAATATTCTTTTTGAAATTATACTTACTCAATATAATTTTATCTTTATCAATCTGTGCCAGTATTTGATTGATAATTTGTCTTTCAACTCGATTCTCTTGTGTAGACTCTTCAAATGTTTTTGATTTAGGATTAACTGATACATCATAATTTCCTAAGGAGATAAAAATTGGTTTTTTTTCTACGTTCCACTTCTTAATATGTGTTAACCATATAGAACTTTTACCAGCTCCATATATACCTGTAATTGCAATATTTTTAATATTTTTATTTTCTAAAGCAAAATTTATAGCATCTGTATATATTTTTTCATTAGCATCTAATTCTGCTGGTCCTAAAATATTAAAACCTTTTTTTTCCTCAATTGTTTTACTAGATGTTTTTTTACATAGTTTATTATCAGACTTTGATATCTTCATTAATAAATTGTTATCTACCCTTTTGAGCATTACACTATCTCCCTACTAATAATAAAATAGTAAAATTCCTATATAAATAATGGCCAATCTATATAAATGTTATAATAATATTATTCAACACTCTTCATGAAACTTCCTTCATTTTTAATCAGGTAAAATAATATGATTATCTACTCTTCTACAAAACAATCTTTTATCCAAGATTTTGAGCAAGGTGTTTTGGTAAAAAAACTCCATCAAACATTAACAGAAAAATATCGTCGTGTTGGCGAATCTGAGATTCATTCATGGCAAACTTCATTATCTTATATGGCTAATGTCATGCGTGATTTTGCTATACCAGACTTAGCAGGTGTTGCCATTGAATATATTGTTCCAAATACACAAAAACGAGTGGACTTTATTATTACTGGTTTAGACCAACAAGATAAAGAGCATGTAGTTATTGTTGAGCTTAAACAATGGGGCGAAGCTTTCAAAGTAACAGATAAGGATAATATTGTATCTACCTATCTGGGTGGTGGAATCCGTGAGGTAACCCACCCTTCCTATCAAGCTTGGTCCTACTGTAGTCTCATTGAAAACTTTAATGAAGATGTTCAGACTAGACCTATCGAACTACACCCATGTGCATTTTTACATAACTTCGATGAAAGTATCTCCCCTGAGCTCCGTGATCCAATCTATAATGATATCTTACATATCTCTCCGATGTTCACACTAGGCCAAATGGATAGCTTACGTAATTTTATCAAAACCTATATTCCAAAGCCTGATACTACAAATATCATGGACTCTATTGAGCATGGTAAGTTAAGACCATCAAAATCACTTCAAGATTCTATTTTGAATATGCTAAAAGGCAATAAAGAATTTGTCTTAATTGATGACCAAAAGGTAGAGTTTGAACAAATAAAAAAAGCTGCCTTTGAGGCTATTAAAAATAACCAGAAAACGGTATATATAGTTCGTGGTGGCCCTGGTACCGGTAAAAGTGTAGTTGCTATCAACTTATTAGCTGAATGTATCCACAATGGCTATATGGCACAATATATTACTTCAAATGCTGCGCCACGTAATGTATATAGCACCATGCTACAAAAAGGATTTAAGAAAACAGAGATTAAAGCATTATTCCAAAGTAGTGGTACCTTCCATACACGATCTAAAAATGCACTTCAAATTGCAATTGTTGATGAAGCACATCGATTACGTGAAAAATCTGGAATGTACCAAAATGAAGGAGAAGACCAAATCAAAGAAATTATTAATGCCTCCCTCTTTAGTGTCTTCTTTATTGATCGAAATCAACGTGTTACTTTTAAAGATGCAGGTACTATCGATAAAATATTAAAGTTTAGTACAGAACAAAAAGCGCTTATCTATGAAGGTGCACTAGAATCTCAGTTTCGTTGTAATGGCTCTGATGGCTATTTAGCTTGGCTAGACAACGTTCTTCAAATTGCAGAAACTGCAAATTATGATGGTTTTGAAGGTGATTATGACTTTAGAATCTTTGATAATCCTCATGATATGTATAACGCTATAAGAACTAAAAATGAGATAAACAATAAATCTCGACTTTTAGCAGGCTATTGTTGGGACTGGCCTAAGGAAGGTCGTACAACATCTATAGTCAAAAACATTCAAATACCAGAACACAATTTTGGAATCAGCTGGAACTTAGGTAATTCTAATACATATGCTATAGATCCAGATTCTATCAATGAGGCTGGATGTATTCATACTACTCAAGGTCTCGAGTTTGAATATGTCGGTGTAATCATTGGTGATGATTTACGTTATGAAAATGGTCAACTTATCGTAGATATTACAAAACGTGCAAAAACCGACCAGTCTATTAAAGGCATTAAGAAACTTTTAAAAGAAAACCCAGAAGAAGCACAACGTATTGCAGATGAGATTGTAAAAAATACTTATCGTACATTAATGACACGAGGTCAAAAAGGCTGTTATATTTACTGTACAAATAAAGAACTATCTAATTATTTTAAACTAGCTTATAACCATCAATTGAGCTATACCTATAATAATTCTCAAGCTAATCTTGATAGTCAAAAAATAGCTGCTGATCGTAAAAGCACAGATCAAGATACACTTCAATGTAAGCCACATAAATTATAAACTACCTGCCCTCTATTCATTAATAGTTTATCTATAATAAACATAACTCTAGGCAGATAAGCATATTATTAATTATAATATATATGTGTGTTTTTATTAGAGGAGTGTATTATGAAACAGACAAAAAGAATTATAATCATGACCTTACTTACCATGATTACAATGATTTCTACTGTATTGGGGTATACAGGAAACATAAATACTGGGAAGTTCCATTATGATGACTGCCGTCACGTATCTCGCATGAACGAAAGTAATAAAATTTACTTCGATACACGTACGGAAGCTATCAATAGTGGCTATGTACCTTGTGGTACATGCCACCCATAAAAACAATATAAAATGTACAAGCCTGTGAAACTGATTATACAGTTCCACAGGCTTGTATGTTTATTAGTTTCCTATCTTGTTTACAGATGAGTTTTCATATATACCTTTAGGCATAGCTCCCATCCCAGCTTGACTTTTAGCGTATTTGTCTTTGTCATTTGCATTGTCCACATATTGGACTATATCGCGTAAGTCTTTTGATGGTGTTTTATAATCTAAATCTGCCATTATAAAGTGAGTATATAAATATTTATCATCATAGAGCGATTGAATGTACATTCTAGATGTGGATCGTTCTACTTCCATATACATAGCAGGAGTAGCATCATTCCAAACTGTAGCGTATTGAATTTGTTTGTAATCAGAATATGGCTTATACATAATGAAGAATCGTATCAATTTATAATTAATTTGATGACGATTAGCTAACTCTTCCGGTTTTAACTCTCTCACCATAATACCTTCACGATAGCTTTTACCATCATAAATATAAATGGCATCATTATCAGGGCCATTATAGGTTAAATCACTTGATTTTAACGTTTGGAACGTGAATCCATTAATAGTTATCGGTTTTGTTTTTGAAAGTATTTGTTTTGCAGGCTCAATTGAAGGTAGTACATAATTAACTAATGGTGACATTAGCTCTTTATACACGTACTCCTGATTATGTGTCTTTAATAGTTCCAGTTCCTTTTTCTTAATCAAATCATAACTAATATGATAAGACAGCGAAGGATCAGCTTTCACCCCAAAGTTAATAACCCCTTCTAAAGCTCCACTTTTAGTCTGCCCAATCTCCCATGTAGCATTTCTAACAGTAGGATACGAGAACGAATTTTCCTTAGACTGGCTTTCACTATTCTTACGAATAGTATAATGTATATTTCCTTCAATTAAGCGGAAATTTCCTTTTTGAACCTCTGTAGTTAATGGATCCCCTTTTATAGTTTTACCAAATTGGCTACTCTCTGGTACAGTAAATTTAATATTTGCCCCATTATCCTTAAGAATAAAAACAGAAGAAGACTGATTTGTGGAATGATACAATTCCTTAGTAAAGTATAACAACTCATCTAGTGTCCATTTTTTAGACCCATTATTGTTATATTCATCTCGTATCTGATTAGCTATAATATTTTCAGTCTTTTGGACTTCATTATCAGTCTTACGATAGTTCTGATATGCATCCTTTGAAATTGAAGGATCCGCACCTGGTATATTAATATCAATTGCTTGGCTTCCCAATGTCACAAAACTAAAGCATAGTGCAGCCATTAACACGCGTTTCATTATAACTCTCATCCTTTCACATACTCTCTCAAATAGTATATATGTATAGAATATCATATTTCAGTTGACCTTTAGTAGTACAATATAAGTATAGGATTAAGGAGATGATAACTATGAAGTTTACCAAACGTATAATTGTCATGACATCGTTAGCCGTGACTGCTGCTGTATCTACAGGATTTGCTTATGATTATGTATGCAATGGATCACAAACAAATTGCAATACCAATGCTCAATATAATTGTAATGCAGATACTCAATACAATTGTAATACAAACGCTCAATACAACTGTAATAATAACAATACAGTTTGTAACAATACTAGCCAAAGTTACTGTGGTCAAAACTCTAATGCTAGAGGATGCGGCGGATATAGAAGATAATATGGTAAATACAGTAAAAGCCTATAGTACTAAAAATGTACTATAGGCTTTTGTCTTATGTTACGAGAGTACTATTTAATTCATCAAAATACTGTTAGTCTCAATCTAACACCAGCCTTTTATCAGAAGTTCATACGGTTAAAGTATTCAATTGCTTGGCGTGAGAATTCAACGTATGTATTGCCATATGAGTATGGTCCTAATTCATATGGTTGATATACAAGACCTATAACGCCCTTGCCTTTCAAGTAGTAGTTATCAGAAACATATTCTACATTCCAATTAGGTAGTAGGTCTGCTTTTTTATGACCTTCACTATAGAAGCGTAAAATACCAGAGTTAATACCTTGTTCTATTTGTTGCGGATTAGCAATTTTTACATAGTTATATAGTGGAATTCTTTGGCCCGTAATCTTGTTATATACTAAACCTTTAGTGTTATACATACCATGTGCACTACCAGCATGATACTGATAGGTAGTTAACAAAATAGATACTACTTGAGCATCTTCATAGGTAACTTTATAATTTTGTTTTACTTGGTACGCATGATGATCGTAATAGATTGATTTTGCAAATAAAACATAGTTAGCAATGTCTGTATTAATCGCTTTTTGCGCAAACATATTATTGGTATATACCAATGGATATTTTAATTCCATGTTTACATCGGACTGACTACCTGTAACAACAGTTGCATACGTAGGTACCGCCAACATAACACCTAACATAGAGGTCATACATAGCTTTTTAAAGATTCCCATAATAATGTCTCCTTTTAACAAACAACTTAAATAGGTTCATTACTGTGTTAGTTCTACAGGCTATGATAAAACTCCTCTTTTTATATTTTCCTTTTCTGATAATTTATTCACCATATAAAATAACAAGACTATCTATTCTTTCGCACTAAATGTTAGGCAGAACGCCTCCTAATACAGCACTAAGAAGACCAAGTACAATCATCCATATAGATATAAACATTAAAACAAAGGATGTATGTGTATAGATTTGTATAGTGAATTGGTTATAATTAATATCACCTTTAATCACCTTGTCCCCTACTTTTTTCATAACTGCATCTAGTACAAAGGGATCCTCTGTAATAGATAGTCTATAGGTGCCTGGTACCGCATCAAAGGTATATAGTTCCATTCTTGAATGAGTAATACCATTAACCCGCGCACGCATAATAGATAAAGTTAAAGGAATCGCTCTTTCCGTCTTTTCATCAACTACATTAAACCCAAATTCACCAACAGGCGCCTTTGTAAACATTTTTCCACTCAGCCATAGGCCATATGTACCTGCTCGCTCTAGAGTAAAGGTTCCTTCTTTATTTACATAAGGCATTTCATATAACATTTTAGCTCTACCAAAGCGAATCGTATTTTTAATACCTAAATAGAACAAACAAAGTCCTAAGGGAATCAATAGATAAAATAATTGTTCCATTGCCTACGCCTCCTCTATACACCCTCTTTTACACAACACGATATGTATTTTCACTATATCATACTTTCACCATACAAAAAAGGACCCTCCAAAGAGAGTCCTTAGTCTGTATTGTTATGCTATTAAGCGTTTTTAGCTACTTCAACAAGTTTAGCGAATGCTGCTGCATC
>OGJC01000815.1_pt1 | contig 19199 bp, 17 predicted proteins | sample 1571941 | NCBI WGS metagenome assembly OGJC01 (sample SAMEA2582100, study PRJEB24529) | metagenome | biome: Human gut stool | place: China | collected 2011 | reverse complement strand
GGGGAGCTGCCAGTGTTGCAGGCCGCGCGAGAAGCAAAACCCTTTTATCTCGGCGCATTGGGCAGCTATCGAACCCACACGTTACGTCTGCAAAAGCTCCACGAGCTGGGATGGTCCAGGGAGGAAACAACGCAAATCCGGGCACCCGTCGGGATATTCCCCAAAGCCCGGGATGCGCATACTCTGGCACTCTCCGTGCTGGCAGAAGTCGCCTCTGTACGTCTCCATCAGGAGGAGGATTCATGCCTGCCCCCGTCGTCCTGATCCTTGCGGCCGGGCGTGGAGAGCGCTTTCTCGCCTCCGGGGGAAATACCCATAAGTGTATCGGCTGGCGTCAGTCCCCGGAGGTTGCGCCTTATCGCTGGCCATTTGAAGAAAACGGGAGAACTTTCGACCTTGCGATTGAACCGCAGATTACGACTAATGATCTGCGTCTGATGTTGAGGCTGGCTCTTGCCGGCGGAGGAATAACAATTGCCACTCAGGAAACTTTCAGGCCATATATTGAAAGCGGTAAGCTTGTATCGCTGCTTGATGACTTTCTTCCACAATTTCCGGGCTTCTATCTGTATTTCCCACAGCGTCGCAATATTGCACCAAAGCTCCGCGCCCTGATTGACTACGTCAAAGAATGGCGGCAGCAATTGGCTTAAATGTCTGCACCTGCACTGCCTGATGTCAGAACAGTATTTTGATGAATTGCCAAGGTTACAATGGCACAAATACGGCACAGGAGGAAACGTGGTGTATTTAAATATGGGGTAACTCTTTGATTTTAATGGTGCGATAATAGGAATGAATATTGCAAGTTAAGGCATTGATTTATAAGATATTATTATATTCAAAAAATATAACTATACACATATCTATACACACTGCGCGCATCGCCTGTTTTTTACACAATTAAAAGTAAGAAAAAAGTTTTTTTTCGAAAGAACTGTTCACACTGTTCACCTTTCTGTTTTCTCCTTTTATTTCAGAGTGATAGGTGGTGAATAATGGGTGAAGGGTGAACATTCGATTCTTCACCTCCGGCATTCTGCCGGTGTGACTCATACCGGTGATTAATCCCCCGAACTGAAATCACACAGGGAGAAAAAAGTTTTTTTTTGATTTGATTGTTCACACTGTTCACCTTTCATTTTTCTCTTTAAATTTCAGTGTGATAACGGGTAAATATACGGTGAAGGGTGAACAGTGGATTGTTCACCTTCGGGGAATTCAGGGATAAAAAAAGACCGGCAGATGCCGGTCACGTGGGTCAGGTTGTTGCAGGGTCGTCACATTTTGGCAGCCAGTCGCCGTAGCTTTCCTCTTTCAGCGTCAGGTTGGTCTGTATCCCCTGTTTGGTATGGCGCTTCTCGTAATTCAGTCCGTATTCCTTCAGCATCACCGGCAGCCCCAGCCCGAACATTTTCAGACTGAGTACATTCCGGTAGCCGTTTGCCTCCATGTAGGCCAGATAGGCGTGATAGAGGTATTTACGGTAATTACGCGGGATGATACTGGCGTTCCCCATATACATGCCGCTGGTCTGCGGCAGGGTTTCCAGATAGCCGATAAAATCAAACGTCGGGTCGGCATCCCGTTTGATGTTCAGTGCCTCGTCTGAGTTCTGCTGGGACTGAAGCAGTGACCGGGCGAGCATCGGGTCGCTGAACTTCTGCATCAGGTGACGCACGATGACCGCCAGCTCGCGGGTGATTTTGTCCTTAAGCTGCGGGTCGCGCTCCTGCGGGGCTATCTGTTCCGGGAAGTGAATAATCACCCGCCGGCGTGACACGCCGCCGCTGCGGTCGGTGAAGCGCATCGGGTTATTGTTCACGGCCAGAATCACCGCCGGGATATGCGTGGAGTACGCATCCCGGTATTTCGGATCCACGGACACCGCATCGCCGCCGGTGATGGCCTTGAGTCCGGCACCGTCGCCGCTCCATTTTTCCTGGTCCGGCAGGCGTATCAGTGAGAAGCCAGTTAGCGCGGCACGTTCACGCGGGGATTCCAGCGTCTCAATGGTGGCCGACGTGGCGTTATCCTCCCCGGCCAGCAGGGTGGCGATTTCGGCCATGATACTTTTGCCGCTGCCGCCGGGACCGGTCACCTCCAGAAAGAGCTGCCAGTCGTAGCGGTTTGCCAGCACCATAAACAGTGCGGCCAGAATCACGTCGCGTTTTTCCGCACGGCCACCGGCGGCACGGTCAAGCCAGCGCCAGAACGCGGGGGCGTGGGTCTCCAGCGTTTCACCGTCCACCGGCGGGGTGAAATCCACATCGCACAGGGTGCGCATCCAGTGTGACGGACTGTGCGGGTGGAACGTGCCGTTCTGCGTGTCGAGCACGCCGTTACGAAAGCCAATCAGGCGGCGGGAGGGGGCTTCCTGCTGCGGAATAATCAGCTTCAGGGTGTCCACCACGGAGGCCACCTTCCCGGAGGAGAACGGCGCGCGCAGACGCTGAAACAGCCCGGCCACATCCCGGGCAAAGTCCTGTGGCGGCAGCACCTTCCAGACACCATTTTCATAGCGGGACAGAAGCTGGCCGTTGGCATCGACCGCGAGCGCCTCGCCGTAATGCTCATAGATACGCATGGCCTTTTCGCTGGTACTCATGGCGGAAAACTCCGCTTCGCTCATGGTGTCGAACGGGCTTTCAGCCGGTGGCCGGATGGCATCGTAAATGGCCTTACGGGTGGCCTCCCCGCCGTACTGCGTGAAGGCATCATTCCAGTCACCGAAGACCGGCGGCAGGGCAACAACGCCCTCACACGCATCTGCGGCTGCGGCGGCTTTTTTCTGGCCGTCACCGCTGAGGTCACGGTCAGCAGCAAGGACAATCTGACAGGCCGGATGCTTCTGCCGGGCAAGGCTGGCCAGAGAAAGGAGATTCACGGAAGAAAGCGCCACCATCACCGTTTCACCGGTCAGGTGATGCACGGTAAGTGCGGTCGCGTATCCCTCCGCTATCCACAGACGTTTTCCGGCCTGATTCTGTCCTTCAAGGGTGTGACAGGTGCCCCTGACCTGTCCGCCTTTCAGGGTGCGCTTACGGCCGTCAGCACTGATTAACTGAAGGTTAACCAGTTCGCCGCTGTCGTCATACAGTGGCACCACAAGGTCACCGGCACGCCAGCTCACGCCACCGGCTCTGTGTGTGCCGGTCAGCATCCGGCATTCCCGGCCGGGAAAGCCCTTGCGGGTCAGGTAGGCGTTACCGGTTCCGGTACGGGTTTTCGCCATCAGGGTTTGTGCCAGTGCGGCGGCGTTCTTCCGGGCAGCGTCTGTTTCAGCACCGGCGGCAGCCGTCACTGCCGGGTCAGCCGGGGGCAGGCAGCCGGTCACGGCAGCCACCTTTGCGGCCGCGTCGGACGGGGAAACACCAAACACCTTTTCAACCAGTTTCAGGCCGTCACCGGCACCACACTGATTGCAGTACCAGGTGCCGCGCCCCTCCCTGTCATCAAAACGGAAGCGGTCACTCCCGCCACAGACCGGACAGGGCTGATGACGGTTCTTCAGCACCTGAATCCCCAGCGCCGGGAGAATACGCGGCCAGTGGCCGAGTGCATGGCTGACGGTGGCGGTTACGTTCATTTTCATGGTGTTGTTCTCCTTCAGTGCAGTACCGGCGCTTTTATGTGACGGGCACAGAGTTCATCCATCACAACCAGCCCGAGAAAGGACAGCGACGGCGCGGCCTTCAGGGGGCCGGATTCCATTAAATCTTCCAGCAGGGCACAGGCTATCTGACGCCCTTTTTCCTCACCGTGCTGGCGCAGATAAAAGCCCTCCAGCTCAGCGGCGATGGCCGCCTCCAGTGATTCAAGGGTGAGATGCGGGTAGCGGTGCTGACGTTCGCACACGGTCAGCCAGGCACAGGCGACAGCGCGACGGTAAAGGGCAGCGCGTAAGACGGGCGGTAAGGGTGTTTTCATTTGTTTTCCTCCCTGTGACAGATGACTGCATTCCGTGCCGGTTGCATTAACTGATAAGGCATATCTGCGTCTCCTGAAGACGTGCGTATCCCTGCGCGAATACGCACATTTAATTTTTCGGGTATCGTTTTTTAATTACAGATAATTGCGGTAACTGTTATCCGGGGTGATTTCCGGGTCAGGCTCCGTGCGGGGAATTTCCCGCCATTCCCGCGCCACCGGTGCCGCCCGGCTGGCCGGAACAGTGTCCTGCGGGTAAATATCCAGATATTTCTCCCGCCATTTCTGTAATTCCGGGTCTCCGGCCATTTCTTTCAGTACCGCATGCCGGTTTACGGGGCTGCGTTTAAACAGGTCAGGACGGTCACAGGTAAATTCCCGCAGAAAACGCCCCAGCGGGATGTCTGTGGTGCGCCCGTCAGCGAGGATACGCACAAGGATACTGAATTTACGGCGGTACGGGTTCCAGACAATGTCCGGGCAGCGGTACGGCATTTCCCACGGAATACCGTCTTCCAGAATGCCGACCACGGCCACATCGGGAAAACCGGCAGAACGGTAAATCTCACCGGGCTGGGGAAAATCAAACATGCGTCCTGTCTCCCCGGTCTTTCTGCTGGGCGAGAAAATCGCGGCACAGGCCTTTGGCTTTCAGCTCATTCAGCACAAAATCAATATCTTCATTCAGGTAGCTGAAAATATGCGGAATGTAGAGCTGATGCAGGCCGGAGAGTTCACGGTGAATCAAATCACCCCCAACAAACTGGGATACGGCGCTGGCGCGGTTGAGCTTATGGTAAGCCTCAATGCTGAGGTGTTCACGGGCGTCATGACGTGCTGAGACGGTCTGAGGGGCTTTTTTATTACGCACGGGACACCTCCACCACCGGCAGACGGGCAGCAAGGGAGAGCACATAGTCACGGACAAGGGAACGGCGGGCGCTGCGTTCATCACCGGCGACGGTGCGAAGCATGCAGATACGGGGATGACGGTCTGCGCGACGGACAGCCGCAAACACAAAGACAAATTCAGGGTGTGAAGGGGTAAGGGTTGTAGCCATGATGGCAGCCTCCTTGAAGTAACAGTTACAGCTACCACTGGAGTTCCTACGCTCATGGGTGGTAGCCCGGACGGGGGTAGGAATACCGGCCTTCAAGGAAACCGGCCAGCCCGAAGGCTGCCCCGCCCGGACCACCATTATCTGACAGAGGCTACGGTTTAAAAACCACAGCCAGAAAAACAGGTGTGCCGAAGCAACGACGTAAAAAAAGACGCATGGCGCGTCATATGTCGCCTTGAAGTAACTCGGGTTCCTACGCCCGGCTGCCGATTTTGCGGCAGCGGAAAAACTATATCCGCAAATGCCGGAAAAAGGCAAGCCAGAAAAAGGGAGTTTTTGCAGAGCGGGCATCATCATGCGTCGTACCCCCGTTTGCGTCCGGCAATGCGGCCGGCCATCCATGCGGTGACTTCAGAGTGCAGCCAGGCCACATTTTTACCGCCAAGACTCACCTGCGGCGGAAATTCCCCCTTACGGATGAGTTCATAGATGGTCGAGCGTGACAGGCCGCACAGGTGCATCACTTCCGGCAGACGTAAAAAACGCTCCTGCGTGATGTCCGGCAGCGGCATCAGTGGCGTCACAGGGGCGGGAGACGGGGAAGAAAAAACAGCTTGCATCGGGCTACCTCGTTAATGTCCATACAGCACCGGATAAGTCCGTCCGGCTTCGGGTAGCGCTTTATTTTGTGAATATTTTTGGCAGACGCAACAGGGGGGATTTGTTCCGGCAGTCTTACAATGGCTGTGTGTTTTTTGTTCATTTCCACTTAAAGTCATTTAAAGCCACTTAAAGCAATTCGTAATTTTTATAGTGAAATACAAATCGTTTTTTCTTATTCATTCCCGGCGAATTAATAAAAACAAACAGTAATAAACAGCACAAAAAGTCCATGAGCGGGTGAACAGTGGTGAACAGACGGTGAACAGTCATTACTGCGATTGTTCACCCTTTAACTTACTGTATTACTTATCTTTTTTCTTATGGTGAACAGAGGTGAACAGTAAAATATAAAAAAACAAACAGTAAGCCGGTTTTTCCTGCGACCTTTTCCTGGCTTGCCGGTCTGAGGATGAGTCTCCTGTGTCAGGGCTGGCACATCTGCAATGCGTCGTGTTGTTGTCCGGTGTACGTCACAATTTTCTTAACCTGAAGTGACGAGGAGCCGGAAAATGTCTGACAACACCATCCCTGAATATCTGCAACCCGCGCTGACACAACTGGAAAAGGCCAGAGCCGCCCATCTTGAGAACGCCCGCCTGATGGATGAGACCGTCACGGCCATTGAACGGGCAGAGCAGGAAAAAAATGCGCTGGCGCAGGCCGACGGAAACGACGCTGACGACTGGCGCACGGCCTTTCGTGCAGCCGGTGGTGTCCTGAGCGACGAGCTGAAACAGCGCCACATTGAGCGCGTGGCACGCCGGGAGCTGGTACAGGAATATGACAATCTGGCCGTGGTGCTGAATTTTGAACGCGAACGCCTGAAAGGGGCGTGTGACAGCACGGCCACCGCCTACCGGAAGGCACATCATCACCTGCTGAGTCTGTATGCAGAGCATGAGCTGGAACACGCCCTGAATGAAACCTGTGAGGCGCTTGTCCGGGCAATGCATCTGAGCATTCTGGTACAGGAAAATCCGCTCGCCAACACCACCGGCCATCAGGGCTACGTCGCACCGGAAAAGGCTGTCATGCAGCAGGTGAAATCATCGCTGGAACAGAAAATTAAACAGATGCAAATCAGCCTCACCGGCGAGCCGGTTCTCCGGCTGACCGGACTGTCAGCGGCAACACTCCCGCACATGGATTATGAGGTGGCAGGCACACCGGCACAGCGCAAGGTGTGGCAGGACAAAATAGACCAGCAGGGTGCAGAGCTTAAGGCCAGAGGACTGCTGTCATGATTTACTGCCCGTCGTGTGGACATGTTGCTCACACCCGCCGCGCACATTTCATGGACGATGGCACCAAGATAATGATTGCACAGTGCCGGAATATTTATTGCTCTGCGACATTTGAAGCGAGTGAAAGCTTTTTCTCTGACAGTAAAGATTCAGGAATGGAATACATTTCAGGCAAACAGAGATACCGCGATTCACTGACGTCAGCCTCCGGCAGTATGAAACGCCCGAAAAGAATGCTTGTTACCGGATATTGTTGTCGGAGATGTAAAGGCCTTGCACTGTCAAGAACATCGAGGCGTCTGTCTCAGGAAGTCACCGAGCGTTTTTATGTGTGCACGGATCCGGGCTGTGGTCTGGTGTTTAAAACGCTTCAGACCATCAACCGTTTCATTGTCCGCCCGGTCACGCCGGACGAACTGGCAGAAAGCCTGCATGAAAAACAGGAACTGCCGCCAGTACGCTTAAAAACACAATCATATTCGCTGCGTCTGGAATGAGGGCTGCCGGTTAACACCGGCCGTCGCCGCACACCGTATTTTTATTCTTCAGCATGATGAGAAAGAGATAACGATGGAAAGCACAGCCTTACAGCAGGCCTTTGACACCTGCCAGAATAACAAAGCAGCATGGCTGCAACGCAAAAATGAGCTGGCTGCGGCCGAACAGGAATATCTGCGGCTTCAGTCAGGAGAAGGCAGAAACGTCAGCCGCCTGGACGAATTACGCAATATTATCGAAGTCAGAAAATGGCAGGTGAATCAGGCCGCCGGTCGTTATATTCGTTCGCATGAAGCCGTTCAGCACATCAGCATCCGCGACCGGCTGAATGATTTTATGCAGCAGCACGGCACAGCTCTGGCGGCGGCACTGGCACCGGAGCTGATGGGCTACAGTGAGCTGACGGCCATTGCCCGAAACTGTGCCATACAGCGTGCCACAGATGCCCTGCGTGAAGCCCTTCTGTCCTGGCTTGCGAAGGGTGAAAAAATTAATTATTCCGCACAGGATAGCGACATTTTAACGACCATCGGATTCAGGCCTGACGCGGCTTCGGTGGATGACAGCCGTGAAAAATTCACCCCTGCGCAGAACATGATTTTTTCGCGTAAAAGTGCGCAACTGGCATCACGTCAGTCTGTGTAAAATTCCCCGAAAATCCGCCTGTTTTTACTGAAAAAAGCCATGCATCGATAAGGTGCATGGCTTTGCATGCGTTTTCCTGCCTCATTTTCTGCAGACCGCGCCATTCCCGGCGCGGCCTGAGCGTGTCAGTGCAACTGCATTAAAACCGCCCCGCAAAGCGGGCGGGCGAGGCGGGGAAAGCACTGCGCGCTGAGTTTGATATTGCCTTTTATATCAATGAGCTCAAAGTAGATGCACTTAACATCCAATCCACTTGGTTACGGTGAAAAAAATAAGCGCGATAGCTTACTAAAATCATATGCACGAGTCCCTCGCGACAATGTAAACTCATTTCATCAAATACTCACCCAGGTAAATCAAAGTGCTTCAAGCCTCAATCAACAAGAAGCACCTTATAGCAAGGTTTAAGTACTCATTCTTCTGCTTCAACAAATTCAAAACAGTGATTACACAATCCTCTTTTCTTATAAGCCGCATGATTAACATCAATTGGAGCTTTGCAATGTGGGCACCTAAAGGCCTCACCGATTTCCATCATAAATGACTGGAAGAAAGCATCCTCAAGAGAAATCCTGCGGACATCACGTAGATCCTTAATATTGAGGTCGTTAAGCATTGACGTATCTAATTTGTTTTTCGTTATATTAAGAGAGTTATAACAACCATAGTCGACAGAATAAACATTGTATGATACCCCTGGGTGATCTTTATGCGAATATCCACTTTTACGCAAATGAATAACGCGCAAGTCGATAAGATTTTGAATGTGTTTATTGTTCGAATATTTTTCAGGAATCAAAAAATGCATGGATTTCTTTTTTTCTATTACTTCTTTCACTATTTCAGTTAATAGTTTTTTCTCAACATCGTTTTTATCAACCTGTTCTTTTTTATCTGACTCATACCATTCGGCATTAGCTAGCCGTAAATTTTTAACACTAATCCTCGCTGCTGTCGAACTAGATGAAAGCATGAATTTATCATAGCTGTTAAGAAACAAATTTATGAAGTCTCGTGGTATTCCAGCACAAGCTATTAATATTTCATTCAATGCTACATTAGCAAAAAGTATATTGATGAAGCTGTCTTTTGTTTTTTTCTCTTTTTTGACAAGATTATCAATGGCTGTTTTATTTATTGAGGAAAGATGTTTGTAGAGAAGATCATTAAAGAAATCTCTAGTTTGGTTTTTATTAACTTCAAAAACATATCTCATATCTAGAGGATATCCAAAAATATCCCCTCCTTCTTCGAGACCAAAAAATTTACTCTCAGTTTTAATACCCAAAGTAGTTCTATTAGGAATAGCCGCAATTTTTGTAACCACATTAATTGCAGAAAATGTTTTTTTAAAAATCTCCGCCAATGAAGGCTGTATTTCGCGAGGTATTTCTGACCATTCATCAACTAAAATCATCAGAAAGCGTAAATCCAACTCGTTTAAAATTTCATCTAGTGCATTAGTGATATGTAAAATGGAGACATGCCCTCTACGGCCGGTTTGTTTATTTTCTTTAACAGTACCTGACGCCGATAATTTTGCACTAGGGCTTTTCGATATATTCACTTCTCCACTTAAACTTTTCACCTCCTCCTCAGATACCGTTAAGTCATTAGATTTTTTTAATTCTCGACCATTGAATTCCAAATATAGTGATTCAAAAAAATCATTTAATTGAGATTTTTTTGAATCAAACAAAGCCTCATTTTTAGAATCGAATTCATTTTTATTTAATAGAATGGGTAAGTTACCATATAAATTAAATGAAACTTCTTGCATTATGTATTTGAAAATCAAAAGAGCATCAACCTCCTTGTTTTCCACCTCTGGTGAAACCAAAGGTATAATTCTCCTTAAGTCGATATAAACCGGGAAAACTTTATCAACAGGGTAATTATCAACAACCCTTTCAGACAATGCTTTGAGGAGATGGGTTTTTCCTGACCCACGCCGCCCATAGACAACCGTGTTATTAATATTATCAATATTCCTAATATTTTCCTCACCGGAGTAAAGATCCAAATAACTATTGTAATCAATCCTCTCAGCTCGAATATTATTAGCCAACTTACCTATGCAACTATTTATCTCTTTTGATTTTATGCTCATCCCAGCTCCAAGTGTTATTTTTAAATTAGCCGCTCACGTAATAACATCATTTGAATAAATTAGTTCACTCTATTTTATTCAAAGGCACTACGCGGAAGTTTTGGCAAAATCATAAGGTGTAACATACCCATTTGAGTTTCTATCAAGGTAGTCAGCCCACCACTGTACCATCAAACGCCGCTCATCCAAATGTTCAGAAGTATGAATATAGGCCGCGCGCACATTATTGCGCTCAGAGTGGCTTAACTGGCGCTCTATAGCGTCATCACTCCACAATCCAGACTCACCCAATGCCCCACGCGCCATCGTTCTAAACCCATGCCCGCAGACCTCGGTTTTCGTGTCATAGCCCATCGCACGCAATGCACCGTTTACCGTGTTCTCACTCATAACCTTGGTTGCGTCATGATCCCCCGGAAACAGCAGTTCTTTATCGCCACTAATTTGCTTGAGCTGTTCTAACAAAACCATCGCCTGACGGCTGAGAGGAACAATGTGCTCCTCTTTCATTTTCATGCCACGATATGAGTAACGCACGCCTTTAATTTCTTCTCGTTTTGCAGGTATACGCCAAAGAGATTTATCGAAGTCGAATTCATTCCAACGCGCGAAACGTAACTCACTGGAGCGCACAAAAGTCAGTAAGGAAAGCTCAACCGCAATCCGTGTCATTACCCTGCCACGATATGCAGCAAGACGAGCAAGAAACTCAGGGAACCGGCTGGAGGGTAAAGCGGGGTAATGTCGTGCTTTGGTTGTCGATAGCGCACCGGCCATATCACTGGCTGGGTTTGAGTCGATGTAATCGTTCTGTACAGCATAACGCATAATGCCCGTGACGCGCTGTTGCAAGCGCTGCGCAACGTCATGCTTACCACTGGCATCAACCTTTTTAATCGGGGCTAACAGGTGGCTGGTTTTGAGCTGGCGAATGTCGGATGAGCCGATATACGGGAAGATATAAAGCTCAAGATAGCGAAGAACTCGCGATCGATGGTCTTCACTCCATCGCTTGTTACTGGCATGCCATTCACGAGCAATGGTTTCGAAAGTATATGCCCCCGAATTCTCGGCCTGAGCTTCTTTCTGTTCGGCTTTTGGGTCAATGCCCTGCACTAACAGCTTTTTAGCTTCGTCACGCTTTGCTCTTGCCTGAGCTAGTGTCACCGTAGGCCAAACACCAAAAGCGAGGCGATCCTCTTTTTTGTCTGAAGGACGTCTGTATTTCATACGCCAATATTTAGAACCCTTGGCCGAAACCTCGAGATACAAACCGCCGCCATCGGCCATTTTGTATGTTTTGTCTTTTGGCTTTGCGGTCTCGACCTGTCTGGCGTTGAGCTTCATTTGGGGGCACATTTCTAATCGAAGTTAAGATGCCCCCAATTATGCCCCCAATGACATCCGGATTTCAACGGACTACCTCGGACGACTCAGGACATAAAAACCGCTGCAAGCATTGATTTTAAAGGGTTTGGCGGACTTTCTCGGATGGTCTTGGAAGTACTAATGGTGCCGAAGGCCGGACTCGAACCGGCACGTATTTCTACGGTTGATTTTGAATCAACTGCGTCTACCGATTTCGCCACTTCGGCACTGAAGAGGTATGCGGAAAACGTTGTGGATTATACCTGTCGCACGCCACCATGCAAGCGCCAGCTTGCTCGCACCTCGCTAAGTGCTGAAATTTTCAGCATTGCATACCGCGATGTGTAACCTTTGTCACACTCCAGGCACCCCGCCCTACCATGCTCTACACTTCCCAGACAACACCAGAGAAGGACAAAAATATGTCGATGATAAAAAGCTATGCCGCAAAAGAGGCTGGCGGCGAACTGGAAGTTTATGAGTACGATCCCGGTGAACTGAAGCCACAAGATGTTGAAGTGCAGGTGGATTACTGCGGGATCTGCCATTCCGATCTGTCGATGATCGACAACGAATGGGGATTTTCACAATATCCGCTGGTTGCCGGGCATGAGGTGATTGGTCGCGTGGTGGCGCTCGGGAGCGCCGCGCAGGATAAAGGTTTGCAGGTCGGTCAGCGTGTCGGGATTGGCTGGACGGCGCGTAGCTGTGGTCACTGCGACGCCTGTATTAGCGGTAATCAGATCAACTGTGAGCAAGGCGCGGTGCCGACGATTATGAATCGCGGTGGCTTTGCCGAGAAGTTGCGTGCGGACTGGCAATGGGTAATCCCACTGCCGGAAAATATTGATATCGAATCTGCCGGGCCGCTATTGTGCGGCGGTATCACGGTCTTTAAACCGCTGTTGATGCACCATATCACTGCCACCAGCCGCGTTGGGGTAATTGGTATTGGCGGGCTGGGGCATATCGCTATAAAACTTCTGCACGCAATGGGATGCGAGGTGACGGCCTTTAGTTCGAATCCGGCGAAAGAGCAGGAGGTGCTGGCGATGGGTGCCGATAAAGTGGTGAATAGCCGCGATCCGCAGGCACTGAAGGCTCTGGCGGGGCAGTTTGATCTCATTATCAACACCGTCAACGTCAGCCTCGACTGGCAGCCTTATTTTGAGGCGCTGACGTATGGCGGTAATTTCCATACAGTCGGCGCGGTCCTCACGCCGCTGTCTGTTCCGGCCTTTACGTTAATTGCGGGCGACCGCAGCGTCTCTGGTTCAGCAACAGGTACACCTTATGAGCTGCGTAAGCTGATGCGCTTTGCCGCCCGCAGCAAGGTTGCACCGACTACCGAACTGTTCCCAATGTCGAAAATTAACGACGCCATTCAGCATGTACGCGATGGTAAAGCGCGCTACCGAGTGGTCCTGAAAGCAGATTTTTGAAAATCATTCGCAGCGCTGATCTGAGGCGCTGCCCTCTTTCGCACATATTCTGTTTTGTCTTATCGCCAGCACAGCCTGCCGACATTGTTCGGTGACATTGGCAATATCATGGTTGATATCAATGCGCACAATATCCTGTTCATCTGCTTGTGGACGCTCCAGCGCCTCAAACTGACTTTTTAGTAACGCTACCGGCATAAAATGCCCAGCCCGACGCTGCATTCTCGCGAGAATAGTTTCATAATCGCCATCTAACCAGAGGAAATGAACATGGGGGCTACCCTTGCGTAAAATATCACGATACTGTTTTTTTAATGATGAACAGACAATAAATCCTGTTTCATTCTTTTTATAAAGACTGTATGAAGCATCATTTAAGCGTTCCAGCCAGGGAAGTCGATCTTCATCAGATAATGGAATGCCTTGCGACATTTTATCTATATTTTTGGCTGGATGAAGATCGTCACCATCAATAAATTTCGCAGACAATAACGCGGCAACCTTGCTACCAATTAATGTTTTACCACTCCCTGATACGCCCATCAAAATAAAGCTTTCACCCGCCATTTAAAATCTCCTGAATCATCTTATCTGCGGCGATACTACGCCTGGCGGCATAATAATTTCACGTTTTTTTATTTCTGTTGATAAGAATTACAAGGCACATCACGTTATGCGTAACATAGTAATGTAACAATTTTCTGACGTGATCTTCATCACAAATAATGACAATTAAAACCGCTTAAATGCTTCCGAGGTGTCTACCTGACCAGTGAGGAATTTATGCAAGTGAAAACACAGTCCTGCGTTGTTGCGGGCAAGAAAACTGTTGCCGTTACCGAGCAGACGATAGATTGGAATAATAATGGAACATTAGTACAAATAACCCGAGGTGGAATTTGCGGTTCCGATTTACATTATTATCAGGAAGGAAAAGTAGGTAATTTCATGATAAAGGCACCGATGGTGTTAGGTCATGAAGTTATCGGTAAAGTTATTCATAGCGACTCATCAGAATTACATGAAGGGCAAACGGTAGCCATTAATCCGTCTAAACCGTGCGGTCACTGCAAATATTGCATTGAACATAACGAGAATCAGTGTACAGAGATGCGTTTTTTTGGCAGTGCCATGTATTTCCCTCATGTTGATGGTGGCTTTACCCGTTATAAAATGGTCGAAACGTCGCAATGTGTCCCTTATCCGGCCAAAGCTGACGAAAAGGTTATGGCTTTTGCCGAACCTTTAGCCGTCGCGATTCATGCCGCACATCAGGCCGGCGAGTTACAGGGCAAGCGAGTATTTATTTCCGGTGTTGGGCCCATTGGCTGCCTGATTGTCAGTGCTGTGAAAACACTGGGGGCCTCGGAAATTGTCTGTGCCGATGTGAGTCCCCGTTCCCTTTTGCTGGCCAAAGAGATGGGGGCGGATGTGCTCGTAAACCCACAAAACGACGACATGGATCACTGGAAAGCGGAAAAAGGCTATTTCGATGTCAGCTTTGAAGTGTCCGGTCATCCTTCATCAGTGAATACCTGTCTGGAGGTCACTCGTGCACGCGGCGTAATGGTGCAGGTAGGTATGGGAGGCGCGATGGCAGAATTCCCAATGATGACGTTGATTGGTAAGGAGATTTCACTCAAAGGCTCTTTCCGTTTTACCAGCGAATTTAATACCGCAGTGTCATGGCTGGCGAATGGCGTTATCAATCCACTGCCTTTACTGAGTGCTGAATATCCCTTCACTGACCTGGAAGAGGCGCTACGTTTCGCCGGTGATAAAACCCAGGCAGCAAAAGTCCAGCTTGTTTTCTAAGAGATAAATAAAGGAATAATACAATGAACGATCTATTTTCACTGGCAGGAAAAAATATCTTGATTACCGGTTCAGCACAGGGCATTGGCTTTTTACTGGCAACCGGCCTGGGTAAATATGGCGCACAAATAATTATTAATGATATTACTGCCGAACGCGCAGAACTTGCTGTAGAAAAACTCCGCCAGGAGGGTATTCGGGCCGTTGCCGCACCTTTTAATGTTACCCATAAACATGAAATTGATACCGCCGTTGAACATATCGAAAAGGACATCGGCCCCATTGATGTGCTGGTGAATAACGCCGGTATCCAGCGCCGTCATCCTTTTACTGAGTTCCCTGAACAAGAGTGGAATGATGTGATCGCAGTAAACCAGACCGCCGTGTTCCTGGTGTCGCAAGCGGTAACTCGTCACATGGTTGAACGCAAGGCGGGTAAAGTTATTAATATTTGCTCGATGCAAAGCGAACTGGGACGTGACACCATCACCCCTTATGCCGCATCGAAAGGAGCGGTAAAAATGCTCACCCGCGGCATGTGCGTCGAGCTGGCGCGCCACAATATTCAGGTCAACGGTATTGCGCCGGGCTATTTCAAAACAGAAATGACTAAAGCACTGGTTGAGGACGAAGCCTTCACCGCCTGGTTGTGCAAACGGACCCCCGCCGCACGCTGGGGCGATCCGCAGGAACTGATTGGTGCTGCGGTGTTCCTTTCTTCAAAAGCCTCTGATTTCGTAAACGGCCACCTGTTGTTTGTTGATGGCGGCATGTTGGTGGCTGTTTAACAGCCACTACCCTGCGTGCAGCGCGAAAGCGCTGCTTTTCTGGCACTAATAAGAGATAAAGACTATGCCATTAATCATTATTGCGGCAGGCGTCGCGCTGCTTCTTATCCTGATGATCGGCTTTAAAGTTAACGGCTTTATTGCCCTCGTTCTGGTAGCTGCCGTCGTCGGATTTGCCGAAGGGATGGATGCACAGGCCGTCCTGCACTCTATACAAAATGGTATCGGCAGCACGCTCGGCGGGCTGGCAATGATCCTCGGTTTCGGGGCCATGTTAGGCAAGCTGATTTCTGATACGGGCGCGGCACAACGTATCGCCACTACGCTGATTGCTACTTTTGGTAAAAAACGCGTGCAATGGGCGCTAGTGATCACCGGTCTGGTTGTGGGCCTCGCCATGTTTTTTGAAGTGGGTTTTGTCCTGCTGTTGCCGTTGGTATTTACCATCGTGGCATCATCTGGATTACCCCTGTTGTATGTTGGCGTACCGATGGTAGCAGCGCTCTCTGTAACCCACTGTTTTCTGCCGCCACATCCAGGGCCTACTGCCATCGCGACTATCTTTGAGGCTAATCTCGGAACGACTCTACTGTATGGATTTATCATTACCATTCCGACAGTTATTGTCGCAGGACCGCTGTTTTCTAAACTGCTAACTCGCTTTGAGAAAGCACCACCGGAAGGCTTATTTAATCCTCATCTGTTTAGCGAAGAGGAGATGCCCTCCTTCTGGAACAGTATTTTCGCTGCCGTGATCCCGGTCATCCTGATGGCTATCGCCGCCGTTTGTGAAATTACGTTACCGAAAACTAACACCGTGCGCCTCTTCTTTGAATTTGCCGGTAACCCTGCCGTTGCGCTGTTTATTGCCATTGTTATTGCGATTTTCACACTGGGCCGACGTAATGGACGCACCATCGAGCAAATCATGGATATCATTGGGGATTCTATAGGCGCTATCGCGATGATTGTGTTTATTATCGCTGGCGGCGGCGCGTTTAAGCAGGTATTAGTAGATAGCGGTGTCGGGCAGTATATTTCACACTTAATGACCGGAACTACGCTTTCGCCGTTATTGATGTGCTGGACTGTTGCGGCGCTGTTGCGTATCGCTCTGGACTCTGCCACCGTCGCGGCCATTACCACCGCGGGTGTGGTGTTGCCGATTATCAACGTTACCCATGCCGATCCCGCTTTAATGGTACTGGCAACCGGTGCGGGCAGCCTGATCGCGTCACACGTAAACGACCCTGGTTTCTGGCTATTTAAAGGGTATTTTAATCTGACGGTTGGTGAAACGTTGCGTACCTGGACGGTGATGGAAACCCTTATTTCTATTATGGGTTTGCTGGGCGTGTTAGCCATTAACGCCGTATTGCACTGAAAGAATAAAATATTGTGATGTAGTTTCGGGGGAAGATTGAAGATTCCCCCGACGTTGGGAGAAGTTATGCGCAATCACAGAATTTCTTTACAGGATATCGCTACGCTGGCTGGCGTAACAAAAATGACCGTGAGTCGTTATATCCGCTCGCCGAAAAAGGTGGCAAAGGAAACAGGCGAGCGCATCGCCAAAATTATGGAAGAGATCAATTATATCCCTAATCGCGCTCCCGGCATGTTGTTGAATGCACAAAGTTATACCCTCGGTATCTTGATTCCGTCATTTCAAAATCAACTCTTCGCTGACATTCTCGCGGGAATAGAATCCGTCACCTCTGAGCATAATTATCAGACCCTTATTGCTAATTACAATTACGATCGCGATTCCGAAGAAGAGTCGGTGATTAACCTGCTCTCTTATAACATTGACGGGATTATTCTTTCGGAAAAATATCACACCATCAGGACGGTGAAATTTCTGCGTTCAGCCACCATTCCGGTCGTGGAATTGATGGATGTACAGGGAGAACGGCTGGATATGGAGGTCGGTTTTGATAATCGGCAGGCCGCTTTTGACATGGTGTGTACCATGCTGGATAAGCGAGTCAGGCGCAAAATTCTGTATCTCGGTTCCAAAGATGACACCCGCGATGAACAGCGTTATCAGGGGTATTGCGATGCGATGATGCTGCATAATCTTTCCCCGTTACGCATGAATCCACGCGCCATCTCATCCATTCATTTAGGAATGCAATTAATGCGTGATGCCCTTAGCGCAACCCCGGATTTAGACGGTGTATTTTGCACCAATGACGATATTGCGATGGGTGCGCTTCTGCTGTGCCGCGAGCGAAACCTCGCCGTGCCAGAACAAATTTCCATTGCGGGTTTTCATGGGCTGGAGATTGGCAGGCAAATGATCCCAAGCCTCGCCAGCGTAATTACTCCCCGTTTTGATATTGGTCGGATGGCCGCCCAAATGTTGCTGAGCAAAATTAAAAATAACGATCACAACCACAACACTGTTGACCTCGGGTATCAGATTTATCACGGTAACACGCTTTAGGTTATTTTCTCTTCATTACACGTATTCTCTTTGCCGGACGTTGCCTATACTCCAGGCAGGAAACTGGAGGAAATCTCATGAGCGAACCCCTGTTAATTGCCCGCACGCCGGACACAGAACTGTTTTTACTGCCGGGAATGGCTAACCGTCACGGGCTGATTACTGGCGCAACGGGGACGGGTAAAACCGTTACGCTGCAAAAACTGGCAGAGTCATTGTCGGAAATCGGTGTTCCGGTGTTTATGGCCGATGTGAAAGGTGATTTAACGGGAGTAGCGGAGGAAGGTACATCTTCGGAAAAACTGCTCGCAAGGCTTAAAAATATCGGCGTCAATGACTGGCAACCACATGCTAATCCGGTGGTGGTGTGGGATATCTTTGGCGAGAAAGGCCACCCGGTGCGGGCGACGGTTTCAGACCTGGGGCCGCTGTTGCTGGCGCGACTGTTGAATCTCAACGATGTGCAATCTGGCGTGCTGAATATTATCTTCCGCATTGCTGATGATCAGGGGCTGTTACTGCTCGACTTTAAAGATTTGCGGGCGATTACCCAGTACATCGGCGATAACGCCAAATCCTTCCAGAATCAGTACGGTAATATCAGTAGCGCATCGGTTGGTGCCATCCAGCGCGGGCTGTTGTCGCTGGAACAACAAGGCGCAGCACACTTTTTTGGCGAGCCGATGCTGGATATCAAAGACTGGATGCGCACCGATGCCAATGGTAAAGGGGTTATCAATATCCTCAGCGCCGAGAAGCTCTACCAGATGCCGAAACTGTATGCCGCCAGCCTGCTGTGGATGCTTTCAGAGTTGTATGAACAATTGCCGGAAGCGGGCGATCTGGAGAAACCAAAACTGGTGTTTTTCTTCGACGAAGCACATCTGCTGTTTAACGATGCACCGCAGGTACTGCTGGATAAGATTGAGCAGGTGATAAGGCTTATTCGCTCAAAAGGCGTGGGCGTCTGGTTCGTTTCGCAAAACCCGTCGGATATTCCGGATAATGTGCTCGGGCAGCTCGGTAATCGTGTTCAACATGCTTTGCGTGCTTTTACGCCTAAAGATCAGAAAGCGGTAAAAGCGGCGGCGCAAACCATGCGGGCCAATCCGGCGTTTGATACCGAAAAGGCGATTCAGGAACTGGGGACCGGCGAGGCGTTAATCTCGTTTCTCGATGCGAAAGG
>OGJC01000812.1_pt1 | contig 19335 bp, 17 predicted proteins | sample 1571941 | NCBI WGS metagenome assembly OGJC01 (sample SAMEA2582100, study PRJEB24529) | metagenome | biome: Human gut stool | place: China | collected 2011 | reverse complement strand
GTTTTCAAAGTGTAAAGTAAATCAGAATAAAATTAGAAAAAATTCTTGTAATAGTCAAAGTATTTAATATAAATATTTTGTCTTCTAGAGTTAGAATTTAAACTAATACAAGACTTATAAAAGAAACTTTTGATTTCTAGATTTATCTTTCCATAATTGTAAAAAAGTTTTGGAAAAATAGTCAAGATAAATAATCAAATTTTTTATATATAGTTAGTAACTATTCTTTCGTTTAGGTGGAATGATAAATTGTGACAAACTGTATATTTAAACTTAGAAATAATTCATATAAGTTTAAGTTAGTAGAAATAAAACTTTGTAAAGAAGAAGAAGTTATAAAAAAAATTTAAGAAAGGAAAATAATGATTAATATATGTTATATGATTTCTCATTTAGAAAATCGTGGACCAGTAAACATACTATATGGAATAATAAAAAATTTAGATAAAAAACAATTCAAAGCAATTATTATAACCCTAAAGGAAGAAAAAATAAATAGTAGAGTAAAAGAGTTCGAAGAGTTAGGAATAAAAATAATTTTATGTAACATATCAGATTTTGAAATAATGTGTAGTCAAACTTTTAAATTAGATTTAATAATGAAACAAGAAAAAATAGATATAATTCATGCACAATGTTCTAGAAGTAGTATATTTCTTTCGAAGTTAGGAAATAAATATAAAAAAATATCAACTATTCATTGTGATTTTTCAACATATTTTATTTATAGATTTGGGTTTATTATAGGGAAAATATATAGTTTTTTGTATTTAAAAGCTTTGAAAAAAATGAATTTAAACATAAGTTGTGGGAAAGGAGTTGCTGCTTTAATTTGGAAGAACAATATTCTTAAAACACAAGTAGTTCAAAATGGAATTGATAGAGAAAAAATAAATATAAAAAATATAAAATTAACAAAGGAAGAGTTAAGAAAAAAATTAAACTTGAAAGAAAATAAAAAATATTTTGTATCAGTTGGTTCATTAAGTGAAGGGAAAAATGTATTATTTTTAGCTAAATATTTTTCAAATACAGAAATAGAAAATATTAGTTTAATTTTACTTGGAACTGGAAATAAGAGAGAAGAAATAATAAACTTAAAGAGCTCAAATATAAAATTAACAGGGAAGTTATCGTTAGAAGAAGTTCAAGAATATTTAAAGGTTAGTGATTTTTATATATCAGCATCAAGAACTGAAGGACTACCAAATTCAGTTTTAGAAGCTTTAGAATTTGAATTACCAGTTTTATTATCTAATATAGAACCACATAAAGAAATTTTAGAAAATTATGACTGTGGAGAATTATTTGAATTGGATAATATAGATAGTTTAGAAAGTAAAATAAAGAAAATCTTAAATAAAATAAAAGATAATGATGAATATAAAAAGATAAAAGTTTTTATAGATGCCAAAAGAATGAGTAAAGAATATGAAAAAATATATTATAGCCTAGTAAAGGATTTAAATAATAAATATACCTAAAATAATGTTTTTATTTCTAACATTTTATTTTTATTAAAAGATAGAATTAAGAAATAATCAAAAAATAAATCTTGTAAAATTTTAAGTATAATAACTCTGGTTTTATTAGTTAAAGTTCAAAGTATTTTTTAAAGTTATTTCAATTTTTAATGTAGGAATGGATTGTATATAAAACTAAACTTTTAATAAAGTTTTTAATGATTATTTTTTTAATTTTACTAATTAGGTTAGAAAATATATATTTACCTTATTTTAAATAAAAAATATTAATCTAGGAGTTAAAAAATGAAAGGAATATATCTAAATTTTGTTCAAGAATACGAAATAGGAGTAATTAAAAAATTAAATTTTCAAATTAAATCTTTTAATAAATTAGGAGTGAATATAAAAAAATGTAAAATTATTGAAGATAAGTTTTATATAGATGATTTTTTTATAAACAATTATCATACTGGAACAAGTTTTAAAGAAAAATTATCAAGAAAAATAGATTTATATTTTTGTTTAAAAAAATTACAAAAAACTAAATTGTATGAAGATATAGATTTTATGTATATAAGATATTTCTATTCATCACCATGGTTCATATCGTATTTAAAATTTTTAAAGAAAATAAATTTAAAAATAATTTTAGAAGTTCCAACATATCCATATGATGGGGAAGTAAAAGATAATTTTTTTATTAGATGGGATAAAAAATATAGAGAAGAATTACATAAATATGTTGATAAAGTAGTAACTTATTCTGATGATAAAGAAATTTGGAGAATTCCTTGTATAAATATTTCTAATGGAATTGACTTGGAAGAAATACAAATGATAGATAGAGAAAAAACAGAAAGTAAAATAATTTTTATGAGTGTATCAAATTGTTCAATTTGGCATGGAATAGATAGATTTATATATTCAATATTAGAATATATAAAAAATAATGGAAAAGAAAAAATAATTTTTAATATAGTTGGTGAGGGAAATGAGACTTTTAAATTAAAGCAAATAGTTAATGAGAATAAAGAATTAGAAAACATAGTAATTTTTCATGGAAGAAAATCAGGGAAAGAATTAGATGAAATCTATAATGAAGCAGATGTTGGTGTAGGAGGGTTAGCTGCTTTCAGACAAGGATTAACAACAGGAAGTGGGTTAAAGAATAGAGAATATTGTGCTAAAGGAATTCCATTTATAAATGGAGATATTGATAATAGTTTTGTAGGATGTAAATTTGTCTATAATGTATTAAATGATAGTTCATTATTTAGTATAAAAGAAATAATAGAATGGTATAAAAATTTAAATATCACATCAGAAGAAATAAGAAAATATGCAGAAAATAATTTATCTTGGGATATACAAATGAAAAAGGTTATAGAAGGTATAAAGGAGTTAATGTAGAAAATGGGAGAAAGAAAAGTGGAAATTAATAAAATAGCAGTAGTAGGAATGGGGTATGTAGGATTACCATTAGCAATTACATTCTCTGAACAAGAATTTAATGTTATTGGATTTGATATTAATGAAGGAAAAATTAGTAAATATTTAACCGGAGAAGATCCAACAAATGAAGTTGGAGATGAAAGAATTAAAAATTCTAAAAATATAGAATTTACTTCTGATGAAACAAAACTAAGAAAAGCTAACTTCATTATAGTAGCAGTTCCAACTCCAGTTCTTGAAAATAAAATGCCAGATTTAAGGCCACTTGAAGGAGCTTCTAAAATAGTGGGAAGAAATTTATCTAAAGGAACAATAGTTGTATATGAATCAACAGTATATCCAGGAGCTACTGAAGAAGTTTGTATGCCTATTTTAGAAAAAGAATCAGGAATGATATGTGGAAAAGATTTTAAAATAGGATATTCCCCAGAGAGAATAAATCCAGCAGATAAAATAAATACTCTTACTAAGATTGTAAAAATTACTTCAGGAATGGATAAAGAAAGTAGTGATATTATTGCTCAGGTCTATGGAGAAATAATAACAGCAGGAATACATAGAGCCAGTTCAATAAAAGTAGCTGAAGCAGCAAAAGTAATAGAAAATTCTCAAAGAGATATAAATATAGCTTTTGTAAATGAACTTTCTTTGATATTTGACAGAATAGGAATTGATACAATGGAAGTTCTTGAAGCAGCAGGAACTAAATGGAATTTCATTCCATATAAACCAGGACTTGTAGGAGGACACTGTATAGGAGTTGATCCATATTATTTGGCAAACAAAGCATCAGAACTTGGATATCATGCACAGGTAATACTATCAGGAAGAAGAATAAATGATGGAATGGCAAAATTTATTGCTGAAAAAACTATTAAAAAATTAATTAATAATAGTATAAGAGTAAAGGGAGCAGATATTTTAGTAATGGGATTAACATTTAAAGAAAATTGTCCAGATTTAAGAAATTCTAAAATAAATGATGTAATTACTGAATTAAAAGAATACGGAGCTAATGTTCATGTAATAGATCCAATAGCACCAAAAGAAGAAGCAAAAAGAGAATATGGAATAATTTTAGAGGATGAGAACTGTATAAAAAATATGGATGCTGTAGTAGTAGCAGTAGGACATAAAGAATATAGAGAAATGGAAATTGAAAAATTAAGAAAATATTTTAATCCAGTATATTCTAAACCTCTATTAATAGATGTAAAATCAATATTTAATAGAGAAAAAGCTGAAAAAGAATATGATTATTGGAGATTATAAGGAGAAAAGTATGATGAATATTCCATTATTAAATCTAAAAAGACAGTATAAATATTTAAAAAATGATATAGAAAAAGTGATTTCTGAAATATTAGAAAGTGGAGCATACATAAATGGTCCATATACTAAAAAACTTGAAGAAAGATTGAAAGAATATTTAAATGTGAAACATGTTATAGGAGTTGCTAATGGAACAGATGCTCTAGTAATAACATTAAAATCTCTTGGAATAAAAGAAGGAGATGAAGTTATAACAACACCTTTTACATTTTTTGCAACAGCAGAAGCTATATCAATGGTAGGAGCAAAACCAGTTTTTGTAGATGTAAGGTTAGAAGATTTTAATATTGATTCAGAGAAAATAGAAATAGCAATTACAGATAAAACGAAAGCCATAATGCCAGTACATATATTTGGAACTCCAGCAAATATGGATAAGATTAACGAAATTGCTCAAAGATATAGCCTTTATGTAATAGAGGATGCTTGCCAGGCAATAGGAGCAAAATATAAAGAGAAAATGGTAGGAAGTATAGGAGATGCAGCATGCTTTTCATTTTTCCCAACTAAAAATTTAGGAACATATGGTGACGGAGGATTAATTACTACAAATAATGATGAAATTGCTTCTATATGTAGAGCATTGAAAGCTCACGGAAGTGGAGTTCAAGGTGAAATCGCTTTCAATCTTTTAAATAATGTTCAAAAAGAAGTAAGAGAAGAAAAAAATGTAGATGATACAGTATATAATCCTAAAAAATATTATAACTATTTAATTGGATATAATTCAAGATTAGATGAACTTCATGCAGGAATCTTAAATATAAAATTAGATTATCTTGATAAATGGAATGATAAGAGAATAGAAAATGCAAAGTACTTTGATGAAAACTTAAAAAATACAGAATTTAAACTAATGAATTTAGATAAAGAAAATAAGAATGTTTATCATATGTATATATTGCGGAGTGAAAATAGAGAACAGCTGATAGAAAAACTTGAAAAGAATGGAATTGGTTATGGAATATATTATCCAATACCATTACATTTACAAAAAGTTTATAAAAAAATGGGATATAATGAAGGAGATATGCCAAATTCAGAATATCTTTCAAAGAGAACAATTGCAATACCAGTAGATCCAGAGTTAATACAAGAAGAAAAAGAATATATAGTAAATATTTTGAGATAGGAGAAAAAATGGATTTTACTTATAAAGCATATAAAGAAATGATCAAGAAATTACTTGATAAAGGTTATGAAATATCTGATTATAAAAATTATAAAGAAAAAAAGAAAGTAGTAATTTTAAGGCATGATATAGACACTTCATTAGAAAAAGCATTAAGGATAGCAAAAATTGAAAAAGAATTAAATGTAAATTCAACATATTTTATATTATTAAGTACAGACTTTTATAATATTAATTCAGAGAAGTCATTAAGAATATTAAAAGAAATAAAAAGATTAGGTGGAAAAATAGGACTTCATTTTGATGAAAAGAAATATAAGATAAGTGATAAAGAAGATTATATAAAATATGTAAATTATGAATTGGATATTTTATCAAAGATATTAAATGAAAGAGTAGATATGGTGTCAATGCATAGACCTTCTAAAGAATTTTTAGAAATGGATTTAGAAATACCCAATGTAATAAACTCATATCAAAAAGTTTTTTTTAATAAATTTAAATATGTTTCAGATTCTAGAATGAATTGGAGAGAAAATATAGAGGAAATAATTGAGAATAATCAATATAAAGCTTTACATATTTTAACTCATCCTTTTTGGTATGAAGAAAATGAAAAAACTATGCAGGAAAAATTAAAAACTTTTTTAAATAGTGCTACTTTAGAGAGATATAATTCATTAAATGAAAATATGAGAGATTTTGAAGAAATTTTATCGAAGGAGATTTTAAATGATTATCAAAAAGTTTAAGTATAATGTAAAAAAAATAAATGAAAAATATAACTTCAATATCTACAATGCTTCAACTTTAAGCAATCCCAAAGATAATACAATAATTTTTTTAAAAAAAGATAATGAAGAATTATTAGAAAAATTAAAAAATATAAAAAATTCTATTTTAATAATAAATGATAAGTTAGATGCTAAAAAGTTAGAAGAGTACAATTTGGTAATTTATGATGAAAATCCAAGATTAAGGTATGCACAATTATTAACAGAGATTTTAAAAAAGGATAAAAAAGAATATAAAAATTTTTTTAAAGATGGATATTATTTTGGAGAAAATATAGAAATTGGAAAAAATGTAATAATAGAACCTTTTGTAAAAATAGGAAGTAATATACAAATTGGAGATAATACAATTATTAAGAGTGGAGCACTAATAGAAAATAATGTAAAAATAGGGAAAAATTGCTACATAAGAGAAAAAAGTGTTATTGGTGGAGAAGATTTTGGAATAGAGAGGGATAAAGAAGGAAGGACTTTTAGAATTCCTCATATAGGAGGGGTGATTATTGGAGACAATGTTGAAGTTGGAACCTTTTCAACTGTTTGCAGTGGAACAATTGAAGCAACTATTGTAGAAGATTATGTAAAAATAGATACAGGTGTAAATGTAGGACATAATACTAAAATAGGAAAAGGAACTTTAATAACTGCTGGAGTGATAATAGGAGGGAGTACAATAGTAGGAAAAAATTGTACTTTAGGTTTAAATTCATCTATAAAGAATGGGATCCAAATAGGCAATAACGTTATTTTGGGAATGGCAGCTAGAATAGTAAAAAGTATAGAAGATAATCAAATTTTGACAAATGAAAAGGCAGATACATTAGAAAATATTATAAAATTTAGTAATTACAAAAAAGAAATATTGAAAAAATTATAAATAAATTTGAGGAGAAAAAATGGAATTTAAAATAAATATTTTAATCGGAAGTTGTGGAGGATTAACAGGATTCTATTTATTAAAAGAATTGAAAAATAATTATCCAAAGTGTAAAGTTTATGGATTTGATTCCAATATAGAATGTGCAAGCAAAATATATCTTGATAAAATTATGAAAGCTCCATTAATTTCAGAAAAATTTTTTATACCTTTTTTAATTAAAACTTTAAATAATAATAATATAGATGTTTATATTCCAACACTTTCACAGGAAATTAAATTAGTTGCAAAATATAAAGAAGATATAATTAAACATACTAAAAGTAAATTTTTGATTTCTCCATATAAAAGTATAGAAATTTTAGAAACTAAAAATTTAGCTTATGAAGAATTAAAAAAAATAGGAATAATTGTTCCCAAAATAATTGAAGATGAACTCCCTAAATTTCCTATTTTTATAAAACCTAAATATGGAAGTGGAAGTAAAAGTTCTTTCAAAATAAATGATATAGAAGAATATAAATTTTATAAGAGTAAATATCCAAATAGTTTCTTTTCAGAATATTTAGAGGGAACTGAATATACAATAGATAGTATTTTTGATGGAAAAGGTAGATTAATATCTTATAATCAAAGAATAAGAAAAAAAGTATTTAATGGAGCAGTAATTGTATCTCAAAATAATTTTGAGTATGATTTTAAGAATATTATAAAAAAAATTTCAAGTCATTATAAAATATGTGGTGTTGCAAATTTTCAATTTATACTTTCCAATAAAATTCCATATTTAATAGATATAAATCTTAGATTTGCTTCTGGAGGATTACCTTTAAGTATTAAATCGAATCTTAATATATTAGAGTTGATATTTAAAATATTGTTTAATATTTCATTTAATAAAGAAGAATATCAATCTGATAAGAAAAATAGAATTATGTATAGATATTATGAGGAGTTTTATGAAGAAAATTAAATATATTATTGATTTTGATGGAACAATTGTAGATGTATGGGAGCGATATTATAGAATTTTTATAGAATATTTTAAAGTTGATATTTTAAAAGAAGATTATAAAAAATTAAAAAAGATTTTTCCTTATGATATAGATTTAATAGAACATTTAAAATTAGAAAATTCTAATGAATATTATAAATTTAAAAAAAAATATTTAGAAGATATAGAATATTTAAAAAAAGATACATTATTAATTGAAAAAGAAAAAATAGTGAAAATATTTAAATTATCTAATGTAATTTTATTAACAATAAGAAATAATAAAAGAAATTTTGAAAATCAATTAAAGTTTTTAGGCTTAAATGAAATAAAAAAGAAAATTATAGTTTTACAACCTTTAGATAAAAAAGTAAAAAAAGAATTTATCTTAAAAAATAGAGATTTATTTTCAGAATCAATTTTTTCTATTGGAGATTCAGAAACAGATTTAGAAATTGGGACTTTATCTTTTGCAAAGAGCTATTTTGTTAATACAGGGCTTAGAAATCAAAATGAGGTAAAAAATAACTATGATTTTATAAATTTAGATTCAATAAATCAATTTAATTTTAATATTTAAAGAAAGGAAAGAAATGTATAAATTTGCAATAATTGGTTGTGGAAGAATATCTCATAAAATAGCTGAAGGATTAGCAGGAAATAAAGATAAAGCAGTACTTATTGCTCTTTCAGATATTGTTGAAGATAAGATGACTTCTACAGGAAAAATATATAATGAAAAAACGGGATTAAATTTATCAGTAAATAAGTATACTAATTATAAAAAAATGATAAAAAGTGAAAATATTGATGTAGTAATAATTTCTACTGAAAGTGGTTACCACGAAGAAATAGGTTTGTATTGTTTAGAAAATAATATAAATGTAATTATTGAAAAACCTATTGCTCTATCAATTGAAGGAGCTCAAAGACTTATAAATAAAGCAAAAGAAAAAGGATTAAAAATAGGTGTAAGTCATCAAAATAGATTTAATTATCCTATACAACTATTAAAGAAAGCTATTATTGAAGGAAAAATGGGAAAAATTTTTAATGGAATGGCTAGAATATTATGGACAAGAGATATGAATTATTATTTACAAGCACCTTGGAGAGGAACATGGGAATTAGATGGAGGAACTTTAATGAATCAATGTATCCATAATATTGATTTATTAAATTGGATGATGGATTCAGAAATAGATACTGTATATGCTCAAACTTCTAACTATATAAGAGATATAGAAGCAGAAGATTATGGAGTAATTATAATAAGATACAAAGACGGAAAAATAGGAACAATTGAGGGAAGTGCAATTATTTACCCTAAAAATTTAGAAGAGACTTTAACTATTACAGGAGAAAAGGGAACAGTAGTAATAGGTGGAATGGCAGTAAATAAGATAAATACTTGGAGAATAGAAGGAGATAAAGAAGAGGAATATCTAAAAATTGATTCAGGTGACCCTAATTCAGTATATGGATTTGGACATAAAGCACTTTATAAAGATTTTATAGAAGCCTTGGAAGAAAATAGAGAACCATTAGTAAGTGGAATCCAAGGTATGGAAGCAATGAAAATAATATTAGCAGCATATAAATCACAAATGACAGGATTACCAGTTAAATTTGATGAATTTAAAGAATTTTCTACTTTAGAAATAAAAAACAATTAAAAAAGAAGGAAAATAAAATGAAAAAAATATCTACGCTAAAAGAATTATATTCTATATTAGAAAAAATAGAAAATCAAGAAAATTTATTTGAAAAAAAAATAAAAGAAATTTATTTTTGGAAGATAATAAGGTTCTCTCTATTTGATGAAATAGGAATTAAGATTAAGTTAGCAGAAAAATCTTATGATGAAAGAATAAATAAAATCAAAAAATCAAAAAAATTATTTTTAGGAATAATAGAAAATTTTTTTAAAAATAATAATTCTAAGAAAAAAATAATTATTTTTGAATCTGATGCATATTTTAAAGAAAATAAGAAAACATTAAGTAAATTTTATTTTAATTTAATTAAAAAGTTAAAAAAAGAAAAAGTAGATTTTGAAGTTGTTTATCCATTATATTTAGAAAAAGAATATAGATTAGAAAAAAATAGTTATGCAGAAGAAAATTATAAGTATATATTTTTTAAAATAATTGGATTTATTAAAAAAAGTTTTAACCTTTTTAAATTTTCGCTTGAAGATAAAAATTATTTAAATAAATTAAGAAAATATTTTGAAAAAGAAACAGAAATAGATAATTTGAAAATATTAAATGAAAAAAATTTAAGAAAAATATTAATAAATTTTGAATATGAATATAAATATTATAGTAATTTTTTTAGGATAAAACAACCTCAAAAAATATATATTATTTGTTCTTATGGAAAAGAAGCTTTAATAGCAGCAGCACGAGACCTAAATATAGAAGTTTTTGAACTACAACATGGAGTAATGACTAAATATCATGTTGAATATAATTTTCCAGATGTAAAAATTCCATATTTTCCAGATAAATTATTACTTTGGGGAGAATATTGGAAAAATAATGTGAATTTACCAAAAAATGTGAAAATTGAACTATATGGTTATCCATACTTAAAGAAACAGTATGAAAAGTATCAAAATATAGAAAAAAATCTTAATCAAGTTATCTTTATATCACAAGGAACTATAGGAAAAAAATTATCAGAAAAAGCAATAGAATTTGCTAAAGAAAATCCTGACTTAAAAGTTGTATATAGATTGCATCCAGGTGAATTTTTGAGATGGAAAAAAGAATATAAAGATTTATATGAAAATAGAAATTTAGAAAATTTAGAAATATCAGGTAATAATGAAAAAAATTTATATGAATATTTATTTGAAAGTGAATATTTAATAGGTGTTTCTAGTACAGTGTTATTTGAAGCTTTAAATTTAGGATTAAAAGTAGGAGCAGTGAATTTGTTTGGAGCTGAGTATGTAGAAGAATTAATAAAAGAAGGATATATCAAGTTGTTCCAAAGAGATCAAAAAATAGATATAAAAGAACTAAAAAAATTAAAAATTATAAATTTTTTTAATAAATAGAAAAGTTTTGATCAAATTAAAGTATTAGGAGGAAAAAGAAAGTGTTAAATAATTCAACAATACTAGTAACAGGAGGAACAGGTTCTTTTGGAAATAAATTCATAGAAAGAGTTTTAGAAGATTATGAACCTAAAAAAATAATTATATATTCAAGAGATGAATTTAAACAGGATTTAATGAAAAAGAATTTTATTGCTAAATATGGAGAAGAAAAAACTAATAAATTGAGATTCTTTATTGGAGATGTAAGAGATAAAGAAAGATTATATAGAGCATTCAAAGATGTGGATTATGTGATACATGCGGCAGCTATGAAACAAGTTCCAGCTTGTGAATATAATCCCTTTGAAGCAATAAAAACTAATATACATGGAGCAGAAAATATAATAGAAGCAGCAATAGATAGAAAGGTAAAAAAGGTAGTAGCACTTTCAACAGATAAATCGGTAAATCCTATTAATCTTTATGGAGGAACTAAATTAGTATCAGATAAACTTTTTATATCTGCCAATGCTTATTCAGGAGATAAAGGAACAATATTTTCGATAGTAAGATATGGTAATGTAGCAGGAAGCAGAGGATCAGTAATTCCATTTTTCAAACAATTATTAGCTCAAGGGAAAAAAGAACTTCCTATAACAGATATTCATATGACTAGATTCTGGATGATATTAGATGATGCAGTAGATTTAGTGTTTAAAGCATTGGAAGAAGCAAAAGGAGGAGAAACATTTGTATTTAAAAACCCTTCATTCTTAATTACAGAATTAGCTGAAGCATTAAATCCAAATGGAAGTATTAAAGAAGTAGGAGTAAGAGAGGGAGAAAAAATTCATGAAGTAATGATAACTAAAGATGACTGGAGAAATACTTACGAATATGAAGATTATTATATAATCTATCCTCATTTTGAATGGTGGGATAAAAGTAAATTTAAAGATGGAGGAAAATTAATAAAGGAAAATTGGGAGTATAGTTCAGGAGAAAATGAAGTTTGGTTAAATGCTAAAGAATTAAGGAAGAGAATAGAAAAATTAAATATAAAACATTAATTTTAAGGAGGGGTATTATGATTAAATATTGTAAAAAATGTCTTTTTCCAAGTACAAAACCAAATTTGGAGTTTAATGAAGAGGGGGTTTGTACAGCATGTTCAAATTTCCAAAATAGAAAGGAAATAAACTGGAAAGAGAGAAAAGAGGAGTTAATAAAAATTTTAAATAAATATAAATCTAAAGATGAAAATAATTGGGATTGTATAGTTCCTGTTAGTGGAGGTAAAGATTCGACATATCAAATAATAAAAGTTTTAGAACTAGGAATGAATCCATTGTGTGTTACAGCTACTACTTGTAAATTAACTGAGATTGGAAGAAAAAACATAGAAAATCTAAAGAATTTAGGAGTTGATTATATTGAATTTACAGCAAATCCAAAAATAAGAAAAAAGTTAAATAAAATTGGTTTAATAGAAATTGGTGATATTTCTTATCCTGAACACTTATCTATATTCACAATGCCAGTAAAAGCAGCTGTTTATTACAAAGTACCATTAATTATATGGGGAGAAAATTCTCAAAACGAATATGGAGGACCGGCAGCAGCAAGTAAAAATAATATTTTAGATAAAAAATGGTTAGATACTTATGGTGGATTATTAGGTTTAGATATTCAATCTTTAGTAGGAAAATATGATATAGAAAAAAAAGATATTATACCATATACTTATCCAACAGACAGAGAATTAAAAGATGTTGGAGTAACAGGGATTTTCTTAGGACACTATATTCCATGGGATGGATTAACAAATAAAATAATAGCATCAGCATATGGATTTCAAGACTATGGTCAACATATAGAAGGAGCATTAGAAAGTTATGAAAATCTAGATAATTATTATAATGGAATACATGAATATTTTAAATTTTTAAAGTTAGGTTTCAGTAGAGCAACAGATCAAGCTTCGCTCCATATAAGGAGGAATAGGCTTACTAGAGAAGATGGAGTGAAAATAGTAAAAATATTAGATGGAAAATTTCCATGGTCATATTTAGGAAAACCTTTAGAAGAGATTTTAGATGAGATAGAAATGACATTAGAAGAATTTATAAATGTTTGTGATAAATTTACAAATAAGTCTTTATTTAGATGTGATGAAAATGGAAATTTAATAAAAGATAAAAATGGAAATTTAGAAAAAATAAATTATGATAATGTAAATAAAAATTAATTCTATAAAAGAGAGAGTATAAAAATGAATATAGTCTGTATAATTCAAGCTAGAACAACTTCAAGTAGATTACCGAATAAGGTGTTATTAAACTTGCCATATAATGGAAATAAAACAGTTTTAGAACAAGTAATTAATAGAGTTAAAGAATCAAAATATATAAATAAAATTGTTGTGGCAACAACCATTAATGAGATAGATAATAAAATTGAAAAATTGTGTAAAAGTTTACAAATAGGTTGTTTCAGAGGTTCGGAAGATAATGTTTTATCAAGGTATTATGAGGCTGCTACTAAATATAAAACTGATTTAGTAGTAAGAATTACAAGTGATTGTCCGTGTATTGACCCTGAAATACTAGATGAACTTATAGAAAAACATTTAAATGAGGAAAATGATTATACATCTAATTCTTTAGTAAGAACCTTTCCTCATGGATTAGATTGTGAAATTTTTTCATATAAGATATTAAAAGAGGCATATGAGAATGCAAAGGAAAAATTTGAATTTGAGCATGTGACCCCATATATTTATAAAACAAATAAGAATAAATATAAAATAGGACAATTGTTATTAAATAAAAATAAAGAGTATTCAAAAATAAAGATAACTTTAGATACAAAAGAGGATTATATTCTTTTGTGTGAAGTTTATGATAATTTATATAGCAATAATAAATATTTTAATTGTGAGGACATAATAGATTTATTTGAAGAAAAGAAATGGTTCTATTTAATAAATAATTCAATAGAGCAAAAAAGAGTATGCAACAGTTTAGAAGAGGAAATAGAAGAAGCTATTAAGTTGTTAAATAAACAAGACTTAAATAGAGTAGAGAAGTATCTAAAGGAAAAGTATTATGAAAAAGATAAATAGAGTAATTATTTTTACTGAAGGTGGAGATAATATTGGGTTTGGTCATATAACAAGATGTTCTGCCTTATATGAAGAAATCGAATCTAGAAATATAGAAGTTTTATTTGTTATATTTGGAAAAAATATAGATGGACTTCTAAAAGGAAAAAGATATCTTAATAAAGATTGGAAAGATAGAGAATTTTTAAAAAAATTTTTAAAAGAAGATGATTATATAATAATAGATTCATATTTAGCAGATATAGAAATATATAAATTTATATCTGAAAGTACAAAAAAATGTCTTTATATAGATGATAACAATAGAATTTCTTATCCTAAAGGAATTATTTTAAATCCAGTTCTTTATGATGATGTAGTTTATAAAACGGAAAATATTGTTCTTCAAGGCAAAGATTATATAATTTTAAGAAAAGAATTTTTAGAAACAATTACAGATACAGTTGAAAAAAATATAGATGTATTAATAACTCTAGGGGGAACAGATATTAGAAATTTAACTCCTAAATTATTGCAAATTATTAAAAGAATAAATTCAAAATTAAAAATAGCAGTAGTTATAGGAAAAGCATTTGATAATATAGAAAAAATAGAAAAAGAAAAAAATGATAATATTGAGTTTTACTATAATTTAAATGCTTTAGAAATGAAAGAGATAATTTTAAAAAGTAAAAATATAATATGTGGGTGTGGACAGAGTATTAATGAATTACTATATCTAAAAGCTAATTTTTTTCCAATAGTAATAGCTGATAACCAAGAGAAAAATGTAGCATTTTTATATAAGAATAAAATAGTAGGAGAAGTATTAAGATATGATAAATCATTTTTTGAAATTGAATCTATTTTAAGAAAATTTATGTTTCAAAAGAATGAAGTATATAACTTAATAGATGGAAAAGGTATAAAAAGAATAATGAAACTTTTCTTAATTTAGGAGGTAAAATGATTAGATTTGAAAATATTCTTAAAAGTACTTTAAAAGAACAAAAGGAAATAAGAGAATGGAGAAATGATCCTAAAGTTAGAAAATTTATGTATAATAGGGAAATTATTACTGAGGAACAACACTTAAAATGGATAGATTCTTTAAAAAAGAGTGAGAATATAGATGTTTTTTTTATAATTTATGCTGAACAGAAAATTGGAATAGTTAGTGTAAAAAAAATATCAACTAAAATCTATAACTGGGGAATTTATTTGAATAATTCAGTAGAAAAAGGCAAAGGGATTGGAAGAGAAATAGGAGAAAAATTTTTAAAATTTCTTTTTACAAATTATGAAGAATTAGAAATTATAGAATATGATGTTATGAGTGAAAACTTAATATCTTTAAATCTTGCTCTTGGTCTAGGAATGAAAAAATGTAAAGAAGAAAAAAGTTTAACAATAAATAATAAAAAAATGAATGTGACATATTTAAAAATAACCAAACAGGATTGGAGAAAATATGAAAAAAATAAAAATAATAGCTGAAATTTCTGCTAATCATGGACATAGCATAGATGTAGTTAAAAAAAGTATAGAGTTAGCTAAAGAGAGTGGGGCAGATGCTATAAAAATTCAAACATATACTCCAGATACAATAACTTTAAATTGTGATAATGAATATTTTCAAATAAATAATGGAACAATCTGGGATGGGACAACATTATATAAACTTTACCAAGAGGCATATACACCTTGGGAATGGCATAAAGAACTTTTTAATTATGCAAAGGAAATCGGAACTGAAATATTTTCTACTCCATTTAATAAAACAGCAGTTGACTTATTAGAAGAATTGGAAACTCCAATATATAAAATAGCTTCATTTGAAATAAATGATATACCTTTAATAGAATATGTAGCTTCAAAGGGAAAACCTATGATTATATCTACCGGAGTAGGAACAGAAGAAGAAATAAGAGAAGCTGTTGAGGCTTGTAGAAAAATGGGAAATGAAGATATAACTTTACTGCAATGTACTTCACAGTATCCTGCCAAGTTGGAAGATGCTAATTTAATAATGATAAAAGATTTAGCAGAAAGATTTAATGTGAAAGCAGGACTTTCAGATCATACAATGGGAAGTCTGGTAGCAACTACAGCTGTTGCAATGGGAGCAGAAGTAATAGAAAAACATTTTATAATTGATAGAAGTCTAGGTGGACCTGATTCAAGTTTTTCAATGACTCCCATAGAATTTAGAGAGATGGTAGAAAATATCAGAAATGTGGAAAAAATGATTGGAAAAGTAAGCTACGAAATAACTGAAAAAAAGAAAAAATCATTTAAATTTAAAAGGTCTTTATTTGTTTCAAAAAATATAAAAAAGGGTGAAATACTCACAGAAGAAAATATAAAAAGTGTAAGACCAGCAGATGGGATATCTCCTAAATATTATAATCATGTATTAGGAAAAAAAGTGAGAAAGGATTTAAAATTTGGAACACCTTTATTATTTGAAGATATAGAGGAGGAATAATTCATGAAACAAATTTCATATGGAAGACAGTATATTGATAAAAAAGATATAGAAGCTGTAATAGAAACTTTGCAATCAGACTATATGACACAAGGACCAAAAGTAAAAGAATTTGAAGATAAAGTAGCTGAATATCATGGTTGCAAATTTGCAGTAGCATTTTGTAATGGAACAGCAGCTTTGCATGCAGCTTATTATGCTGTAGGTTTAGAAAAAGGTGATGAATTTATTACAAGTCCAATAACTTTTGCTGCTTCAGGGAATGGAGGACTATATTTAGGAGGTATTCCTAAGTTTGTAGATATAGATAGTGGCAACTATAATATTGATATAAATAAAATAGAAAAAGCAATAACTGATAAAACAAAAGTTATTACACCAGTATCATTAGCAGGATATCCAGTAGATTTAAAAGCAATTAGAAAAATTATTGAAAATACTGGTAAAGATATAAAAATAATTCATGATGCAGCTCATGCTATAGGAGCTTTAAGAGAAAATAGAAATATTGTGGATTATGCAGATGTTACTATTTTATCTTTTCATCCAGTAAAGCATGTAACTACTGGAGAAGGGGGAATGGTTCTTACAAATAATGAAAATTATTATAAAAAACTTTGTCTTTTTAGAACTCATGGGATAACTAAAAATTCAGATGAATTAGAGGAAAATCAAGGAGATTGGTATTATGAAATGCAAGAGCTTGGTTATAACTATAGGATAACAGATATGCAATGTGCTTTAGGGATAACGCAAATGAGTAAATTAGATAAATCTCTTTATGAAAGAAATAAAATAGCAGATTATTATGACAATGAATTAAAAGATTTAGAATGGTTAATTTTACCAATTAATTATTTTGAAAAAGAATGGTTAAAAGATGAGAAATATAAAGACTTGAAAATAAAGCCAGAAAATTTAAATTCATATCATTTATATCCAGTGTTATTAAAAGATCCTGAGGAAAGAAAAAGTTTCTTTGATTATATGAGAAAGAATAATATTTTTGTTCAAGCTCATTATATTCCTCTTCATTTAATGCCATATTATAAAAAAAATTATGGCTATAAAAAAGGAGATTTTCCAGTAGCAGAGGATTATTATTCAAGAGAAGTAAGTATTCCTATGTATCCAACATTAACTAAGGAAGAGTTAGATTATATAGTAAAAATCATAAAAAAGTTTAAGGAGTAAAAGTGTTAAAAAAAATAAAGAAACTATTTTCTAAAAATGAAATAAAAAAGCTATTAGGAATAACAGTTTTTTCAATAATAATTTCTTTAAGTGAAGTGGTAGGTCTTTCAACAATAGTTCCATTTATGGCAATGGTAACTAATCAGAATATAATATTTGAGAATAAATATTTGAAATTAATATATAATTTTTTTAGCTTTGAAAGCACTAAGAATTTTATATTTTATTTTGGAATAACAATAGTAATAATATTTTTAATAAAAAATATTTTAAATATATTCTTTAATTATGTATTAGTCTCTTTTACAAGAAATAATTATTATAAATTTACAAATAGATTGATGAATAATTATTTGAAATATCCATATCAAAACTTTGTGAAAAAAAATTCTAATGATCTTATGAAAAATATTACAACAGAAGCTAATTTGTTAGTTATATTAATTCAAAATTTTTTAATGATGTTAAGTGAAATATGTGTAGTATTTTTTATATATTTAGTAATGTTATATGTTAATTTAAAAATAACTTTATTTGTTACATTGTTTATGGGATTAAATATACTTCTTATAAAATATCTGATATTAAATAAAACAAAGAAATGGGGTACAGAAAGAAGTAAAGCCATAGAAGAGTATTATCAAATAATAGGTTCAACATTTGGAAATTATAAGTTTATAAAACTACAATCAAATGATGAAAAAATAATAAATAATTTTCAAAATTCCTGTAATAAATATATAAAGGTTGATAAAAAATATATGTCTTCTCAGCCAATACCAAGATTAATTTTAGAGTTTTTAGGGTTTTCTATAGTAGTAATTTTAATAATATTTTCTGTAATGATGTATGATGAAAATGGATTAGCTAAAATAATGCCAGTAATATCAATATTTTTTATAGGATTATACAGAATTCTTCCATCAGTAAATAGAATTATTACTTATTATCAAGGAATTCTTTTTTATAGAAAATCTCTTGATACCATAGTTGATGAATTAGAAAGTGAAATTGAAAATATTGAGAATAATCCTATAGAGTTTAATAAAAAAATAGAATTAAAAGATATATGTTTTGAATTTGAAAAAGGGAAAGAAGTTTTAAAAAATATAAATTTAAATATTTTTAAAGGAGAAAAGGTAGCATTTGTAGGAGAATCAGGTTCTGGAAAAACAACTCTTGTAGATTTGATAACAGGGCTATATAAACCTAAAAATGGAAATATATATTTAGATGATATTAAATTAGAAGATAAAAATATTGGATATTGGAGAAATAGTATAGGATATATTCCACAGGAGGTATATCTTTTTGATGGAACAATAGCAGATAATGTTGTATTTAATAGAGAATATAATGAAGAAAGATTAATAGAATCATTAAAAAAAGCAAGAATATGGGAATTTTTAAAGAAGAAAGAAGGAATAAAAACAATAGTAGGAGATAGGGGAATA
>OGJC01000804.1_pt1 | contig 19496 bp, 18 predicted proteins | sample 1571941 | NCBI WGS metagenome assembly OGJC01 (sample SAMEA2582100, study PRJEB24529) | metagenome | biome: Human gut stool | place: China | collected 2011 | reverse complement strand
CTATAACCAAAATATGCAAAAAAGGCAACCCTAGGGTCACCTCTTAAGCTTTCTCTTTTTCGTCAATAACAAGACGAACTTTTTTACCTTGAGTAGGTACCGAATAGACAATCGCTCTTATCGCCGTAATAGTACGTCCTTTTTTCCCGATAACACGCCCAATATCGGCTGGGGCAAGATCAAGATGGTACTCCAAAAACTCAGGACCGTCAATGATTTTGATGGTCAACTGATCTGGTGAAGCAATTAAAGGTTTAACGATAGCGATAATAAGATTTTCAATGGTATCCATAGGCTAAAAAATTATTTTGAGAATTTTGATTCGTGGAATTTCTTCATAACGCCTTCTTTTGAAAGGATGTTACGAACTGTATCTGAAGGTTGTGCACCTTTAGACAACCACTCAAGAACACGCTCTTCTTTAAGTGTTACTTGGTTTTCTTCAACGAGTGGGTTGTAAGTACCAACTGTTTCGATGAAACGTCCATCACGTGGAGCACGTGAATCTGCAACGTTAATACGGTAGAAAGGTTTTTTCTTAGAACCCATACGAGTCAAACGGATTTTTACTGCCATTTTTAATATCTCTTTTCTTTAGTTTTTTTATTATGGTGAGGGCTCTTATCGCCCCTCGACCCTAACTAGTATACCATATAATTTTTATGTGTCAAGAAAAAAACTTGACAGACTTAAATTTTCTACAAAAAAAAATTAGAGTTTGACTCTAACTTCCTTTTAGACTATTTCTTAGTTGTGGTCTTATGATTTTTTTCATAAGCTACTTTTGCTTCAGCATATTGAGCTTCTAAACTCTTAGCCGCTGCCTTTGACACTTTCTCATAAGTATCACGACTAGTCAACTTGCCATCCTCGTTGTATGTAGAAACAACCATGGTATCTTTATTTACAGTATAAGACTTGGTGCGTTTTCCTTTACGGTAGAGTCGGTAGTTATCTACGTTATCCGAAATATAGTAATCTACTAGATTCTTATCTGCATTTGGATAAAGTTGCGAGACAACTTTAGTCAACTCACGCTTAAATTCTGAAACTTCTTTAGTATAGGTAATAGATTTATTCCACTGATCAACAACTTGATATTCCTTCAAATAATCTGAAGCTGTAAAAGTAGGCTGATCCTCCTCACCTTTTTTATAGAAGTAAGAATGCGTTTGTAAATTATTAGAATGATCAACTTTAAGGAAAGAGACGTAAATTTCATCTTTATCTTCATGTTCTTTCAGAGCATTGGTTAACTTACCAGAATTTTCGTCCAAGACCTTAGACGATTTTAATTCCCAAGTTCCCTCAATGTTCCCCGAAGCATTACGCCAAAAACCGTATACACCTCCGACAAGCAACATCAAAACAACAGCAACAAGACTAGAAATCAAGGCTCCTTTACCCCAATTTTTGGCCTTTTGCGACTTTTGATTAGCGTTTTGAATCGTTTCTAGAAGACGAACCTGACTTTCCAATCTCTTTTCCAATTTGGCAACTGTCTGTTCTTCCTTAGATTTAGCTTTGGCAGCTAGCTTTTCGGCTTTTTTCTTATCACGAGCAGCTTGACGAGCAATCTTCTTAGCTGCCTTTTCTTCCTTACGATCAAGTTTTGTCAAATCCTCAGATAATCCAAGATGCTGTGCTTGGTTACTGAAAACTGGAATAGCTTGATTAGGTTCATTCGAGGTGTTAACAGAATGATTTCCTGCATCTGGACGGGTTGGCGCATAACTTGCCAAACGTTCCTTAGCCTCTGCGACGCGTTTGCGCTGTTCCTCTTCCTTTTGAATATCCTCAGCCTGACGGCCCGACTGAATGGTTCTTACTTGACCAACAGTCTCTTGAGATAGGGCCTTTCTCTTTTCCTGGGCCGCATTTGCCATAGCTTCTTGCGCGTTGTCACGCTCTTTCTGAGACTGAGCTAGTGCTCTGGCGGTTGCGGTTCCTTCTTCAAACTGTTGGTCAGTTGCTGATTCACCTTGATCAGCTACTTGGTTAGCCTCTGTACCTTCAGAAAGAACAAACTCTCCTCGTTCCAAGGCCTCTTTGAAGTCGATTGGTCTTGGTTTTCGGCCATTAACAGCCTCAAAGTACTCTAACCATTCGTCTTTCAACATAATAAATCCCCCTGAATTAAAAAACACATGATTAACTTCCCTATTTTACCATACTTTTTAACATAAAAATAGGGATTAACAAGAATTCTAAAAATTCTTATTAAGTCCCCATTAATCTTCTTTTGGTGTAATAGACAATAATTGAACAAAACGGTGTTGTGCTGATTCTGTTTCAAGCGTGACATTATCGTATCTGAAGAGAATCTCCTCAATATTTGCTAAGCCCAAACCACGACCTGTTCCTTTCGTTGAAAATCCTCTTTGTTTCAAAGGAGCTACATCAATAGAAGCTTCCTTAGTTGAATTTTCAACAACAATAACTGATTGATTTTCCATCTTAAAGATAGCAATAGATAATTTTGGTTTATCTGCTAATACAGTAGCTTCAATAGCATTATCACAAAGAATTGATATGATTGTAATCAAGTCGAGTGGACGCATATCTGTGAAGAAGACCCCCTCTTCAACCTCCACATGACATTGAATACCTTTATCAAAAGCCTCAGCCACTTTAGATGATAAAAGACTCTTAAGTGGCATATTGGTCACACGAGTTAATTTTGCCAAATCAAACTTTTGCTGCTTCAAATCTGATGCCGAATCTTTCAAGACACTATCATAAATCATCTTGATTTGATCGATGTCTTTCATCTGGATGGCTTCATTAAGCGAAATCATAACATTAGTATAGTCGTGACGGAAACTGCGTAGCGTTTCGTAAAGACTTTCGACCTGCTCAGAATACTTCTCTAAATCATCCAAGTGACGTCGATTTTCTTTTCTACGCTCATTTTCAAAGAATTCATCTGCATATTTATTAACCTTGTAAACAGCATAAAAAATAGCTACAAACCCCACTAAGGTTATCACATGTCCAGCATAGTACAAGGCAAAGAATCGCGAGGCCACGACGACAGAATAGTTCAAAATCACATAGCTAATCAAGATAAAGTTAGTGAAAAACATAATCCGACCAAATTTACGATCTCGCTCTAAGACCCTCAAATATTTAAAATCAATGTTAAGGAGCTTGGATAGAGCGACAAATGTTGGAATAATTAAAAGGTCAAAGAAAATGAAATAAAGATAACTTCTGTTTAGAAAATCCGATGTGATGCCGAACCCTGGCATCAGGAAGTAGGCATAACCATTAAAAATCAACAGATAGAGAACTAGAGGATAGAAGGCATAAAAAGCCAACATATTGGTGGTTCTCTCCTTGCCATAGAAATAGGCATAGAAAAGAAGGTAGAACGGTGTCATAAAGGACAAACCGACATTATATGACATCCCCAGTATTCCCCCTATACATTCAACCAGGAACGCAATAGGAAGGATCATACGTGGTACCTTGACCAAGCTGGTCCTTTCGTAAATCCACTGTATGACAATGAAATGCAAAAGATATTCTAATGCAATTTGCAAATTGAGCATCATTTAATGGTTAGCCACCTCCTTCTAGTCATCTCTAAATATACGGCAAAAAGCCATAACACTATTCTATCACAATTCCTGATAATAGATGAGATAAAATTAAATAATTATCTCGAATTTCAGAAAACTTTCAATAATGATTAGAGAAGAAGGGGAAAATCTAAGACCTAACGATTTTTCAAACGTTCCAAAAGTTCCTTTTTACGTGTCCGCGATAGGAGGCATGACTCATTTTCCTCAAAGAAGACCATATTAGCTGTACGATCCACACTTGTCACATTATTCACATTGACAACAAAAGAGCGGTGCGTTTGGAAGAAAATATCATCCAATTTTGCTACTTCTGCAATTTTCCCATAGAATTCCACTAGGTTTGACTTGGTATGAGCGATTAACTTATGTGGCACAGGGGCTGTCTCAATGTATAAAATATCATCATAAGGAATATTAACATCATTTTTATCCGTTTTAACAGTTAGACTCTGTGCCTTGGTTTCTTGCTCAACCTGTGAGTAAGCAAAATCTAAAAGTTCTACTAAAGCTCTCTTAAGATCCACATCTTCCATGGATTTATCGACAAAGTCTAGAGCTTGAATCTTATAACGGAAGGTCAAGGGCATAAACTCCGAATAGGCTGTAACAAAGGCAATTTGTGCTTTCAAGTCTTCCTTACGGATTTCAAGCCCAATATCTAGTCCCTGCTTAGTTTGATTTTTAAGGTCAATATCCAAAAGATAAACCATGGATTTACCCGAACCTCTATCAGCATCTAACAATTCCTGACCCTGTTCATAAAAAGTAATCCCATCAACAACGGCCTTCGACTCCTCAACTGCTTCGTCCAATAAACGACCAACACGATGACGCTGCAAGGCATCATCTTCAAGGACGATAATAGAAAGCATCTTATATCCCTCTTTCTTTCTAATATACTTTAATATACCTATCTAATATTTTATCATAATTAATTGGATAATATTCCTTTTTTTACAGCATAAAGTCTTTTTATCTCACCTAATTTCATTTATAAAACAATTGTTATCCCATTGTCACTTTATATTCATTTTTAGGTGTTATCATGAGAGCTGTTTTTGTTTTAAATTAAAAAGGAGAAAGTTATGTTACATTCTTTTAAAACGCAAGGGACTAAGACAAAGACCTTGTTGACCCTTGCAACTGTCGGTATAATTAGTGCTTTTCTTGTAGGAAGTCCTCAGTATGCCTCTGCGGATCAAACCTATGTTTCAGATCCTAACCAGGCTCAAACATTTTCCGAACTTGAAACAGGTACAACTACAAATACCATCGCTCAAACAGGTGTATCTAGTGAAACACCTACTACTGTGACTACTGTGTCACATACCTCTGTGGATGATATTCATACACATGAAAATGACTATGAACAAACGCCCACAAATACTCCGACTTTTGAGGAATTGAAACAAGATAGTCAAACAGCGAGCAGTACTGTCAACAGCCAGACTGGTAGCAAAACCTATGAGACTAGAATTCCGACAAATACAGATAACAATCATAAGGCTGTAGAAAATCACTCTGAACCAAAGACAGAAACTGTCGCTCAGGCACAAACCTGGTCAAAAGATGGTGCTACATGGGTGTCAACAGAAATTAATAATGGTAACGTTCATAAGATTCTATCTACTTATATTCCAAAACCATTAACACCTTCTACAAAACCAACGACAACAGCTACACCAAAACCTAAACAATCAACTCCTGCTGTTAGTCAACCTAAAAAACCAGCCACAGTCGCTAACAAACCTACAACACAACCTAAGAAACCAACGGCTGTTGTAAACAAACCAGCGCCTTCTACAACGACACAACCTAAAAAGCCAACAACGACTGTCACTAAACCTACAGCTCCTAAAGCTACTCCTATCCAACGTGCTAAGCCAGTGGACCGAGTTGCTCAAGTATGGCAAAAGAATAACGAACTGGTAAAAGAGAATTACGACACTCCTCACTGGTCAACTAAGGAAGCAACAATCTTCATCAATGCTAAGAATCCTGAAATCGTGAATGCCTACAAACAAGCTATCACTTCTTGGAATAACACTGGTGCCTTTAATTTCTTACTCACTAACGATAAACAAAAAGCTAACATCATTGCTGATGAACGTTATGAAGGTAATGTAGCAGCTCCTCTTGGGGTTACCTACTCTACTTACTACCTCCCAACTAAGCAATATAGTAATGCTACTGTTTACTTGAATAGCTTCCATGTTCAAAACAATTATTATCAAAAGAATGGTGGAAAACTCCTTAACACTGCGCAACACGAATTAGGACACTCAATTGGACTTGAGCACAACAGTGCTGTTGCCTCTGTAATGGAACCTAAAGGTGGTAAGACAAGTATCCAACCAGTTGATATTAACAATGTTAAGAAACTCTATAGCAAGATTTAAGTTCTTACACCATCACTACAATTTATAAGCAGACCTATCAGGTTCTGCTTTTTTGATACAAGTGAGATGACCATTCAAGACCAGAAAATGACTGTTCATGATTTTTTCTTACATATTTTAAAAATATGTAAAGTTTTCTCCGTTTTTTTTGGTACAATAGATAATGTAAAGAGAGACCGGATGAGTTAGAAAACTCAACTTTGTTAGTTTTTGCTCATTATTCTCATAAACAGAATAAAAATAGTCTAGGAACCCTTCTTAACATTTATACCTATCTTCCCCAAACACTTTTCCCCCATTCCTAGATTTCCAGATCTCTCCTAATAAAGAACGTCTAGCAACAGCAGCTAGGCGTTTTTTATTGTATCTAAAGCACATAGGCATTGGTATTAGCTTACTAGATTAGTAATCGTTCAAAATAATTCTCACAAAATTACCATTCAAGACCAGAAAATGACTGTTCATGATTTTTTCTTACATATTTTGAAAATATGTAAGTTTTCTCTGATTTTTTTTGGTACAATAGATAATGTAAAGAGAGACCTAATGAGTTATAGATAAGTATTTTATCATTTAAAACTTATTGTTCTCATAAACATTTTCTAAATAGTCTAGGAACCCTTCTTAACATTTATACCTATCTTCCCCAAACACTTTTCCCCATTCCTAGATTATCAGATCTCTCACAAGAAAATCGTCTAGCTCACCCGGCTAGGCCTTTTTTCTTTTTCTATACTTTTGCTATAATAGAGCCATACCGTTTGAAAGGAACTCATAAAATGACTATAGATCAGCAACTTCTTTGCTACAAACGTTTACCAAACTGGACAGCTACAACACTTCCGGAAATGGTGACGCAAAAACACAATACTAAGGTGGGAACTTGGGCTAAATTGACCATTCTATCGGGATCTCTTCACTTCTACGAATTAGACGAAGAGGGAGAGGTTACTGCAGAGCACCTCTTTACCTCCGAGACAGAGATTCCTTTTGTTGAACCACAAGCTTGGCATCGCATCGCAGCCGCTTCAGATGATTTGGAATGCTATCTTTCTTTTTACTGTAAACCTGAAGACTACATGGCTAAAAAGTATGATACTAAAGCCCATTCCGAGGTTCTTGAAGCAGTCCAATCTGGCCATATCAAACCTGGTCGCACCCTTGACCTAGGCTGTGGTCACGGTCGTAACGCTCTTTATTTGGCATCTCTTGGACATGATGTTACAGCCGTTGATGTCAATAACGAAGCTACACAACGTATCCAAATGATTGCAGATGAGGAAAATTACAATGTTAGAGCTGGCTACTACGATATCAATGCTGCTGCTCTTCCCGAGTCTGAGACCTTTGATTTCATCCTCTCAACAGTAGTCTTTATGTTCCTTGATCCGGATCAAATTCCGGCTATTATCAAGAATATGCAAGAGCGTACTGTCGTAGGTGGTTACAATCTGATTGTTTGTGCCATGGATACCGAGGAACACCCTTGTACCATGCCTTTCCCATTTACGTTTGAAGAGGGAGAGTTGAAAAACTATTATAGTGACTGGGAGTTAGTCAAGTATAATGAAAATCTTGGTCACCTTCACCGTTTGGATGAATATGGCAATCCCATCGCCCTTCAATTTGCAACCATGTTAGCTAAGAAGGTTAAATAAGAGCGAATGACTGTAGAAGAGCTGAACACAGCTTGACTTGTCTTCAAAGTAAAAACTAGGAACCCAGTCGGATTCCTAGTTTTTTAATTGTTTACAATGTCTGCATATCCTGATTTAAGGTCTGCATTTTCTGTTTCTTTGACATAATAGACACCACCATTGGTAGTTGGTGAATAAAGCACAAAGGGAGTCCCATCTTTTTTAATGGTGAAGAAATAACGGTGAACAGATACATTTTCCCATCTCTCGTAAACCGAAACAATGGTATACTCAGAACTGCTATTACCATTTGCGGCATAAGTAGCATCCATAGTCTGGTTATGGTCTGACATCCAACGGATAGGCAAGGAAGAGGCTTCATTGGTAATTTCTTTGTATCCAGGCTGATTCATCTGATTGCCCCAAGAAACCATCAAACTAGCAAGTCGACTAGCTTTGTCATTGGTCCAACGTGGATTTTCAGTATAGGCTTCCTTAGCATGGTTAGCATCAGGTGTGTCAATACTTGCACTGCTAGATTCACTTGTCTTCGTATTTCCGGCCAATGAAGTACTTGATGTGGCACTAGCCTTCTCTGTCGATGAAAATATCGAGCTAGCCACTGTGGCAGATGACTTGGTCTGTTTGACGTTCTTCATTGAACTAGAGACTAGAGTCAAGCCAATACCAACGACGATTGCTACTAGAGCTCCCAGAAGAATATAGATATAATTATAATTTTTCGAGATTCCAATAAGGCCAGACTGATAAGCTAATTGCAGTTCATCAGGTTTGGGTTTCCGCCCTTGAACTTGCTCAAAACGACTTATCCATTCTGCTTCTGACAGCTTTCGCATAATTTTCCTCTTCTCTTTATCAATTATCTTCCATCCTATCATAGAACAGTGATGATGACAATAGTAGAGAGAACTTGAGGTTTACCTTCAACCTATTATCCTTTATTTTCAAAATAACGACGAACAATCGGCGCCACTTCTTCACCATAAAGTTTAATAGCCTTTAGAACGTCTTCATGCGGCATAGAACCAATTGGGAGATGAAGCATGAAGCGATTTAGCTGTAAATCCTCAATAATACGAATGATTTTTTGAGCAACGTGAGCAGGGTCCCCAACGAACATGGCTCCTTTTGGTCCAACACTAGCATAGTACTGCTCTTTAGTCATTTCAGACCAGTGTGGGCGATCCTTAGCAATGTTATCCACTGTTTGTTTTGTTGGATAAAAATAATTCTCTATCGCTTGGAAATTATTTTCTTCAATCCAACCCCAAGAATGAGCAGCCACCTTAAGTTGTTCATCCGAATAACCATTTCGAGCACCGATTTCCTTATAGACCTCAACTAATTTTGCAAAGGCCTTCGGATTTCCTCCGATTGTAGCATAGGCAATTGGCAGACCTTTTTCCGCAATTTGAATGGTCGACTCAATGTGACCACCTGTCGCTACCCATATTGGAAAATCATCTTGGACTGCTCGCGGATACACAGGACGATTGTCAACAGATTGAGTATGCTTACCTTGCCAAGTTAAATTCGTTTGCTTTTTCACTTCCAGAAGCATGTCTAGTTTTTCATTGAAAAGTTCATCATAGTCTGAAAGATCATAGCCAAAAAGTGGGAAACTCTCAACAAAGGAGCCTCTACCCGCCATGATTTCTGCACGGCCACTTGACAGAGCATCAATGGTTGCATACTGCTGATAGACACGAACCGGGTCAATAGACGACAAAATGGTTACTGCACTAGATAAACGAATTTTCTTGGTATTCACAGCACCTGCTGCAAGAACAATTTCCGGTGCCGATACCGCAAAGTCTTCACGGTGATGCTCTCCAATCGCATAAATGTCTAGTCCAACTTGATCCGCCAATTCAATTTCTTCAACGAGGTCTCGAATACGTTGGTCATGAGAGATAGCTTTTCCAGTTGATTCTAGGAGAGTTGTTTCTCCAAAAGTTGAAATGCCAAGTTCAATCGTCATAAATCTTTCCTCCAGTAATTCTTTTATTTGTTATGAGAATGACATTATCACTAATTAGTGATAAATACAAATAAAAAAGCCTAAGACTCTATTTTCCAAGAAAGGCTAATAGGGTTAGGCAGAAAAGGAGAACTAAAACACCCATGACCACTAGGAGACTAAGCTTATAACCCAGAGGATTTTGAGGATTTAAACCAGTTCCAAGACCACTCCTACGAAGGACAAATAAGGGTTCTGAGGGAGATTGCTTAAGGTTGTAGCCTAAGAGATACCTTAAATAAAGCAGGAAGTAGAAACTCAACCCCGGTAAAACGACCAGAGGAAGCACTAGCCCCTGTGACCACCAAATCATGATTGTAAGAATGATTTGTAGCAAAAAGAGAACCCAAAACAAACCATAAATGCGTGTTTGTTTTTTCATTGATTGTCACCTCTCAATCTAAGATAAGTATACTCCTCCTAGCGTCCCTTATCAAGCCCATAACTCGCCTGACACCTTATTTTCTGCTACAATAGAAAGGAAAGATTCAAAAAAGGAAACTGTACACATGAAATTAATTTCTTGGAATATTGATTCCCTAAATGCCGCCCTTACTAGTGATTCTGCACGCGCTCAATTATCACGCGCTGTTATCGACACCTTGGTCGCTGAAAATGCAGACATCATTGCTATTCAAGAGACAAAACTGTCTGCCAAAGGTCCGACTAAAAAGCATTTGCAAATCTTGGAAGACTATTTCCCTGACTATGACAATACTTGGCGTTCATCTGTTGAACCTGCCCGTAAAGGTTATGCTGGAACCATGTTCTTGTATAAAAAAGAATTGAATCCAGTCATTACCTATCCTGAAATCGGAGCACCTTCAACCATGGACTGTGAAGGGCGTATCATCACTCTCGAATTTGACAATTTCTTTGTGACACAGGTCTACACACCAAACGCTGGTGATGGCCTCAAACGTCTGCTTGAACGTCAAATCTGGGACGAAAAATATGCGGATTACCTAGCTGAATTGGACGCTCAGAAACCAGTTCTTGCGACTGGTGACTACAATGTTGCCCACAAGGAAATCGACTTGGCTAATCCTTCAAGTAATCGTCGTTCACCAGGATTTACTGATGAAGAACGTGCTGGTTTCACTAACCTCCTTGCCAAAGGTTTCACAGATACCTACCGTCACCTCAATGGCGACGTTACAGGAGCCTATACTTGGTGGGCCCAACGTAGTAAAACATCTAAAATCAACAATACAGGCTGGAGGATTGACTACTGGTTGACTTCAAATCGTATTGCCGATAAGGTCACAAAATCAGACATGATTGACTCTGGTGATCGCCAAGACCACACACCTATTGTCTTAGAGATTGATTTATAAAATAACTCTAGACCTAAATCACAAAAAGAGTAGAACTGCTACTCTTTTACTATGACCAATTAAGGAGAAATGATGAAAACCAAACTTAATACCACTCAAAAGCTCGTTCTGTCAGCTATTATGATGGCTCTTTACATCGCTATCCTCTTTGTGTCTCAAGCCATTTCCTTTGGTGCGGTTCAGATGCGTCTGGCCACCGCTTTATATGGATTAACCTACATCTTCCCATTTTTGGTATTCCCAATTAGTCTGGCTAATGCCATCGCAAACTCTTTTGGAGGTTTGGGATTGATTGACGTGGTTGGTGGTTTCTGTGCTAGCTTTTTAACAACTGGTAGCATCTACCTCATCCGTAAAGCCAAGTTATCTAGCTGGTTCATCATCTTTCCAATCCTACTCGTTCCTGCTTTAGTGGTACCAATCTGGCTTAGTGCCTTGCTCAAACTTCCTTATTTTGCTCTCGTTATTAATCTCCTCCTGGGACAATTAGTTCCTGCGATTTTGGGAGCAGTCCTGGTACGAGAATTAGCTAAACGAGGATATAAAGACTGATAAAAACAAAAATATCTCTGCAATGTGCAGAGATATTTTTTTAGTAATGATATGCTTTCTTGTAAGCTTCTCTTGGTGTCAATTTGTCACCAGAGATAAGCAAACGGTAGTCAACATTAGTAGGATCTTTTTGATACTCATCAACCCAATCTTGATTCATTTCAAGATAAAGATTATAAGTTCCCAACTCAGTCGAAACAGTACCTACCTTGTAAAAATCTTTATAACGCTTTTGGTTATCCGTTTTTTTCAATTTTTCATATCGATAATAGGTTCTGGCAAAATCAGTGAACTGGTATTCTTTCTTATCTTTTCCAGAACCAGTTGTGACTGAAATGGTGCCCTTGTTATTTCTTAAATGTAAATCATAATCATAATCATTGTGACTATTCACTTGGAAAACACCTGAAGTAATATCACTGTCATCAGAGAATGTCTGAATGTCAGCGAACTTAGCAGCCTGCCAAGAAGTAGGGACTCCTTCATATTCACCATCACTCTGTAGACCTAGAAGTGACCAATAATGACCGAGATAGAAGGTATTAGACTTCTCACGATCTGTCACCAGTTCACCTACCATCTTAAGATTTTCAGCACCCAGACGGTATGGGTTAGAAAGGTAACCAAAGACTGGGAAGAAATAAATGATGACTGTAAAGGTCAAGAGGGTCTTCATATTAATCTTATTGATAGCCCAGAAGAAATAAGCAGCTGAGAACAAGAGAGCGTAAGCAGCACCGTAGCTGAACTTATGCGCATGGGCAATCAAAAGTAAAATGAAGAAAATAGGTTGAATAGGACGGACCTTATGATAGATGATAGAGAAAACGTCCTCCTTGTCTTCCTCAGATTTGAAAATCAAGGACAAGACAATGGTCAAGAGTACAAAGAAGGCACCAAAGCCGAAGCCAACATCATTTGGACGGAAGAAATAAGCCAAGATGGACATATCCATCACCAAAAGCCAGACAGATGCAAATTTGATCATGTTGTTACCAAATTTTGCAGCCGTTTGACTAGGTGCCTTTAAAGGTACCTCGAAAGCTTGTGCAAGTGCTCTTTCTTTGGCTTGGCGTTCAGCCTCTATTGCTGCTTTCATTTCCTTAGTACGGCGTTCCTTTTGGAACAAATGGGCAACCTTGGTCGGTTCATCTTCCCTTGACTTGGTAATACTCAAAAAGAGTAAATATTGCATGGCAAAGATGAGAGCTGTGTTCCCACCGTATTCTAGGAAGGAACCATTCCAAATACTAGAAACAACTGTAAAAACGATATAACCTCCAATTGAGATTAAAACCGTCAAGAGCAAATGAATCCAACGATAGCGGTAAGTGTATTTATCAGTTGTATCTCGTCTCAAAAACGTGTCACGTGGGTAAAGATACCAGATAACGAAGATAAGTTCAATGGCTTGAACTGCTGTTAGAAAACCAACGTAGTTGAAGCCAAAAACGGCTGCTACCACATTGATGAGATAGGAAATAATGGCCAAAACTCGCAGACTGGTGCGCTTAGACAAGAGTCCAATACTCATCAGGGTGATAGTTGAGAAGGCAGAAAAACCAGCGCCCATCTTATTATCAAAGATAAACACATTGACAAAGGCAAAAATCAAGATTCCTAAAAGAGTTAAGACTTGTTTTTGCATTTCTTTTTTCTTTTCTTTCATATTTTCCCTCCTTATGGAAATGATAACGTTTCCGTACTCCTATTTTAACACAATTGTACTATTTTTGTCAGATTTAAAAAGGCATTCGGATAACCGAAGGCCTTTTTCATTTGTTATCTATTGCTTCAATCTTGAGGAACACAAAATCCCCATCAAAGCGTTGAATGTACTTTTGAAAACCTAATAAACTAAAGGTTTCAATCTCATAACGGACCTGATCAACACCATCACTAGTGCTTTCTTCAAGCAATTTTAGTTTTGGAATATCTGATTCCAAGACATCACGGTAAAGTCCTTTATACTCAAAGGTAATTCGAGCCCACTCGTTACCAGAAAGCATTGAGAAAGCCTGATAACGCACCTGCTCATCTGTAATAAGACGGTCTTTTTGTTCTGGACTGAGCGTGAAAGCCAAATCATTTTCAGATTTGTGAATGGTCTGGAAACGATCTACACGGAAATAACGGATTTCAGAGAACTGATAATCACAAGTAAAGTTATCATCCAGTTTGTAAGAAATACAGTAAAAATAATGGTTGTCAAAAATGACTGAAATTGGAAAGACCTTATATTCCTCCACTTTTTCTCCTGGCTTACGGTAACTAAATGACAATGGACGTTGGTCCACAATGGCATCGAAAATGGCTGAAATAGCTGGTAAGAGTGACTTATCTTGTTCCTGATAAATCTTAAGTTCTTGATAACTATCTAATTCTAGCTCAGTCAATCGCTTGATACGTCTGCGCTCCTTGTCGTCTACAGCCCTCTCAACAAAGATGTTGATTATCTCTGCTACTTCATCCTTTCGAAGGGCACGACTCTCTAAAAGAATCTTAGATAGGATAACTGCCTGGTTGTATTTAAGGTTACCATAGCCCTGTTCATACTGAGCATGGTAGGAACCGTATTTTCTGGAATACTTAACCTTCATATTTGGACGGAGTTCAGTCAAGTTCTCCTTGAGCTCACTCACATCCTCTTTAAGCGTACGCTCACTGATACCAAAGCGAGCTAGGTAGTCCGTTTTTGAAATGTCATTTCCCTTTTCCAATTCGGACATAAAGTACAAGAGACGTTTGGTTTTTGATGCTGTCATTATAAAATCCCCCTTTATAATCAAACCTCTTATTACTAAAAAATTGCTGTCTAGTTATTAATTATCATAGATAGTCATCACCAGTGGCCACGATCCACAGAATTATAGCTCAAATAATAGTCCTTTTTCTTTTCGTTATACTCAAAAGAGAGTCTTAACAATTGTGCTTTCTCAATAGGACTATTCTGATCAGTGTAATCAAGATCAACTGACTTATGCATGATTCCTGATGAATGGACCTTTATACTTCTCCAGGCCCCTTTTGCCTGAGGATGTTCCCTCACTACCTCAGACAAGGATGTTGTTGGTCCAAAATAAGCTTGGTCTTTGGTACGTAAGCTATTTATCTGTTCTTCAGTCCAATTACTGCTATAGTTAGCAACTTCAGTGACGCCATCAAGTGGATAAGTCGCTGTTCCACCATCATAAACAAAGCGTCCCTTTTCGTCCTTCACAAAAGAGAGATCAATATACTCATTGCCATCTCCACGGTCATATCTCACCTTGAGACCACTGGATTCCATCTCGACATAATTGCCCTTACCATGACTTTTAATAATCGAACGTAAGGTATCAACCTTGGGTTTCAGATTTTCAAAATCTTCTTCCGTCCAGTTATAAATCGCAGACTTATCTTCGTACTCTTTTGGATCATCACTATCGGGTTTCTCCTCATCAAGTTCTGACTGGGATACTTGTTGGATCAGCCTGTATTTTTTCATAGCACCTCGATAGACAGAACCACCTAAAGTTGCAAAGAAGGATAATCCAATTAGGGCAAGCACGATTGCGGTAAAGAGAAATCTACCTCGCTTCTGTCCCATTCTAAAGAGAATGATAGCAAGGACAAAACAAGCCACAGTTACAGCCAGATACAGAATTATCGGCTTATACCTCCAAGATAAGAAGACCGACATCCAGCTCACACTTAAAAGTATCAATGGCAAAACAAAGGTCAAAAAGAAATGTCGCTTTTCAGCTTTTTCCTCCTGAAAAGCAGAGTCAAACTCTGGCCCTTGATTACTAAAAGCCGACTCGAAAGCCTGATCACCATTCTTTCGATGATCATCACTTAAATAACGTTCACTTTCTTTATTAAACATCTACTCCTCTAAATATTCTATATAACAATTTCCCAGTTTTTTCTATTGTAACAAATGAAAGCGTCATTTTCTACAGATATACTTAAAAAGCAACCTATCTTAGGTTGCTTAAAGGTTTAACATTAGTCATTCTCGATTTTTTCAGCTTCTGTACTGAATTTTTGTGCAATGGCTTCGAGGGCCAATTCATCTGTATCTGGAAGAGTGATGGCATCATCAGAAATCTCATCAATATTAGCATAGAATTCAATGTGGTTTTTAAGGTTTTGAAGCTGGATAGGTGCATCACCACCGTATTCGCCATCGAGGTTAATCATCATACGATCTTTCCCCTGAGGCTCAATATACAGCGAACTCGTTTTGATATAGGAAATTCTCTTGTCGTAGATGTGTTTACCACCTTGGAGAACCTGACGAATAAGGTCTACCAATTCAAAGAGGTTGGCTGTCTTAACCATGATTAGTGTAAATTTACCATCATCCAGTTTAGCATCTGGGGCAATCGTTTCAAAGCCACCAACCGAATTGGTCAAGGCAACGAAAATCATGGAAAGGCCACCTTCAAAGACACCCTCATCATGCGTAATGCGGACAGGAACCTTCTTAACTTGTGGCAGCAACTCCGCCCCCTTAACAAGGTAAGCCAAATAACCAAGCACTGTCTTTAAGCGGCTAGGCACACTATAAGTTAGTTCCGTAAAGGAACCCGCAGCTGCAATATTGATGAAGTATTTATCAGCATAGGCACGACCAATATCCATTTGAAGGGTTTGATTTTTAGCAATAACCTTGGCTGCTTCAACAGGATTTCCTCTTGGAATCTTTAAAGCGCGTGCAAAGTCATTTGTTGTCCCCGTTGGAATAACCGCCATTTGTGGGCGATTTTTGAGTGGGGCAATCCCAGAAACAACCTCATTGATTGTTCCATCGCCACCTGCAGCAATGACTAAGTCAAAGCCTGCTTTAGCCGCACGAGTGGCCTCATTTTTTGCTGAGTTCTCATCTGGTGTTGTTTGAAAGGCTGATGCTTCAAAGCCAGCGCCTTCCAGAATATCTAAGACCTCAGCAACATTTTTTTTCATAATTTCTTGTCCAGATGTTGGATTATAAATTAAGCGGGCACGTTTTTGTTTCATATTGAACTCCTATAAATCCAGCAACCAAGCCTCATCTTTTACGTCAATTCCTAGGCTTTGTGCTTTTTCCAACTTACTTCCGGCATCACTACCAGCAACTACTAAATCTGTTTTCTTAGAGACAGAACCTGTCACCTTAGCACCCAGAGCTTCTAGTTTTTCCTTTGCTTCACTACGTTTAAGATGCTCCAATTTTCCTGTCAAAACAACTGTCTTACCAGATAGGATGGCATCATCTGCTACCTTTTGCCCAAGATAGGCCAAATTAACCCCGTAGGTTTCCAGTTCTTTAAGAAGAACCTGAGCTTCTTCCTTGGCAAAATAGCGCTGGATGGACTTGGCAATAACCTCTCCTAAACCATCTACAGCAGCAATTGCCTCGACATCTGCACTTGCTAACTCTTGTATACTTCCAAATGCTTCTAGCAACTGCTTACTAACTTTGGCACCGACATGACGAATACCCAAACCATAGAGCAATTTCTCTGCAGAATTTTCTTTTGAGGCTTGAATGGCTGCATAAAGTTTTTCAGCAGACTTTTCCTTAAAACCTTCCAATCGGAGGAAATCTTGACTGTTCAAGCCATAAATATCAGCCACATCTTTAACCAACTCAGCTTTAAAGAGCTTTTCAACCACTGAAGGTCCCATACCTGCAATGTTCATGGCATCACGAGAGGCAAAATGGATGAGGCCTTCCTTAATCTGAGCAGGACAAGAAGGATTAATACAACGTAGGGCAACTTCATCTTCAAAATGTAAGAGGCCACTACCACAAGATGGACATTGCGTCGGTACTTCCATTGGTTCTTGCGTTGTACGCTTACTTTCCACTACACGAAGTACTGCAGGGATAATATCACCAGCTTTGTAAACAATAACGGTATCACCGATACGAATGTCTTTTTCAGCAATATAATCTACATTATGAAGGGTAGCACGACTAACCGTTGTCCCTGCTAATTGCACTGGAGTTAAATTAGCAGTCGGCGTTACTACACCCGTACGACCTACCTGCCAGTCCACTGAGAGAAGTTGTGCTTCCTTTTCCTCAGCAGGGAATTTATAAGCAATGGCCCAACGTGGTGCCTTAACTGTAAAACCTAGCTCTTCTTGCATAGCCAAACTATTGACTTTGATAACAACACCATCAATATCATAAGCCAAGTCATCGCGATCCTGTCCAACAGCTTGAATAAAGTCCCAAATCTCATCCATCGATGATGTGACAATACGTCGTGGATTAACAGAGAAACCTAGTTCTGCCACTTCATTCAAGACATCATTTTGTGTGAGACGCTCCGTTGGACTCGCTTCCTGATAAAGGAAAGTTGCTAAACGACGCTCTGCAACCACTTTAGTATCTAACTGACGAAGGGTTCCGGCTGCTGCATTTCGTGGATTGGCAAATTCGGCTTCACCATTCTCCTGACGCTGGATGTTGATGCGTTCAAACTCAGCCCGTGGCAGGTAACACTCCCCACGAACGGTAATATTAAGCGGTTGGTCCAACTTGAGAGGAATGTCAGAGATACGCTTGACATTTTCAGTGATATTTTCACCGACAGAACCATCACCACGTGTCGCACCTACCTGGAGAACACCATCCACATAGGTTAGCGAGATAGAGAGACCATCAATTTTGAGTTCAGCCATATAATCAGCATTAGGAAACTCAGCCTTCACTCTCTGATCAAAGGCATCAAGCTCTTCTCGTGAAAAGGCATCCTGCAAACTATAAAGCGGATACTCATGCTGATATTTTTCAAAACCATCAAGAACCACCCCTCCTACACGATGGGTTGGACTATCTGCTTGAACAAGTTCAGGGTGCTCAGCCTCCAAAGCTAAAAGCTCACGATAGAGCTTATCGTAGTCTGCATCTGACACCGATGGATTATCTTCCGTATAATACTCTTTTGCATACTGGTTAAGTTTAGCAACCAGCTCTTTCATTCGTTTTTCCATAGGAACATTTTAACATAAAAGCAGAAAAAAACGCCTTTACAGACGTTAATTTAGGAAACAAAATCAATGACTTTGGCCAATTTCTTAATAAGAATTGCACCAACCAAAAGTGAAGCCAATTCTCCCATAGCAACCGTGAACCAAGTTGCCCAAAATGGTGCTTGAGTAACTAGTGTCAACTCAGCCGCAATCGTTACCATGAAGAATGAGAAGTAAAAGGCAAAGAAAACATGAGCCTTGTCAAAAAGGCCACCCAAAATGTCTTGGTTTTTAAAACGGTCAAAGAAATAAACACCTGAACCGACAAAGACCAATGTTGATAGGCTTCCAACAACCACATCAATCATGTTAAAGCTAAAGAAATTAGCAATCACACAGCCCAAAGTAACAGCAATAATATACTTACGGTTATAAAACCCTAAAAGATTGAACATTTCTGCAATACGGAACTGGTAGGGACCGTAGGAAATTAAGTTAAAAGGTGGCACAACAGTCAAGACCACATAAAGGGCCGCCACAATAGCAATATGTGTTAAATCACGAACAGTTTGTTTTTTCATTTTTCCTCCTTAATCAATGTTTTTTATTAGCTACGAAAAATCAATAATCCCGTCAAAAGAGCCTGGATCTCACCAAGCTCTTTTTATCATCTAGGAATCATCCTCATGTTTTTTGTGTTTTTTGCTGTCACTACTATCTCCAGAAAAACTCTGAATAATAGTAATCACATCTCCTCTTCTACTTTTTAGTTCACCTTGTCTAAGCTCTTGATAGGTCGCATTAAAGACGGCACCCAAAATCAAAATCCTGGCCAAAAAGATGAACCAAAGCATGAAGACGAAAATCATAATGGATCCAAATAACTTGATGTCAACCAATCGACTCAAGGTACGAATCACATAGGTTCCAAACAAGTTACTTAAATAGCCAATCACTAAAGTCGTAAAGATAGTCCCTGGCATAACATAGCG
>OGJC01000795.1_pt1 | contig 19951 bp, 16 predicted proteins | sample 1571941 | NCBI WGS metagenome assembly OGJC01 (sample SAMEA2582100, study PRJEB24529) | metagenome | biome: Human gut stool | place: China | collected 2011 | reverse complement strand
TTACTGGTGTTTGGCAAGTAAGTGGTCGCAGTGATACCACCTATGAAGAACGGGTTCTCATGGATTCTTGGTATGTGCATAATTGGTCTGTATGGATCGATATTGTATATCTGTTGAAAACTGTATTGGCTGTTGCTAAATCGAAAGGGGCCTATTAATGAAATACGATTATTTAGTAGTTGGGGCAGGCCCATTTGGTGCTGTATTTGCTCATGAGGCGCACAAGCGTGGTAAATCTGTACTTGTCATCGACCGTCGCAATCACATAGCAGGTAATCTATATTGTGAAAGCAAAGATGATATCAATATTCACGTCTATGGTGCTCATATTTTCCATACATCCTTGAAATATGTGTGGGATTATGTCAATCAATTTGCTGAGTTTAATCACTATGTAAATAGTCCTGTAGCAAACTATAAAGGCGAGATGTACAATTTGCCGTTCAATATGAATACATTCTCTAAAATGTGGAATATTCGAACTCCAAAAGAGGCACAAGATATCATTACTAAACAACGAGCTGCTATATCAGGGGAGCCAAAGAACTTAGAAGAGCAAGCTATTAGTCTTGTAGGTACGGATATTTACGAAAAGCTCATCAAAGGGTATACGGAAAAACAATGGGGCCGCAAATGTACAGAGTTACCAGCTTTCATTATTAAACGATTACCTGTGCGTTATACATATGATAATAACTATTTTAATGATCGCTTCCAAGGTATTCCTATGGGTGGTTATACCAAGATGATTGAACGCATGTTAGAAGGCATTGAAGTCCGCTTAGGTGTAGATTTCCTTAAACATAGGAACGAATACGAATCTTTGGCAGATAAGATTATCTACACAGGCCCTATAGATGAATACTTTGGTTATTCTGAAGGGATATTAGAATATCGTGGTCTTCGCTTTGAAACAGAACGTCTCGAAGAAGAAAACCATCAAGGCGTTGCGGTGGTGAACTATACGGAAGGAGAGATTCCGTATACTCGTATCATTGAACATAAGCATTTTGAATTTGGTACACAGCCTGTTACATATGTAACAAAAGAATATCCAAAGGACTGGAAAATCGGTGAAGAAGCGTATTATCCAGTAAATGACGTGAAGAATTTAGATTTATATTCTAAATATGTTAAAAAGGCTGAAGCGATTTCCAATGTAATCTTTGGTGGTCGTTTAGGGGAATATAAATATTACGATATGGATAAGGTCATTGCTAGTGCTTTAGCACTATGTAATAAGGAGTTTCAGGAATGAGAATTGAGTGGCTAGATTCGCTAAAGGGTTTTGCTATATTTTTAGTTGTTGTTGGCCATGTTATTCTTGGCTATATTCGTGCAGAAACTTTTACAGAATATCAATGGAGCTTACAGTTTGTATATGATGTTATTTATAGTTTCCACATGCCGTTGTTTTTTTTGATTAGTGGTTTTTTATATAAGCTTACATGGGCACGAAAAAATACAGGTCTACTAAAAAAAATTTCTAATAAGTTTTTAAACATGGTACCTATGTATTTATTATTCTCGGTTGTATTTTGGTTATCTAAATATTATGCAACATTGTATGGGAATATCCAAATGAGTGATCATTTTAATCTAGTTGATTTAATGCACATTTATATAGCTCCTCTTTCTTATTTATGGTTCTTGTATGTATTGATTTGGCTTTTTGTAGCTATTCCTATATTTGAATCTATAATAAAGCCTACAATAGTCTTTATTATATTTCTATGTTTGTATTTTTTTATGCCACCTGTTCATGGATTATTGAAGATTATTAATCTAATTATTTATGGAGGGGTGTATTTTACATTAGGATCAGTATTATGTATGTATCAGGATCAACTCAGGACAATTATTTGTAATAAGTTGAATGGTATTGGTTTTATTAGTATTGTTCTGGCAGTCATTACATTTCCTTATATTGAAGTGCATAATATTTTAAAGTTTATATGTGCTATATCAGGTTCTGTTTTTTTATCTATTCTATTTTTTAAGTTTAAAAATATAAAGTGGGTTACTATTTGGAATATTTGTGGTCGTTACTCTTTGGGAATCTATATTTTACATTTATATTTTTCTGGGCCATTGAGAACTATATTTAAGCACCTGTCTATTGATAATATTATGGTGTGTTTAATTTTATCTTGTATGATTAGTACAATAGTGCCTATATTTATTGTTAAGTTTTTTGATAGATATAAAATAACCTCTTGGGTTTTTGGTAATTCCAAGTTAATCAAATTGAAATCATAAGATGAGAGTAGTAGGATGAGAGTATATGTCTAGTAATAAATATATTGATAGTTTAATAGGATTAAGTTTTATATTTGTAATATTTCCTGTAATACCCATGTCTTTACGAATAGGTTTTTTAGGTGGTGAGTTTTCAGCAAAAGCATCATTTTATACACTATTTATTTGTTTAGTATATAGTGTATGGCTAAAAAGACATAGTCTACGTCAATATCATTTATATTGGAAAGAATTATTATATATAGTTCTTTTAGGTTTCAGTATTGCTGTATCTTTAGTTCATGGTTTGATTAATTTCCCTTATTATGATTTAGTTCCTGGCACTAATTATATGAATCATAAATTGGAAGCTATAATTCAATTCATATTTAATGAAACTGTGAGTGAATATACATTATCGGTCATTCATTTTTGCTTTAGAGTTTTAAAGAACTCTTTGACTCAACTTATTTTTACATTTGGATTTTCTTATTTGATTTTCTATTGGTATAAAAATCGCTCGGAAACAATTTTGAAAATAGTAAGTAAGGGTTCATTGATTTCTGCTAGTCTAGTTGTTGTTTTTGGTGTTGTTGAACTATTTTATTTTGATAAACATCAATGGGCACTTTCATTATTAACATACATAAGACCCATTGTTCATGCTATTGAGATTAATAATACATGGTGGCCACCATTATTTTGGCCAGAATTACAATTTAGGTCTCTATTTCCCGAACCATCCTTTTTGGGGATTTATGCAGTTATTACAATTCCTTTTATATGGAATATTATTTTTACATCTAAGAATAAAAAGTTGGTAGGATTATCTTTCATTATTCTATTGCTTTTAGAGATGATTACCTTATTAGCTAATAGTAGAACTGCAACTGTTTTTTTTATCATAGATCACATATTGCTAGTATTTGCGCTTTGTATTCAATTTAGAAACAAAAAATTTATAATACATACAGTTCTTGTAACTTTAATAGGTCTTTTAGCTTTTGTAGGAAATATAGTATATACATCTAATGTTCTTTATGTACAAGATGCTTCTACTAAAAGTACAACTAGTACAACAATTAAAAATATTTCAACTCAGCAGGTTGCAAATGAAATTACATCTTATGGAGAAAATAATATTACGTCTTTATCTAAAAAAGGTGGTCGTAGTAATAACCAAAGATATGGTGTTATGAAGGCTGATTTGAATATATTTAAAGAAAATCCGTTATTAGGAATTGGACAAGGGTTACGTACCCCATATGTTTTGAATCATTTAGATGAAGATACATTAAATGGTGCGGAAGTAAAAATGTGGATTGAAAATATTAAAAATAAGGGCCTTATTAATATTTCTATTCCCATGTTAGGAGAATATACCTCTCGTTTATCGGAAACAGGGATCATAAGTTTTGTATTGTTTATGGGACCTATTGTATTCTTATTAGTTAGATTGCTTATTTATGTATTTAAAAATCCAAAAGATATATGGATCATATTTTTTACAATTGCTTATATAGAGTCTTTGTTGACAGGGATAGGAACGACTTTAAATGAGCTGTATTATTTTTGGATATTATTAGGGTTTGGTTATGCATTAGTATATACGAGAAATTCATATCGTAATAAGGTGGATGAAATTAGTGAATATTAAGATTTTAGTAGCAACACATAAACAATATTGGATGCCTGAAGATTCTGTTTATATGCCGATTCATGTAGGGCGAGAAGGTAAGGCTGATATTGGTTATACGGGGGATCATACAGGAGATAATATATCTTCAAAGAATGCTAATTACTGTGAATTGACGGGCCTCTATTGGGCGTGGAAAAATCTTGATGCGGATTATATTGGTCTCGTTCATTACAGACGTTACTTTACACGTAAAGAGGTACGCTCTGTGGAGGACAAAAAGAATCAAATTTTAACGGGAGCAGAATGGGAGAATCTGCTTTCACAATATCCTGTAGTAGTAGCAGATAAGCGTAAATATTATATTGAGTCCAATCGTTCTCACTATAATAATGCCCACCATAGCTCAGGACTAGATGCGGCAGAGCAAATCATCGCTGAAAAATATCCCGAATATAGCGCTGCTTTCACAAAGGTATGCAATCGCACTTGGGCTCATATGTTCAACATGTTCGTGATGCGTAGAGATTTATTTGATCAATACTGTGAATGGATGTTTTCCATCTTAGAAGAAATCGAAAAACGTGTTGATATTTCTGATTATGATACATATGAAGCGCGTATCTATGGCTTTGTTAGCGAAATCTTGCTTGATGTATGGATTGAAGCTAATAATATTAGCTATAAAGAACAAAATGTATCTTTCATGGAACCTCAAAATTGGATTAAAAAAGGTGGATTATTTTTAAAACGTAAATTATTTGGGAGATAATATACTGACTATGATAAAGGTAATAGAACTTCCTATAGATAAAGATATGGGAGGTTTAACATCTTATGTTCTTCAATTATATAGAATGATTGATAAAAAAGAATTTGAATTAACACTACTGAGTTATGATGATCCTCAAAATTTTGATGTAAATTATAATGTAGAGACGGTTAGTAGACCATATCATATTATTCAGTTCTATAAAAAAATGAAGTGTCTGCTTTCTGAAGGTAAAGATATCATTCATTTTCATCAATCTTATGTCAATATTATTCCTATTTTGATTGCTAAATTAGCCGGATTTAAAACTATTATTTTACATGCGCATAGCTCTAGTATAGATGATAATCGAAAAATCGTACGCTTTCTAAAGACAGGATTACATAAGGTTGGAAGATTTTTATTACCTTATTTGGTTGATACTTATATAGGTTGCTCTACTAAGGCCTCAGAATGGATGTTTCCTAGAAAGTGTATAGATAGTGATTCATATTATTTATTACATAATGCGATTGATTTAGATTTATATGATAGAAATATAAATCTAGGGTTGGAGGTTAGACAAAAATTCAACATTCCTAAGGATGCATTGGTAGTAGGACATATTGGTCGTTTTACGCCTGTTAAAAATCATCCTTTTATTATCGATATATTTAAAGAGGTATTAAAACAAAATCCTAATAGTTATTTATTTCTCTTGGGGGATGGTGTAGAACGTCATAAGATTGAAAGTCTTGTAAAATCAGCAGCTATATCTGACAAGGTTATTTTTATGGGGTATGTAAATAACACTGTGGATATTATGCAAGCTATAGATATTATGATATTACCTTCTTTATTTGAAGGGCTACCCCTAATTGCTATTGAGTCTCAAGCATTAGGTATACCAATATTAGTATCTGATACGATTACACAAGAGGTTGTGTTAACTGATTTATGTAGGACTTTACCAATTGATAATCCTAAACCATGGGCTTATGAGATTATATCTAAATTTGGTAAGAATAAATATATTGATTATAGAGCTAGAATTAAAGAGTTAGGTTATGACTCCAGTGTTGCTATAAAGAAGATTGAAAATATATACAAGGGAAAACAATGAGTCTTAAAGGTTATATAAAAAAGAATCTACCATGGATTCGATCTATCTATAGAAAAAGATTGGCTCCAATTAATTTAATCCATAATATTTATGATAAGCCAGTAGTTGTTTTACTTTATCATAGAGTAAATTATTTGAATCGTGATTTATTTAATATTAATGTAACTCCTGATAATTTTGAAAGACATATTCGAATCTTAAAAAATCACTACAATGTAATAACTTTTAATGATTTAAAACGCAATGATATAAAGGAACCATCTGTTATTATTACCTTTGATGATGGATATTATGATAATTACAAATATGCCTTTCCAATTTTAAAAAAGTATCAAGTCCCAGCGACGATTTTTATAACATCTGGCGGTGTAGATACGGGTAAAGAGTTTTGGTGGGATCGATTAGAAACCGTCTTATTCGAAAATAAAAATCTACGAGAATCAATTGAGTTAGATATATTAAATCAAAGACATATATTTGATGTATCTGATGATAAAAAGCGATTACATAGTTTTTATACATTACACCATATGCTTTTTTCTCTACATCCTAATGAAAGAGATATGATGTTAGACAGATGGTATGGATCTTATGGATTGAAAGTTAATCCTAATAATAGAACTATGACCTCATCGGAGTTAATAGAGTTATATCAAAGTCAGTTAGTTACATTAGGAGCGCATACTATTCATCATCCAGCGTTGAAACATATTAGTAGAGAAGAACAAATACAAGAAATACAATCTTCTAAGCTTTTTTTAGAGAACTTGTTACACACGGATATAGATATTTTTGCGTATCCTTTTGGTCATAAAGAAAGTTTTGATCAAGTAACAGAACAAATTGTTCAAGATCTAGGATTCACATATTCAGTTAGTACTAAAAGAGCACAGATTCATTCTAATACTAATCCATTTTCTATACCTAGATTCGGCATTGAAGACTGGTCAGAAGATGAATTTATACGACAAATGAAGTTAGTATGGTTTGAAAATTAGGGGATTTTTATAATGTTGACTATATCTGAAATTCAAGATCATTTATATATAATGCTTAAAGAGTTTGATTCCTTTTGTAAAGAGAATGATATTAAATATTCTTTATCAGGAGGATCATTATTGGGGGCCATTAGGCATAAAGGTTTTATTCCTTGGGATGATGATATAGACATTTGTTTAAGTCGACCAGATTATGAAAAATTAATTACTATATTTCCAAAGGTTTTACATAGCAATTACCTGCTTAGATCTATTGAGCGTAATAACTCAAAATATCCTTTTGCGCGATTAGAAAAGCTTGATATCAAGATTGAAGATGAGTACAGTAATGCTAATCAATTTTTATTTATGGATATTATGCCTGTTGATGGATTACCAAATGATAAAAATGAAGTTGTTAGTATCTATAAAAAACGTAAAATTTATAGTAAAATGCTCGAATTATGCGATGCTAAATTAGGTCATGGTAAATCATTTAGTAGAGCATTTATCAAGTCTATATTAATTATTTTTGCTAAATGTGTGGGATATAAATATTGGGCTCATAAATTAGATCAATTAGCAAAACAGTATGATTATAATACTTCTGATTATGTAGGAGCTATTACTGGGGGCGTTTATGGTGAAGCTGAATGTATGGTAAAGGATGCTTTTGAAAAACGTGTCCCTATAGAATTTAGAGATTTAAAATTAGAGGTTTTTTCATGTTACGATACATATTTAAGTAATTTATATGGTCGTAACTATATGGAAATACCGCCAGAAGGTAAACGTAAAATATCAAGTATTAGAGCATATGAGATTTAATGTATAGGGGTATAGCATGAATATAGGTATTATTTTTGCTGGAGGAACTGGACAACGCATGAGTTCAACTGGCACACCGAAACAATTGCTAGAAGTTAATGGGAAACCAATATTAGTGTATACGCTAGAACACTTTCAAAATAATGATAATATTGATGGAATTGTTTTGGTAGTATTAGAGTCTATTATTGGAGCGGTTAGTAAATTAGTACAAAAGTATAGTTTGGATAAAGTCAAATCGATTATTCCAGGTGGAAAAACAGGGCAAGAGTCAATTTATCTTGGAATTCAAGAGTCTTCAAGACTATATGATCAAGATAGTATAGTTTTACTACATGATGGGGTTAGACCTATTATTTCTGATGAGCTAATTAATACGTGTATATCGTCCACAAAAACATATGGCAATGCCATTACTGTTTCACAAGCTATAGAAACTATTGTTTTAAAAGATAATGAGCTTTCTCATGTAGGGAAAATACTTTCTCGAGATGAATGTTTACTTGCTAAAGCTCCACAATGTTTCTATTTAAAAGATATTTATAAGGCACATGAAAAAGCAAGATCTGAAAACTTGGAGTTCATAGATTCAGCATCTATGATGCAGTTTTATGGGACTGAACTGTTTACAGTAATAGGACCAGCTGAGAATATTAAGATTACAACACCTATTGATTTTTATACATTTAAGGCTTATTTAGAAGTAAAAAATAGCCTCAATATTATGGGATTATAGGCTGATATTATGCGGACAGTTAGTGCAATTAAGAATATAAATTCCACGTTAATTGTATATGGATTTAATATGGTATTACAGTTCATTATCCGTTTTGTATTACTATATTATTTATCTATTGAATATTTAGGCTTGAATGGTTTATTTGATAATATTTTGACTGTATTATCTCTTACTGAATTGGGCATTGGTCCAGCTATTATATTTAGTTTATATTCTCCTTTAGCTAATCATGATTTAGAAACAGCAAAATCAATCATGAGAATATTTAAAAAAGCATATATTTATATTGGTACACTTATTCTATTCTTAGGGTTATGTATATCGCCTTTTGTTCAACATCTTATAAAGGTACCTCCTAATATTGCATATTTAAATATTTTCTTTTTACTTTTTGTTGTTGATACGGGTATTAGTTATTTTTACTCTTATAAAAAATGCTTGCTTATAGCTGACCAAAAACAATATATAGCTAACTATTACAGAGGGATTACTCAACTGATAGGGAGTTTATTCCAAATTGCCTTAGTCATTTTAACTCATAGTTTTTGGGTATATATTATTTTACGTATATGTATGACCTTTTCTGAGAATTTTTTAATAGCTAGAAAAGCCGATCACTTATATTCGTTCTTAAATGAAAAGAATATTCAGCCTTTAAATAAAGATATATACCAAAGTATTATTAGAAATATAAAGGCTTTAATACTTCATAAAATTGGTGGTGTTACTGTTTTTGGAACATCAAATATTATTTTATCAAAATTTGTAGGTTTAAGTGCTGTTGCGTTATATACGAATTATTATTTGATTATTAATGGTATCGATAAGTTGTCTGATCAGGTATTTAATGCACTAAAGGCATCTGTAGGAAATTTGAATGAGTCTCATGATGATGCTCATAAATTAGTCATTTTCAAGAGATTAGAATTTATGACAGCCTATTTGGCTTGTTTTATCTGTAGTAACTTGTACCTTTTATTAAATCCGTTTATTACCATTTGGCTAGGAAGTAGCTATCGTTTTGATGAAAGTATAGTGCTTTGGATGGTCATCAACTTCTATCTAATGTTTATGCGTAAAGGCGTCTTAGTATTTAAAGATGCTATGGGGCTCTTTTGGCAAAATCGATATATGTCCTTAATAGAGGCCTTAATAAATTTAGGATCTTCTATTATTTTGGTTCAATTTTTTGATGTTTGGGGCGTGTTATTGGCTATGTTTATTAGTACGATTTGTATGCCTTTTATAGTTGAACCATATGTTTTGTTTAAATACGGATTACGTTGGTCTTTGGTTAGTTATTTTAAACTTTATTTCCGTTATACTCTAATTACATTTATATTAGTTTATTTCAGTAAATTCTTATCACAGTTTATTGCTTTGGATAGTGGCTGGTTTGGGCTTTTACTGGGGGTTGTATGTAATAGCATCTTTATAATAGTGGCATGGGGAATATTATTTATTAGAAGTAAAGAATTAAGGTTTTATCTTGATTTAATAAAAAGTAGGCTATAAGAAGGGGATAATAATGAGAATAACTGTAACTGGTGGGGCTGGGTTTATTGGCTCTCATTTAGTTGATCGTTTAATAGAGGATGGTCATACTGTACAGGTTATTGATAACTTATATACAGGAAACAAAGAATTTGTTCATTCGAAAGCACAATTCGTAGAATTGGATATTAGAGACCCAAAGTTATACTCTGTCTTAGAAGAGTTTCGTCCAGACTATATATTTCATGAGGCTGCACAAACTGAAGTTTCCACATCTATGAGTGATCCAATGTTAGATTGTGATATTAATTTGATGGGGTTAATCAATTTACTTAATGCAGCAGTAAAACTAGATGTTAAAAAGTTTTTGATGCCATCTTCTGCAGCGGTTTATGGTAATTTAGATACATTACCACTAAATGAGGAAATGATTGGAAATCCGTCTTCATTTTATGGATTAACAAAGCTAACTACAGAACATTATCTTCGTATTTATCATGAAGCTTTTGGATTACCATATATATGTTATCGCTATTCTAATGTGTTTGGTCCACGACAAGGTAATGGTGGAGAGGGGGGCGTTATTAGTATTTTTGCTAAAGCGATTGTACAAGGCTCTCCTATTATTATTTACGGTGATGGAAAACAAACAAGGGACTTTATATATGTGGATGATGTAGTTGAAGCTAATATTTTAGGTATGCAACACCAGGTTACAGGTATTTATAATGTAAGTACTGGCATCTCAAGCTCCGTCAATTTGTTAGTTGATGAATTTAGAAATATTAGCGGTAAAGATATAGAGGTAGTTTATGATAAGCCTAGATTAGGCGATATTAGAGATTCTGTTTTGGCAACTGATAAATCAGAAAAAGAGCTTTTATTTACAGCAAAATATAATTTACACGATGGGTTAATAAAAACATATGAGTATTTTAAAACAGTAGAGGGCTAGTATTTATGAATGATGTTTTATCTTATGAGTTGGAACGCACTGCTAAAGATATTCATATTTTCTTATCTAAACTTTCAGGGAAAACTATTTTGATAACGGGGGCAACTGGATTCATAGGATCTATGCTCACCCGATTATTTTTAGTTAGTAATATGAAATATGGAACAGATATTAATATTATTTGTTCCGTGAGAAATATAGAAAAGGCAGAGGCTTTGTTCTCTAACCTTAAGAATTCAGAACAGTTAGCCTATATTACTAATGGCCTTGTTGCATGTAATGATTCTGTTGAATATATATTTCACACTGCAGCACCTACTACATCTAAGTTTTTTGTTACGCAACCAGTTGAAACGTTAAATGGTAGTATCAGTACAACATTAGACGTCTTGCAATATGCAACAAAGAATAAAGTTAAAAAAATCGTATATTTATCTTCTATGGAGCAATATGGTATTCAGCAAATAGATTATCAAAATATGACTGAAGAAGATTTAGGTTATATTGATCATTTAGATGTTAGAAGTTCGTATTCTGAGGGTAAACGCATTTGCGAATGTTATTGTAGTGCGTATTTTCATGAATATAATGTACCCGTTTGTATTGCTCGTGTTGCACAATGTTTTGGCCCAGGTCTTTCACTTTTAGATAATCGTGTATCTATGCAATTCGCTAAAAGTGTTATGCACAATGAAAATATTATTTTACATACCGCAGGACAATCTGTATCAAACTTTTGTTATATAACGGATGTACTTTCCGCCTTGGTACTATTACTGTTTAAAGGAGAATGTGGAGAGGCATACAATATATGTAATAGTGATGAAACAAGAAGTATCAAAGATATTGCAAATTTAGTAGCAAAAGAAGTCGCTAAGGGTAAAATAGACGTGGTATTTGATATACCAGATAATGCCAATCAATATGGATATGCACATGATGTAAAGTTTATTCTAAATAGTGAAAAAATCCAGTCGTTAGGGTGGAAACCTAAGATTAACATGGTAACAGGATATAGAAATTTAATTGATTATATAAAATATGAGAAGCATATCTCATAAGGGTAAAAAATAATCGTACCGAATCGTATATGTTAAAAACAAGTATATTAGAGTAACTTGGTAATATATAATTTATAAGGACAGTTGATTATATCAGCTGTCTTTTTTATGTGTAAAATTTGTCACAACATTCTCATATATTTCATGTATTTTATGATGTATACAAGTCATCTAGGTAGTTACCAGTTGGCGTAGTATTCATATAGTTTGAGAGGAAGAATATGAGGTATAGAGAATGAGAGCGAGCAATATTGAATTGTTGCGTATCATTTCCATGATACTAATTATTATGCATCATTTTAGCGTGCACGGTTGTTTCCCCTTTACACCAGATTTAACGTTTAATAAGGTGTTTCTTCAAGTATTTGGTCTTGGAGGCAAGGCTGGTGTAGTCGCCTTTGTTATGATAACAGGCTATTTTATGGTTTCTAGTAGTTTTAAGTTACAAAAGTTTGCCAAGTTAGTAGGGCAAATATGGCTTTACAGCATTGCTATGCTTGGCGTGGCTATGGGTTTAGGACTCGATACGGTGACGTCAAGGAATATGATGCTCGCTTTATTGCCTATTGGTGCCATGAGTTGGTTCGCCCAGAACTTTTTAGTACTCTATTTATTAACGCCTATTATTAATCGAGTACTTCATTGGCTACAGCATAAATATTACGTTATGCTTCTAGTGGGTTCCACGGTAATTTGGTTCTTAATACCGACGGCACTGAATTTATGGCCTAATGTACCGCATACCACCTTTGGATTTAAACATATCTTTTCCTTTATCGTATTCTATTCGATGGGGGCGTACATCAAGCTGTACGGCTCACATATAACAAGAAAAGAGGGTGTTATTGTTAGCACCATAGGCTTTGTTGGGGCTTTTCTAGGGGATATCCTCGTCGACGTACTAGCCATGACAAATCCAGAGTATATGAAACAGATTTTCTACTTCACGAAAAATGATTATGGCCTATTCCAACTACTATTAGGTATTGGTTTATTTATTCTTTTCTTGAAAGCAAAAATCGTTTATCGTCCTTGGATCAATACGGTAGCATCTACTACCTTTGGCATTTACCTATTGCATGACAATAGGTTATTCCTTCATCATATGTGGGACAATATATTGGCAACATATCAGTATTATAATTCTATATTATTGCCGCTGTATGCAATCCTTATAGTAGCGCTTATTTTTGTCATCGGTATGACCGTAGACTATGTGCGGTTAGCTTTCATAGAAAAACCTGTGATGAAAGTTATTACACCAAGCCTTGAGCGGATTCAGTCAGGCATAGAGAAAAGACTGTCATTTTAATGCAATTTTCCCCATTTTTTGATATAATATTTAGGTATTATTTCGATAAAATGGGAGGTTATTATAATGCGTAAATTCTTATATATGTTAGCGGCCCTGCTTGTATTAATCGGCATTAATACTCACGATGTAGAAGCTCGTCAAGATGTGTATGCTACGACGTATCACGGTAATAGCTGGTATGTAGATCAAGACTCTGTAAAGAGAGTGGGGGATATTCTCAATTTTACGGTGTACACAACAGCAGGTCTTAGCTATAAAGTAACATCTAGCGATGACAACTATTACAATGCGGACGTATTTTACGACAACAATAAACTCGCAACAGACAATGGACAATCCCTCTGGAAATCTCCAGGTATGATGGCAGCTATGCGCGTGGCGCGTAAATAAAATAAAAGGCAGAAACTATGAGTTTCTGCCTTCTTATTGGTTTTGGAAAAAGCAAATAGCCCTTCGTTACCGCTTGGTAGCTAGATAAAACGAAAAGGCCATTTCCTAATTTCTATTAAGTTTCGAGATGAGCCCGACGCAACTACTCGTCTGGCTATCTAGTTAGATTATAGAGATAATCACATATATCGTCAAACTCGAATGAACGATAATATAGCTTTCAATAGATTATTTATAATTATGGGCAGGAACTTAGGTATACTACCATTTTTTTTTGTTATTTATTTTTTTTGTGATAAAACAGTTTTCTTATGTTTACAATAATAGGCTTATAAATTATAATTAAAAATGTTTAATTATAATTTATAGTGTGAATGAGAGAGGGTTCTTATGAAACGCGTGTGTAAAGCGAACTTATCCTTAGCGATTGCTCTGACGATTGCTAGCTCTGTAATGCCTCATGTAATGGCAGAAGATACTATTATTAGTGCTGTTAAGGGTGAAGCCTTAAACTTGGGAAAGGTACAAAGGACACTGTATGGTATTGATGCAGATAATAAGAGTACTATTAATGCAGATTACGTATCTGGTAGACTAACTAATGGACGAAAGACTATCATTACTAGCCAAAATGGTAGTACTGTGAATATTAAAAATGGTGATCTTCAAGTTGGTCGTGACAGCAATCCACTTGTAATTGCTAAAGGAGGCACTGTAAATCTCGGCGTAGATGGTAATAAGGGTAATTTTACTGGTCATGATATGTCCATTGAAGGTGATGTACGCATCGATGGCAGCACAACACATCCATCTGAAATTAATATTGGTGTAGAGAGTGATGAAGTACTATGGACTGGTTTTGCTCTCAATTTAGCAGATAAAAATGCAAAACAACCAAATCATATTAATGTGTTTCTTGGTGAGCGAGGTTATTGGGACCACATGTATCAAGGCGGTTTGAATGGTACTAGTTATAGTGCAATGACAACTCCAAGTCGGGTACATCGTTTGGTAGGTTCAAAAAATCGTAATTTTGAATCCATAGTAACTCAAAGTGAGCATAACGAAATTCACATTGATAAGTTAGAAGGTCATGTAAACTTTGTGTATGATCCAAATGGCGAGTACGATGATACGGAAAATCCAGAATATACGCCACGAACTAATATTGTAAATGGATTGACTCCAGAATCCTTCTGGGGTGGTGATATCCATATTACAAGTGCGGCACCTAATTCCGGTGCTCATATGTATACGAGTCGTAAGGGATTAGACTTGTCTAGTGAAGATAATGTAAATAAAATTTTAGATAACTTGGCACATAAGGTGTACTACCATAACTATGTAAATGGTGAAAGAAATCTTCAAGGCACAGTTGCTATTGCCTCTGCAGGTGCTGAATCTGCACGTTTTAAAGTATTAACCGAAGGTTATGCTAAGGAAGGTGCTATTACATGGCAAGCAGATAAAAATGGTCAAGGCAAATATGAGTATAGTAAGGTGAAACCGACACCAAAACCAACTCCAGCGCCAATACCTAAGCCAGAGGTGAAACCAACACCGAAACCGACTCCGAAGCCTGAGGTGAAACCAACACCGCAACCGGCTCCGAAACCTGAGGTAAAACCAGCACCGGTTCCAACGCCTAAGCCAGAAGTAAAACCGACACCACAACCGACTCCGAAGCCTGAGGTGAAACCGGCACCGGCTCCAACTCCTAAGCCAGAAGTAAAACCGACACCGCAACCGACTCCGAAACCTGAGGTAAAACCGGTTCCGGCACCAACACCTAAGCCGGAGGTGAAACCTACACCGCAACCAGCGCCAAAAGCTGAAGAAAATCAAAAACCAGCTCTTGAGCAGAATCCTCAGATGCATGTGAATATGGGTGCGTTTGATACGCCACATATGCGCGGCGCTCGTTCCGCCATTATGAGTAATATTAATGGCTGGAGAACGTTGACAGATAATATGTATCGTTCACGTGTATTACAACAAGGCGAACCAACAGGTATTTGGGCTCGCGTTGGTGGAGGTAAATATAGCTTTGATGGAAACGGAATCGATACAGATACAACATACACTCGTATCCAAGGTGGTTACGATGCTAAAACTGGTAGCGGTTGGACCGTAGGAGGACAAGTTTCTTATCTTCGTGGTAACGATGATTACGTTTTCAACGGCTCTGGTAAGGAGAAAGCCTTTGCTGTTGGTGCGTATGGCTTAAAAGATCTTGGTAACAACCAATATATTCACATCGAGTCTCAAGTAGGTCGTGCATCTAATGATTTCACTGTTCGTAATGAGATTGGTGAAAAACTCTCTGGTGAGACTGAAGCTAATGCATATACAATTGGTGCACGTTATGGTAAAACCGTGAAACTTTCAAATGGTACATATATCGAGCCACAAGCCCAATTGAGTTATACTCACTTTGGTGGTGATAGTTTCAATGCTGGCAGTATGCATGTAGATCAAGCTGGCGTGAGCAGTACAGTAGGTGGTCTTGGCCTTGAAGTTGGTAAACACTTTGGTGCTGGTAACATCTATACTCGTCTTGGTGTTAACCATGCATTCTCTGGTACAGTAAAAACTACATATACTAGTGGTGCTACTATTAAACACACTTCCGAGGACATTAAAGGCACTTGGACAGATTTAGCCTTTGGCGGTAGCTACGGTTTCAATGCAAATAACAGCATCTTTGCGGATATTAGTACAGGTCTATCTGGTGATTATAAAGCTGGTTGGTCTGTAAATGCAGGATTTACACATAAATTCTAAGCGAATCATTAATAGATACGAGCGATTTTGGTACATCGACAATTGCATGATAGGTAAAGTCGCTTATTGATTCATTCATATATTTCTTTAAAACGTTGCTTATTGTATCGAGCATTAGTTCGAATTATAATGGGACTAGGATAGTTGGACGAGGTTGGGCCTCTCTTCGTTAATGAAGGGAGGGGTGTCTATGAGTGATTATGAACTAATCATGCTCCTACTTCAAGTAATGGCTGTTGTCATCGCTTTCGGAGCACTAGTAGCACTTATTTGCTTTGGAAAAAGCAAATAGCCCTTCGTTACCAGTAACTGGATAACTGAAAGGCCATTTCATCACGTATTTATTTCTTGAGATGAGCCCGACGGAACCACTCGCTTGGCTATCTACTTATATTATAGAGATAATCACATATATCGTCAAATTGAGATGAAATACTTTATAACAATGTACTCATATTTGATAATGAATGAATGCTAATTAAATAGTTATAAAACTGCGTATGACTAAAGCTACATATTAATAATAACTACATATAAATAATCATAAAAAGCTGTACATACATAGATTAGATTGAACGGCTTTGATGTCAAAACCAATTTAACATCAAAGGTGGTTCAAATCGACTATGTGTGTACAGCTTTTGTATTTCTGTGTTTTTGTGTGTTAGTGTATTTGTGTGAAAGCAGTCATTAGATTACTATAAAATCTTGCTTTACTATTTTTCAAGTTTGTCTACCAAGCGTTTTACTGTTTCTTGGAGATCTTTATTTTGTGTTTCTAATGCTTGTACGCGTTGTTCTAGTGCGTTATAAGAGGCAGGGGACATAGCAGTAGTAGACAAAGATTTTCCCGGTTTATAGGTGATACCTACATTGGCCATAACGTGATTGTTCATCGTAAACCCTGTAGTGAGTAAAAGATTATCTTTGTGATAATAGCCTACACCTAGAGCTACTGCATTCGCATTTTTATAATGGCCGTAGCCTGCCATGTATTGAACGCGATTATCTGGATCATATGGTAACGGATGCAATGCGGCTAACGCAGCGGCACGAGCATCGCCTTTATTGGATTCCGATTCGACACGCTGTACCTCTTGAGATACATGTTGTACAGATTTTTCAATGGTACTGATAGAATTATTAAGCTGTTGACTTGTACTTTTACCAAGGGTATCAATCATTTGATGAACGCCGTAGAGTTGGGATCCGTTGATTGCATCAGTAGAGGTAGCACTCACGCGACCTGCTGCGAGATTGGTGATCGTCCGTTCCTTGCCCTTAGCCCCTACGGATACTGTTGATACAGGGGCGGTGCCGGCATAGTTGACGGTAGTACCATTTTCAAAGGTATGACTTGCTGTACCGACTACATCGCCGTCAGCGGAATCATTGCCAAGGACGACTCCGTTTTTTAGAGAGGTAGTCACATTATTGCCGAGAACAAAGGTGTTTTCTCCCGAAATGTGGTTGTAATTACCTATACTGTAAGAATTGGCCGCATCAATAGCTGTTTCATTGTATTTGCCCTGGCCGAATACACCGGATGCGGTCGCTTTTTCAGATAGTGTGTTATAAGAGCCTACGGCCAAACCTTTTGCGGCTTTTACATTTACATAATGCCCCACGGCAAGGTCGAACTGCCCATTTACTGTCGAATTTGATCCGATGGCTACAGAATTGCTGGCTTTACTGTTAGCACCTTGGAAGTTCCCAATCCACACGTTTTTATCACCTGCGGAGTTTTCCCCTGATTGAGTCCCCATGACAATGGAGTTCGTCAACTGGCTCGCATTACCTGCGGCGAAACCGACGGTTACGTTAAAATCGCCAGTACTGCCTCGAAAGGACTTCGCCCCAAGGTTGATATTGCCACCGCCTGATGAGCCGGCTCCAGCAGCTGCACCCAAGGCTATGTTATTGCCTTGGGCATTGGGCCCCTTACCTTTTCCGTTCGCCGCACCGGCGTTCTCACCGAGGGTGATGTTGCCGCCTGTTCCTGCGGTGAAAGTTTGACCTTCCTTGCCGATGTTACCGTTGTTATCAACGATATTAACCGGCGCCGCATAAACTGAGGCGGATAAAGCTACCATTACAACACTTGCTAATACAAAACGTTTCTTACTCATCGTATACACTCCTTTGTGTACAAACAAACTTTCACAAAACTTTCATAAAAAGACTTACATGGCTACTATAATACCAAAAAGGTATATTGTAAATAGAATATTCACATAATTCCAATAAATATACAATATATTCTATAGGTATTTATAGTTAATAAGAAACCTTTGATACATATTTATAAAGTTTAAATATTTATTTATTCTATAAATTGCATTCTAGTATTTTATATGTATAAATAGGATTCTATATGCATTGACAATCCTCTATATATTTATATAAAATAGAAATAATTTCATGTTTTGTTCATGATGAAATCATGAGTCATCGACGTGTGTAATCGTGTGTAATTAAGTATTAAGTACATAAATAAGTACGTAAATAAGTACGTAAATAAGTACGTAATTAAGTGCATAATGAGAAGTGTGTTTGTACGTAAGAGTGTGTAATGAAATATATAATCGTGTTGATGAGTGCCCTTTGCATGTTCGTTATGCCCGTATCGGGGGAGCAGGTAAATAAAGCAGAGCAGCCTATACAGGGGACTACGGTAAAACAAGTTCATAGTGAAAGTAAGACCGTATTATCTGACGACTCAGATACCTTCCATGTTAATTCGTCTCATACTCCAGATCATGTCATCGGTCAGGGCGGATTGGAGATGCCGGACTCCACAGATAAAAAGACGACTCGTTATTCCGATACGGATGCGGTCAACTCTGCGTTGCAGGCGGTGGTCATGACCGGTGTTCATTCCGCAATGCACGGATCGAAGGCGAAACCGTGGATGCAGCGAACCGTCTTGTCATTGCGCTTTCAGAAAAACTGGAAGCCCTTGTACGGTGTGGAAACATTGCAGCCGTTAGGTCATTATGATGAGACATCTCGTCATGTGTGGTTTACACAGGAGCGGTTGGCGAATGCAGCGGATACAGGAACGACGGCGAATGTGGGTATCGGCTATCGCCGAATTGCAGCGAATGATGAACACTATTACGGTGGCAATCTGTTTTATGATCATCGGTTCAGAGGCAATCACGGTCGCATGAGTGTTGGGCTAGAGTACGTGTCGGGGATCGGTGCGTTTCGCATGAACTGGTATCGCGGTGTGTCCGGCGAGCGTTCCCTTGATGGTGCGACGCGCATGGAAAATGTGTCTAACGGATATACTGCGGAGTACGGGACTAGCTTCAAGAATGCCCGTTGGGCGCGCGTGTATATGGAGGCCTATCGTTGGCAGTTGCGGCGCAGTGCGGATAAGCATGGCTTGCGCATCGGCACGGAGTTGCAGCTCACGCCGAGAATTTCCGTGGACATGGGCTACAACAAGCCGGAGCATGAGCACGGCAGTCCGTACGGTAAAATCATGTTCCGTCTAGCCGGTGTCGATACGGCTTGGTTTGGTGGTAACCATCGATCGGATACAAAAACATCGGTTCGTGCTAATATGTTGGAAAATGTGCATCGTCATCATACGGTGTATGTTGATTAATAGTGATATTGTGAAAGCCGAGGCTCTAGGGCCTCGGCTTTTTC
>OGJC01000781.1_pt1 | contig 20378 bp, 18 predicted proteins | sample 1571941 | NCBI WGS metagenome assembly OGJC01 (sample SAMEA2582100, study PRJEB24529) | metagenome | biome: Human gut stool | place: China | collected 2011 | reverse complement strand
CTAGTATATCAGATGAACATGTCTTCTGTGTTGCACTTCATTTTACAACAGGGCAATCTTAATTATTAAGCCCTTCAAATCTATAATTAAATGCGAAAAGCGAACAAAGCAGAATTCTGATTACCAGAAAACTAGTTTTGTTCGCTTTTTATATTTGAGGTTGGACTTTTGTCCCAGCCTCTTTAACATTTTAATTTATTCTGGTTTTTGCTCTTCCATTTGAGATTTCACTTCATCATAGCTCAAAGCATGTGAAGAACTTGCATTTGGTTCATCAGGCATTTCGCCAGTTTCATATAATGATTTGATTTGATGACTATCAAGTGTTTCGTATTTAAGAAGAGCTTCCGCAATTAATTTATGCTTTTCGCGATTTGATTGGATAATTTCTGCTGCTTTGTTGCGCGCTTCATTAAGCAAATTACGAACTTCTTCATCAATTTCATATGCAGTTTGCTCTGAAATTGATTTTTGTGGGCTCGCAGCGCCAAACATCGCATGGTTTCCTTCATATTGAACCGGACCGAGTTTTTCACTCATACCATACTCTGTTACCATCGCACGTGCCATTTGTGTAGCTTGTTCAAAGTCATTTGAAGCACCTGTAGTTTGGACGTTAAAAATAATTTCTTCAGCAACACGTCCCCCCATAAGTCCTGCCAATTGCTCTTTCATATCTTCTTTAGATAAAAGAGTCTGATCTTCTTTCGGAAGAGCAATCATATATCCACCTGCACGACCACGAGGTACAATGGTTACCTTGTGAACGACACGTGCATTTGATAAAACAAGACCAACAATCGTATGTCCTGCCTCATGATAAGCGACAATTTGCCGATCACGTTGTGAAACTGTCTTATCTTTTTTAGACGGTCCTGCAATAACACGATCTTCTGCTTCATCTATATCGGAAGCATCAATAACTTTTTTATTTCGACGCGCTGCGACAAGAGCCGCTTCATTTAACACATTTTCCAAATCAGCACCAACAAAACCAGGCGTTTGTTGAGCAACTAGTTTTAAGTCAACATCTTCAGCAAGAGGTTTATTTCTAGCATGAACACGAAGGATAGCTTCACGACCTTTTACATCTGGTTGCCCAACAAGAACTTTACGGTCAAATCGACCGGGACGCAGAAGCGCCGGATCTAGCACATCACTACGGTTTGTTGCTGCAATAACAATAATTCCTTCATTACCTTCAAAACCATCCATCTCAATCAGAAGTTGATTAAGGGTTTGTTCGCGTTCATCGTTTCCTCCGCCAAGTCCAACTCCACGTTGACGACCAACAGCATCAATTTCATCAATAAAAATAATCGCTGGGGCTGCTTTTTTTGCATCTTCAAAAAGAGAGCGAACACGGCTAGCACCGACACCGACAAACATTTCAACGAAATCTGAACCTGAAATACTAAAGAATGGAACTCCTGCTTCTCCAGCAACAGCTTTAGCAAGAAGGGTTTTACCAGTTCCTGGAGGACCTTCAAGAAGAACACCAGCTGGTATACGAGCCCCTAGTTTTGTATAACGTTTAGGATCTTTTAAAAATTCAACAACTTCAACTAATTCTTGTTTTTCTTCTTCCGCACCTGCTACATCAGAAAAACGTACTTTTATATCTTCTTTGTTTGTCGCACGCGCTTTATTACGTCCAAAGCTCATGGCTCCACGCGCTCCACCGCCTCCACCTTGATTCATCATAGAGAACAGGAAGAAAGCAAAGATGGCAAATGGCACCAGAGTTGTCAGCACTTGAATCCAAACACCACTTGAACTTTCACGTTTAATGGTGATTTCAGTTCCTTTATCTGAAGCTAATTTTTGTAATTCAGCTACCGTTAAGTCTGAAGGTAGAATAACACTAGTAAAGCGGCTTACAGAGGTAGAAGAAGGAGTAAAAAACTGAATACCACTATTATCCTTTACCTTCTTTTCTTTCTTATAAGTACCTGCAACTTCAATAACACTACCATTTGGCTGATAGCTAATATCCTTTACATTTCCATTTCTAATTTCTTTAACTAACTCAGTATAGTTAATTTGTTGACTGCGACCTACAGAACTTCCAGCTGAAAAATACTGAAAACCTGTAATAACAACAACAATGATTAAAATATATAGGAAAGGATTTTTTATAAAACCATTATTTTGTTTATTTTTCATCTATCTATCAATATACCTTTTTATTTTGTATAAACTTCTTCTTTTAAAACCCCTACATATGGTAGATTTCGATAGTTTTCATCAAAATCTAGACCATAACCAACTACAAATTCATTTGGAATTGTAAAACATGTGTAATCCGCTTCAATATCAACTTTTCGTCCTGCCGGCTTGTCTAAAAGTGTAGCAATTTTAACAGATGCAGCATTTTTTTCTTTAAATAATTCACAAAGACTTTTCAATGTTTTTCCCGTATCAATAATATCTTCGACAAAAAGAATATGACGTCCAGCAATATCTTGATCAATATCTTTAATAATATTGATAACACCACTGCTAGATGTTCCACCATGATAGCTTGACACTAACATAAAATCCATTTCAATATGGGTATCAACATGCTTTATCAACTCTGCCATAAAAGGAATGGAACCTTTTAGAATTCCTACAAAAATAGGATTTTTCCCTGCATAATCACTAGTTAATTGAGCTCCTAAATTTTGTGCTGCTGCCACGATCTCATCATGTGAAACCAAAACTTTCTTAATATCTTGTTCTAGCATCTTCTTTACCTATCTAAATTTTGAATATAAAGTTTGTTATACATTATATCATTTTTTTGACTCTTACTCAAATCACATGTTACGATTCCAGCAACTGCTAAGATTTCCCCGTTTTGTTTAATAACAATAGCATTTTTTCTTTGATCTATAGGAATTTTTTGATCAATAAAATACCGACGAAGCTTTTTATGGTGTTGATTCAAAATAATTTCATCTTGTTCTTTTCTATGTCGAAGTAAAATTTCTGTTTCACGTGAAACAAACACTTCTTGGATGTTTTTTCCATGAAGTTCTTTTCCAAAAGAAAAGCGATAATGACCATATTCCACAATATCGTTATATTTTAACAAAATTGAATCCACTTTTAAATCAGACTGTGGACTGATTTTACGAATCTCAAAGGAATCATAATTTTTATAGAGTTCGTAACCCGCTTTAAGTGGTTGCTGATAATTAGATTGCTTGTTCAAGATTGCTAAAATATCAGAAAAATGTGCTTTACTGAGCTGCAAATCAGGAAATTTCTTTAAATAAGCCTGTAGCAAAAAACTTTGCACAGAGTAAGGTTGAGATTGAAATTCCTGCAGATTCGTCGCTACAATATTCTTCGCTAAATATGCTAATGCATCTTGCATTTGAGAAATCTCTGTTCCCAATTCTATTAAATGTTTTTTTAGTTGTGGACTTTCTTTTTCCAAAATTGGGAAATAATCGTTTCGAATCCGATTGCGCAAGTAATGATTTTCTTGATTTGTCCAATCTTCAAAGTGAAAAATAGTAGGGAAATCTGATTTTTGAAAAGAAAGCAACGGTCTTATCAATTCTCCATTTGCAAATTTTTGTTTTTCTTTCATTCCTGAAATATGACATAAACGGCTGCCACGAAGAATTCTCATAAAAATCGTTTCTGCTTGGTCATCAGCATGGTGTGCTGTCACCAAAGCTGTGCAATTTTCTTCTAACATAATTTTTTTGAAAAAAGCATAGCGAAAATCACGCGCTTTTTGTTCTGAGAATGGTCCAGAAAAACTTGATGTAAAAATGCTTACACCAAGTTTCGTTGCTATTTTTTTTAGTTCTTCTTCCTCAAAATCAGATTCTTCTCTCACTCCATGATTAACATGAGCAAGGTAAATTTCTATTTCTAGTTTTTCACGATATTTATAAAGCCAGTCAAGCAAAGTCATGGAATCTAGTCCACCAGAAATAGCAAGTAAAACTTTTCTATGATGTCTGAAATAGCCTTTTTTTTGCACCATTTGAAAAAATTGTTGTTCTATCATTTTAAAACCTCATAAATATCATCTGCAATTTTAGAAATGGTGTCATAATCAGCATGATTTGTAAAAATAGACAGAACAAAAGGAGAATTAGCATAAACAATTGCAACATCATGCTTAAAATCATAAGCATCCCCAATTTTATGAGCCACTTTTACATTTATATTTTTAGAAATACGCTGCTCATCAAAATTTGTTTGTGATAGTGCATTGATAATGTCCCCATTTTGTTCATAGATAGCTTCCATCACATTTCCTGCCATCCTTGCTGAAGCATCGCGTTTTTCCACATCCCATTTTTTCCCAGCAATTTGCTCAATTGTTGCTTGATAAGTGCTGTCTGATTGATTAGTAATATAATATCCTAAAATATTTGTAGCTGCATTATCTGATTCTTTTGCAATATGGTTCATCAAATCCTGAATGCTGTAGGACTTATTATCTGATTTTTTAGAAATGCTTCCACTACCTTCTGTATCATAAGCACCTGAATAGTCATTTACAGCAGGAATATATTTTAAACCAGAAGATGATTTGTATTTTCCTTCATTTAATTGCTTCTGAGCGTAATAAAGAATAGGAAGTTTTGCCACACTAGCAGAATACATTTCCAAATCTGGGTTTATACCAGCAGTTTTTCCAGAATCTAATTGTTTTACATAGATCGAATAGTCTGCTTTATTGTACTTGCTTGTTAAAATCTCTTGAACTTTATCCATACGATTATCTGTATCAGATAAGTATTCCATATCAATCCAACCTTTGCCTTCAACATAAGCATATTTTCCTGATGTCGTCTCAGCAAGTTGAGTAATTTTCACTGGATGATAAGGTAATAAATTCGTCTTAACTTCTTTTGTTCCATTTATAAAAGGTTGATTGTAAACTACAAATGATGGTCTAAGCCACATTGTTTGAGAAACATCTGCACTAGATTGGACAATATCATCATAAATCATTCGTTTATCAGCAGGAACAAATTGCCCATTTGCGAGTTTAAAAACTGGGAGTCCTTGTTCATTGACTTGTAAGTCAGAAAGTTTAATTGATGTATTCGGAGTTAAACTCCCAGCAACTTTTTCTAAATTTAAGGACGTATAAGTTGGAATTTGCTCATAAACATTTGGATTGGTTGGAAGATCCGTGTAGTAGTTACTGTAGGTCGTACTAGTAATTTCATACTGTTGCTTTGCAGTCAATTCGACATCTTGTTCCGTACTTACTACTACTTTTGCAGTAAAAAATGCTGGCAACAATAATAGAAATAGCAACTTACGCATGCTCTCCCCTTTCCTTTTTAGTCTCTTCTAATTTTAAAGCCTGATTCTTTCTGGATAATTCTTCTAATTTTTCATCGGAAAACTCCAAAAATTGTTCAATCGTTTTTAATAAATTTTCCATCCTTACTGTGGCAACAATCCTGGGATTGTATAGATATATTCCCCTTGTTTAGAATAATAATATTTAGCACGTGCATATTTAGCAGCATATTCTTCATCTTTTAATTTATTAGCAAAAGCTTTTTGAGATTCTTTTTCGTTGCTTATTTCTTCGTATCTCTTTTGTAGATGCATCAATTGTGTTCGACGTTCTAATAAATTTCGATAGCTTTGAACCAAATTAAATGTCGGTAAAATAAACAATAAGATGACTAAAATCAACACCCAACCCATAAAGCGATTCTTTTTTCTTCTTTCTTGCTCTAAATAACGGCGATGTTGGTTTTCATCTTGTATATAGCGATTATTTAATTGAACAATATTTCTAGCCATCTACTTCTACCTTTGTTTCTTTTATAATTTCGTACATTTTAGTGGCATCTTCTTTTTTAGTACTGTCTTTCATTTCTAGAACACGAACTAATAAAATTTTATTTCCAAAACGAATCTCTATTTCATCATTGATTTTTAAATCTGTTGAACTTTTAGCTAAAATTCCATTTACTTTAATTCTTCCTTTATCGGCCACCTCTTTAGCAATAGGACGACGTTTTATAATACGGGATACTTTTAAATATTTATCTAATCTCATAAAGTTACCTCAATTTATTATTTTACCATTTTTTAAGAAAATATTATAGATGAAAGCGAAACTTTACAAAATTGTAAAGTTAGCAATTTTTCTTTTGATTTTTAATTTCTACTAATTTTTCTGAAAACTGCAAAAGTCCTTCTAAAATTTCATAATCTTTTTTATTTTTTACATCAAATATAACTTCAATCAATCCCTTATTTTCTGAAATTCTTGCTTTTAAATTTGTAACAGAAAGAGCTTCAAAATAATCTTGAGTTAAGAAAAACTGTTGAGAAACTTTTTCAAATCGAACAATCACAGATTGTTGCTTTTTTTCAACAAGCTGGACAAAAGCTTGATCTAAATAAGACTTTACAAGGCCAATTTCTAATAAAAAGGCAACAACATCTGGATATTCTCCAAAACGATCTATCAATTCATTCTGTAATTCTTCATAATTTACACGATTGTCAATCTCGCGAATACGTTTGTAAATCTCAATTTTCTGCCTTTCATCAGCAATATAATCACTAGGAAGATAGGCATCAATCTGCAAATTAATTTCAGCATTTCCTTTTTGCCTTCTTTTTTCTTTGCCTTGTTTTTTAGCAATAGCCTCTTCTAATAATTGAGAATACATTTCAAAGCCAACAGAATCAATAAAACCAGATTGTGAACTTCCTAAAATATTTCCAGCACCACGAATAGATAAATCTCGCATAGCAATTTTAAAACCAGAGCCTAATTCTGTAAATCCTTTTATAGTTTCCAAACGTTTTTCAGAAATTTCTGTCAAAATCTTGTCAGGACGATACATGAGATAGGCATAAGCAATACGATTACTACGACCAACACGCCCTCTTAATTGATATAAAGTTGACAATCCCATATGATCTGCATTTTCAATAAAAAGAGTATTAACATTAGGAATATCAACACCAGTTTCAATAATAGTCGTTGTCACCAAAATATCATATTCCCCATTGATAAAATCAAGTAAAGTATTTTCAAGAAGAATTTCACTCATTTGACCATGTACATATCCAATAGAAGCTTCTGGAATCAATTCTTTCAATTCTGAAACTTTTTGCTCCATTGTGTCAACTTTATTGTAAAGATAGTAAACCTGTCCTCCTCGATCCATTTCTCTTAAAACTGCATCTCGAATAACTGTTGCATTATTTTCTAAAACATAAGTTTGAACTGGGTAGCGATTTGTTGGAGGAGTTTCAATAACTGATAAATCACGTATACCTAACATAGACATATGGAGTGTACGAGGAATAGGGGTCGCCGTCAAAGTTAAAACATCAACTTTTGTTTTCAACTCTTTTAATTTTTCTTTATGCTTAACTCCAAAACGTTGCTCCTCATCAATAACAATGAGTCCTAAATCAGCAAATACAATATCTTTTGACAGGAGACGATGCGTTCCAATAATAATATCCACCTGCCCTTTTTTTAATTTTTCTAAAATTATTTTTTGTTCTGATTTACTTTTAAAACGACTTAATACTTCAATGTTGATAGGAAAATCGTTAAAACGGTCCTTAAAGTTCGTATAGTGCTGTTGAGCTAAAACCGTAGTGGGAACTAAAATTGCCACTTGTTTATGATCATTTACTGCTTTAAAAGCAGCTCTCATAGCTACTTCCGTCTTCCCAAAACCAACATCCCCGACTAAAAGACGGTCCATAGGATGATCACTTTCCATGTCTTTTTTAACTTCTTTTATAGAACGCAACTGATCTTCTGTTTCTACATAAGGAAAATCATTATCAAATTCTTGCTGATAAGAATCATCACTAGAAAACGCAAATCCCTTTAGTTGACTTCTCTCTGCATAAAGTTTGATTAAATCCTCAGCAATGTCTTCGACTTGATGTTGTACTCTCTGTTTAGTTTTTTGAAAACGTCCATCATTTAATTTATTGATCTTAGGAGCTTTACCATCACTCGCAACATATTTAGAAAGAAGCTGAATCTGATCAACAGGAATAGAAATACGATCTGCATTTTGATATTGAATAGTGAGATAATCACGATGAATTCCTGAAATTTCAATCGTCTCAATTCCTAAATATCGCCCAATTCCATGAACGTTATGAACAACATAATCTCCTTTTTCCAGCTCATTATAATTTTTCAAACGTTCAGCATTAGAAATACTTTGCCTGCGAACTTTTCGTTTTACTTTTTTTTGCAGAATATCATATTCAGTGATTAAAACAATTTTTTCGTCTACAAAATTAAATCCTTGAATTAAATGTCCTTCTACTAATTGAACAGCATGTTTATGAATTTTAGTATCATTAACATAATCAAGTGGAATTTCATATTCTTGTAAACTTTTATGTAAACTTTGTAAAGTCAATAAAGAATTTGATTGTATAATAACTGTGTAGTTAGATTTTTTATAGCGACTGATTTCTTCTTTCAAAAGCTGAAATTGACTAAAAAATTCCTGCATAGGATACTGATTGAACTGATAAAGAGAATCAAATTTTAAATTTCCCAGTCCTTTATGAAAATTGGAAAAGAAGGTAGCTGGTTTATACTTTCTAAATATTGAATAAACATCTACAAAATAAGATTGATTTTCAACCGCTTTACTAGTTTGTAAATCTTCTGTCAATAAATTTGCTGTTTCTAATTGAAACTGAGCATATCTATTCATAATTTTTTGAAAATCATCAAAGAAAATTGGGCTATGTTTTGGAAGATAATCAAGAATTGTCCATTCATTTTGATAAAAATAAGACAATAATTTTCTAATATCAGTATGTTGAATTTGTTCTTTTGTACTAGCTAAAATCTCCTCTAAATAAGATTTTGAAGTTGAATCTACAGTTTTTTCTATAAGATTTTCTATTTTTTTCTGTGCACTTTTATAATCTGCTTTAGTAAATATGATATCTGTAGCAGGATGAATATGCACATGTTCTACATTTTGAATAGAAATTTGATTTTCAGGATTAAATAGACGAATACTATCAACTTCATCACCAAAAAATTCAACACGAAAAGGCATTTGACTAGAGCGCTCAAAAATATCTAAAATATCACCACGAAGACTAAACTCCCCTTGTTTCAATACTTGTGATACTTGCTTATAACCTGAATTTAGCAATTGAGAAATCAAATCTTTCAACTCATATTCTTGCCCTATTTTTAAATCAATATAAGCTGAATTGAAATTAACAGGATTGGGTAAAAATAGTTGACTAGCTGCCACATTAACTATCAAAAATCCTGATTGTTGAGAATCTAATAAAAAATCTAGAGCTTCCAAACGAGAAAAAATCTTTTCTTGAGAAGAAAAAACAAACTCAGCTAACGGAGTATCATCTGCAAGAAATGTATAGACCCTCTCTTCTCCCACTAAGCCAATCAGATCACTAGAAAGTCTTTCTGCTTCACTATAAGTAGACGTTAAAATCAAAATTTTGTGATTCTCCTCTACACAAGAGGCCATTGTAATAGCCTTAGTTGAAGATGACAAACCCATTAATAACTGCCGAGTTGATTTATTTAGATTTCTTTGCCAATCAACTATTTGTTTATTTTGATTAAATAACTCAATAATATCCATCTTTTTATCCATTGTATTGTTGCATTGTTTGTTCAAAATTATTAGACTGTAAATAATAATTTACAGCACTGTCAACTTTGTCAAGTATATTTAAAATTATAGCATAGTCTCCTTTTGAAAATTTTCCTAACACATGGTGAATAATGGTTATATTATTTTCGGGACGACCAATACCAATTTTAATTCGTTTAAATTCTTGGGTTCCTATATGTTTTATAATTGATTTGATGCCATTGTGACCACCAGCTGATCCTTTTGCTCTAAGTCGTATTTTTCCTACTTCCATATCTAAGTCATCATAGATAACCACTAAATCTTCAATATCTAGACCATAATAAGATAAAAGAGCATGAACAGCCTTTCCACTCTCATTCATAAAGGTCGTTGGTTTGACAAAATACACTTTCTCACCATAAAAAAATGTAGAAGCTATTTCTGCTTGAAAAATTTTATCAGTTGTAAACTTTAAATTTTGTTCTTTACACATTTTGTCAATTAGCATAAATCCGACATTATGTCTTGTTTCAAAATATTTTTCTCCAGGATTTCCCAAACCTACAATCATCTTTACCATTTTTTACCTCTAAAAAGACCAAAAGGGTTGGAAAAGTTTTTCCAACCTCGTTTATATTTAGTTTACAATGCTTTACACATTAAATCTAAATTCCATAATATCGCCATCTTGAACGATATATTCTTTTCCTTCTTCACGCAGTCGTCCTGCTTCTTTGACTGCTTTTTCACTTCCATATTTCACTAAATCATCATAAGACATGGTTACAGCACGAATGAAGCCTTTCTCAAAGTCTGAGTGAATAATGCCAGCTGCTTGTGGTGCTTTCATGCCACGTTTAAATGTCCAAGCTCGAACTTCTTTTTCTCCTGCTGTAAAATAAGTTCCAAGTCCTAATAAATGATAAGCTGCTCTGGTTAATTTGTCAACCCCAGATTCGTTCAAGCCCATTGCTTCAAGAAATTCAGCTTTATCTTCATCATCTAGCTCAGAAATTTCTTCTTCAGCACGCGCAGATATAACCACTACCTCTGCATTTTCAGTTGCTGCAAACTCGCGAATTTGTTGAACATACTCAATATTATCCGGATCTGCTACCTCGTCTTCACCAACATTAGCAACATAAAGCACTGGTTTTGTAGTCAATAAAAATAATTTTTTGACAATCTTTTGTTCTTCCTCATCAAATTCAATGGTACGAGCTGATAAACCATTTTCTAAAACTGGTTTGATTTTTTGCAAAACATGAAACTCAGCTACTGAATCTTTGTCTTTTTGCGTTCGAGCAACTTTTTCTACACGTGTGTAGCGTTTATTGATACTTTCTAAATCTGCTAAAATCAACTCAAGATTAATTGTTTCAATATCAGCCATTGGGTCAACAAAACTTGACTCACGTCCTTGTTCCCGCATAACATTTTCATCATCAAAAGCCCGAACCACATGAACAATGGCATCAACTTCACGAATGTTAGCCAAAAATTTATTTCCAAGACCTTCTCCTTTTGAAGCTCCTTTTACAATCCCTGCAATATCTGTAAACTCAAAAGTTGTTGGCACTTTTTTCTGTGGTTTGATAAGCTCTGTTAATTTATCCAAACGAGCATCTGGAACTTCTACCCGTCCAACATTAGGGTCAATCGTCGCAAAGGGGTAGTTAGCTGCCTCTGCTCCTGCTTTTGTAATTGCATTAAATAAAGTGGATTTTCCAACATTAGGCAATCCCACAATTCCTGCTGTTAAAGCCATTTCGCTCTTCCTTTCACCTTTTCAATTCAATAAACCATTATATCATATTTACCACTATTTGACTTATAACTTAATCATTTTTGTAAAATGTTGTATTTTCCCAATAAAAATATTATAATTTTATTGAGGTATAGGAGGTAATGCCATGAAAAAAAGATATTTAAAACAATTATTGGTTGGTTTTGTTACAGTTTTTTCGCTCATCACTCTCATTGCATGCGGATCTCAAGAAAAAAAGATGTCATTTCAAAGAATTGATCAAAATTTGCAATACGACTTACGTTTAACCTATTATTATAAAGGAGATATTGTCACAAAACAAACTACTAATTCATTTTGGTCTTATAAAACCTTAGGAGCTACTAAAAAAGAAGATGTTAAAGACAGAATTGATAAAGCTTCTCAAATGTATCAAAATATTGAGGGAATTAAAGAAAAAGTCACTTATGAAGAAAAGGGAGTTAAGGAAACTGTAGAAATTAACTTTAATAAAGTAGACTTTGATAAATTAGCAACCTTACCTGGAATGTATACAGATAAGAATACGAGAAAAAGTAAAAAAGTTAGTATGAAAGCTAGTAAAGAACTCTTAACAAGTAAAGGTTTTAAAGAAATTACAGACGGTAAATTTGAAAAATTAAAATAAGATTATGAAAAGGTGCTAAGAAATCAATTTCCTAGCACTTTTTTTAGTTTTCGTTCAAAATCATATCGGCTCATCATCACGATATGTTGGCAATTTGTACAGCGAATTTTAATATCCGCACCCACTCGAATAATTTCCCAACGATTTGCTTTTTTGCCTGTAGATTTAATCGTACAAGCATGTGGTTTTTTCATTTCAACAAAATTTCCTACATCATACATTAGTTTGTTCTCACTGGTGTAATCAATTGAATAAAGTTCTCTGTATCTTCATTTGGAACTAAAGTAAATGGACGTACAGCCGAAATAAAGCTGATTGTAACTTTTTCACTATTAATAGCTTTCAATGAATCAATTAAATACGTTGGATTAAAACTAATGGTTAAATTTTGACCTGATATACTTTCAGTATCAATTTCTTCATTTACACGGCCAACTTCAGGAGAGTTCACATGTGCACTAACTACACCATTTATAATTTCTAATTTAACTGTTCCATTTTGAGTTGCATTTGAAAGAAGGCGTGCGCGTTCCATTGCATAACGAAGGTTATTTTTATCAAATGTTACGATACTAGTAAATTCTGTTGGAATTAAACGATCGGTATCAGGATAATTTCCCTCTAACAGCCGAGTGTAGAAGCTAATATTTTCACTTCTAAAGAGTAATTGATTATTTGTGAAGTAAATCTCTACTGTTTCAATATCATCCGTAAAAACGGCTGAAAATTCTCGTAGAGAACGACTAGGAATAACAACATCAAAATTATCCCCATTTTTTTCTAAAACAATCTTCTTTTGACTCATCCGATGAGAGTCTGTTGCAACCGTTTTTAAATTTTTATTTTCTGTTAAAACAAAATGAACCCCCGTTAAAATCGGGCGACTTTCTTGTGTACTAGCTGCAAAAGCTGTCTCGTTAATAATATTTTTAAGAACACTTGTTTCAAGCACCAAAGGATTACTTGCTGAAATTTCTTGAATACGAGGGTATTGATCTGCATCTTTTCCTTTTAAGGTAATTTCTGATTTACCACTAGTTAAAACAATTTGCTTTTGCTCAATTTCTTTAAAATCAAGTGTAACATCAGGAAGACTTGATACAACATTGATGAAAAAAGTTGCTTCAAGTAAAATGGAGCCTGAAGAGGTCACTAAAAGCCCTGCATTTTCGTTTTTAATTGAAATAAAATTTTCAATAGAGATTTGTCCATTTGAACCAATTAATGTAATTCCTTCATTTGTAACATCAATTTTTACTGTAGAAAGAATGGGAATAGCATTTTTAAGACTAATAGCACGTTTGGTTGTATTTAAAGCTTGCAAAAATAAATTTTTATTGATTGAAAAGTTAATCATAGACACTCCTTTTATTATTTTATGATTATTAAGTTAATAGTAATAGTAGGTTGTGTGAAACTTGTGGAAAAGTTTCCTAATCAGCGATAGAACACAAAAACAGACTTGTTTATAAATTGTGAATAACTTTAACATTTTTTTGCAATTATCCACAATTATCTGATTTTATTTTTTATGTTTTCTATTTCTAATCGAAGATTATCATCCGTTTCTAGCATTGTTTTAATTTTCCCATGAGCATGTATGACCGTTGTATGATCTTTACCGCCAAATTCTCTTCCAATTTTGGGAAGACTATTATCGGTTAATTCACGGGCCAAATACATAGCTACTTGTCTAGCAAGGACAATATTTTGAACCCGACGACTTCCTTTCATTTCTTTAACGCTGACTCCATAGAAATTTCCAACTTCTGTTTGGATTTTATCAATTGGAATAACTAAAATTTGACTTGCATCTTGTTTTCGAGCTCGAATAGCTTCAGCAGCAGCGTCAATTGTAATTTCTTTCAGATTTTTTACTCTAGCCATAAGAGAAATATCATTTAGAGCACCTTCTAAATCTCGCACATTTGAATCAAATTGACCTGCTAGATATTCTAAGGTATCATTTGGAAAAATGTAATCTAAATCTTCTATCTTATTGCGTAAAATGGCGATTCTTGTTTCAAAATCAGGTGGAGTAATGTTTTGAGTTAATCCCCATTTGAAGCGCGTGACTAAACGTTCTTCAAGATTATCCAGATGATCAGGACTTCGGTCGCTTGTTAAAACAATTTGTTTATTATCTCCGTGCAAAGCATTAAAGGTATTGAAAAATTCTTCTTGAGTAGAAACTTTTTTTCCTCCTAAAGATTGAATGTCATCAATCAATAAAAGATCGAGGCTTCGATAAGTTCTCTTAAAGCTTTCCATTTCCCCTAATCGAAGATGTTCTAAAAAGTCGTTGATAAAAGTCTCAGCAGGAATGTATTTCACTCTAGCATCAGGAATATTTTCTAAAATTTGATTTCCAATTGCATTTAGTAAATGGGTTTTTCCTAATCCTGGTCCACCATAGATAAACAATGGATTATAAGTTGTTGCTAAATTTTCAGAAACAGCGAGTGCCGCCGATAGAGCCCAAACATTTCCATCGCCTTGAACAAAATTATCAAATGTATATTTTGCTTTTAACCCGGTTTCAATAGGAGGAAGACTTGGTTTAACTACTGAATGATTTGTATTTGTTGATTGAGTAACTTCATCATTTTCCTCTTGAAAGATATAGTGTACGGTAATTTGGTCATTATAAATTTCAAAACCTGCAGTAATGATGACATCTGCTAAATTTTGATCCCAAAATAATTGTTTGACAGGACTGTCAAGAAGTACAGTAGCTTGAAAATTTTCAACTTTCATTAACCGAGCTCCTGAAACAAAATAATCATATGTATTTTTTTTGATTTGTTTTTGAGCCAATTCTAAAACACGCGCCCAAAAATTAGCTTCTTGTGGCATAAGAAACCTCCTTCCTTGCTAATAAATCTTCGTTATATTTAATTATCCATAGAAGTTATTTTAACATAAAACGCAAAAGTTTTCCACAATCTGTGGAAATAAATTCACATTGTTCTTTGAAGTTTTCCACAAATTGTGAATAAAGCAGTTTTTCTGTGATTTATTAAGGTTTTCTTATAAAATAAGAGTGGATAACTCTGTGACTTGAAAGAATAAAAATAACAGCCTTATTTAAAGCTGTCAATAATTCTTTGATATTCTTCTAGGTTTGAAAAATGAATACAAATTTTCCCTGATTGAGATTGTTTAGAAAATTGAAGAGAAATCTCTGTACCAAATATCTTTTTTAATCTTTTTTCTTCCTCTTTGAGGAAGAGATGATGTTTATTTTTTGTTACAGTTTTTGTCTGTTGGGAATGCAATTGTTTTTCTAGCTGTCGAACTGAAAGGCTTTGAGATAAGATTTTATCAAACCACTGATTTTGCTCTTTTTCTGAGAGATTAATGAGCAGACGAGCGTGTCCCTGAGAAATATTTCCTTCTTTTATCGCTTCGATAATATTGAGAGGTAAATTTAATAACCGGACGGAATTTGTAATATAAGGACGTGATTTTCCCATAGTTAGAGCGATTTCTTTATGTGTCAACCCTTTGTCAATCAAATATTGATAAGATTGTGCTTCTTCTATAGGATTTAAATCTTCTCGTTGTAAATTTTCAATGATAGCTTGCTTCATCATTTCATCATCTGTTACTTCTTTTATAATAGCTGGTATATTTGTTAAGCCTGCTAATTTAGCAGCTTTAAAACGCCTTTCACCAGCTAGCAATTCATAACCAATTATCGGAGATTTTCGTACAATAATGGGCTGAATAATCCCATGTTCTTTTATAGAATTAGCAAGCTCAGTAATTTTTTCTTCTGAAAATTCTTTTCTTGGTTGATAAGGATTAGTTTGAATGTCCTTAAGTGCAATATATTGATATTTTTCCATGTTTATATAGAATAACACACCTTTACAATTCTGTAAAGATGTGTTAATAAAGTGTCAATTATTTGAATCTAAATCTTTTGTAGATTTTGTAAGCTTAATGGTAGTAGTAGTTTCTTTTCCATCACGATAGAAAGTGATTTTTATGTTGTCACCAATTGAATGTTTGTATAAAGCGGATTGTAAATCACTTGTTGAAGAAATTTCTTTATCATCTACTTTTGTAATCACATCATATTTTTGAAGTTTTCCTTCAGCTGGCATTCCAGATTGAGCTGAACGTACGACAACTCCACTAGTTATTTTTGATGGAAGTTTTAAGCGTGATAGATCTGAACTAGACAGATTAGTGATGTCAATCATTTGGATTCCTAGAGCTGGTCGTGTAACAGTTCCATTTGCTTCTAACTGGTTAATAATGTTTATAACATCATTAGATGGAATAGCAAATCCTAATCCTTCAACCGAAGTTCCGCCGTTGCTAGCTATTTTACTTGAAGTAATACCAATTACTTGTCCTTGGATATTCACGAGTGGTCCACCAGAGTTCCCTGGGTTGATAGCTGTGTCTGTTTGAATAGCTTGTGTTGAAATCGTTTGTCCGTCTTCAGATTTTAGAGAAACATTACGATTTAAACTAGAAATAATTCCTTGAGTCACAGTATTAGCATAATTTGAACCAAGTGGACTTCCAATCGCAATAGCTGTCTCACCAACAGTCAATTTGCTAGAATCTCCAAATTCAGCAACTGATTTTACTTTATCAGCACTAATGCGAACAACGGAGATATCAGAATAAGTATCTGACCCTACAATTTCTCCAGGAACTTTATTACCATCTGCTAAACGAATGTCAACTTTTTTAGCACCACTGATAACGTGGGTATTGGTTACTAAGTAAGCGTATTTTCCATCTTTTTTATAAATAACTCCAGATCCTTCGCTAGCTACTTGTTGAGAATTATCATTGTCATTATTTGAATCATCATTTCCAAACACACTGTTTTGTGAATTATTATTAGCATAGGTAATAACGGATACAACAGCATCTTTTACTTTACTCACAGCTTGTGTTGTGGAATTTGTATTTTTATAAGCAGTAGTAACTTGATTAACTTTAGTCGTTGTAGAGCTATTTGTTGATAATTTAGATGAAGTTAAGTTTCCAAGTAAACCACCAATAAAACCTATAGCTAAGACCATGAAAAGCAATAACAATTTTTTTGTGAAATTTGAAGAGTTTTTCATATCTTCCTCCTAGTTATTTCAATTACTGAAAGTATAAAGAATTTAACTTAATTATAGCTTAAATGTTTTATCTTTTCCACAAATTGTGGATAACTTTTAAAATCTGTGATTTTCTAAGTCATTTATAAGGTAATTTATTTTTTATCCTGTGAATAAGGTGTGAAATAATTGTGGATATGGTAGAATAGAGATATGAAAATAAAACTTGTAACTGTTGGAAAATTAAAAGAAAAATACCTTAAAGATGGAATAGCAGAGTATGTAAAACGTTTAGGGCGCTTTACTAAATTTGATATGATTGAACTTCCAGATGAAAAAACACCTGATAAGGCAAGTCACTTAGAAAATCAACAAATTCTTGACAAAGAAGGAACTCGTATCTTATCGAAAATTAATGATAAAGAATTTGTGATTGCTTTAGCTATTGAAGGGCAACAATTTCCGTCAGAAGAATTCAGTAAGAGATTAAGCGATGTGACTGTTCGTGGATTTTCGGATATTACTTTTGTGATTGGTGGGAGTCTTGGTCTGTCTACTGCTGTCAAAAAAAGGGCTAATTTGCTGATGAGTTTTGGAAAATTGACACTTCCTCATCAGTTAATGCGATTAGTTTTAGTAGAACAAATTTATCGATCGTTTATGATTCAACAAGGAAGTCCCTATCATAAGTAATCTTGACGTCATAGGCTTTTTTTGTTAAAATGATAGAGCATTGGTCTCATAGCTCAGCTGGATAGAGCATTCGCCTTCTAAGCGAACGGTCGCAGGTTCGAATCCTGCTGGGATCATATAAGAAAAGGGCACGGGAAAGCGTGCCTTTTTCTATAACTGAATAAAGAAGTCTTTTGAGATGTAAAAATGTGTCGTTTAGAGTTTTTTTCAATTTATTTATGAAGATTTTGTATAATTACCTTGTAAGATTTCTTACAAAAAACAAACATTAAGGAGAAATTATGAAAAAGTTGTTTGCTAAAAAAGAGGTAGTAAAAAAGGAAGTTGTAGAATTTAAAGAACTGAATGATGAGCAGTTAGATAAAATCATTGGTGGGGATAGGAGGGATCCTAGAGGAATGATTGGAATTGGGAAAAAATTATTTGGTTAGGAGATTTTATCATTATGAATCTGGATAAAATATTTATAATCATTTCTTTTATTATCGGAATTTTATCTTTTTCAATTGTTCATAAAAAAATTAGTAAAGTGAAAATTATAGATTTTCGCTTTACTTTATTGTGCTTGTGTTTATTTTTATTTTCATCTTTTATAAATTCGATTAATTCCTTATTAGCCTATCTATGTTTATTATTAGAGCCTATTATAATTTACTATTTTTATCGCTTTAAGAAATATGAGAAGTATATATCAGTTTTTGCAACCTTTTTAATTTATTCATCTGTAACTACCTCTGAAACCTTCTTTTCAGTCATTATTTCTTCTGTTACAGGTGATAAGTTTGTTGATAGATACTGGGGATTGTTCTATATTTTTATCAATATCATTTCTTTAGTTTTTATTTTAAAAGCAATTGATTATTTTAAGTTTAATTTTAAATATTTTAAAAAGGTGGATTTTAAAGAGAATATTGTGCAGTTAAACTTTTATCTCTTATTTATTCATTTTTTATTAAATTTGTCGCATTGGCTTAGTAATATGAAAAATTTAAATAGTTTTTCTAGTATGATTGCTACAATTTGCTTTTTAATGTTTATGTCAACTTTATTCTACTTACAATCTATTCGCGAAAAGTATGAAAAAGAAGAACAAATTAAACAGAAAGAACGAGAACAACTACAATTACAAAAATATACAGATGAAATAGTGAGTCTGTATAATGAAATTCGAGGCTTTCGGCATGATTATGGCGGAATGTTGGCAAGCTTCCAATCGGCCATTCATACAGGTAATATAAAAGAAGTAGAACGAATTTATCAGGAGGTGCTAGTAAATGCTAATTTACAACTTCGTTCAGATAAATATACGTATTTTGATTTAAATAATGTTGGAGATTCAGCACTTAGAAGTGTTATGACGCAAACATTGTTTAAGGCACGAGATTACAATATAGAATTAACATTTGAAGTAAAAGATTTTGTTAAACCTTTGCCAATTAAATTGTTAGATTTGGTTAGAATGACAAGTGTTCTTTTGAATAATGCCATAGAAGGATCAGCAGAAAGTTATCAAAAAACGATGAATGTTTCTTTGGTGGATTTAGATACAGAAACAATCTTAGTCATTCAAAATTCACGTAAGAAAAGACCGCTAGATTTAGAAGAGATTTACCAAACTGATTTTTCAACAAAGGGTGAAGGACGCGGTTTAGGCTTAAGCAATATCAAAGAAATTATTAACAACTATGAAGGAATTATCCTCGATACTAAAATTGAGGATGAATATTTTACACAAGTAATGAGAGTGCGGAAAGAAGGTTTATAATGAAAGTATTAGTATTAGAAGATGAAATTTCACATCAAGTAAGAATGGAAACAACTTTGGCAGAGATTGCGAAAGAAATGGGAATTACAATAAAGGTTAAAGTAACTGGCAAAGTAAGAGAATTTAAAGAATATGTTGAAAATGATGAGGTGAATCAATTATATTTTTTAGATATTGATATCAAAGGAGAGGAAACAAAAGGTTTAGAAATAGCAAAATTTATACGTCATCACAATCCGTATGCTATTATTGTTTTTGTTACAACGAAATCAGAATTTGCCACTATGACCTTCAAATATAAGGTATCTGCACTGGATTTTGTTGATAAAAATTTGAGTGATGTTGCTTTTAAAAAACATATAAAAGACAGCATTGAGTATACAAAAGCGACATTGATTGAAAATAAAGATATGGTGGATTATTTTGAATATAGCTTTCGTGGCGGAGAGGTTAGAATGCCTTTTAATGACATTTTATATATTGAAACGACAGGTTCTTCTCATAAATTAAGAATTGTCGGTAAAAACTTTTTTAAAGAATTTTATGGTACTATTGCAGATATTCAAGAAAAAGATAAAGAAACAAGACGTTTCTTTTCACCTCATAAATCTTATCTAGTCAATATTGGAAACATCAAAGGTTATGACAAAAAAATGCGAGAAATAATTTTTTATGAAGATCATCGTTGTCCGATTACTCGAATGAAAATTGGAAAGTTAAAGGCTATTTTAGAGGAATTAAAAGGATAAATAGAATAGGCAAATGAAATTCCCAATTGTCAAGTCAAGTGCAACAAAGTTGTTCCTCTGATTAAGTGAGTATC
>OGJC01000756.1_pt1 | contig 21451 bp, 21 predicted proteins | sample 1571941 | NCBI WGS metagenome assembly OGJC01 (sample SAMEA2582100, study PRJEB24529) | metagenome | biome: Human gut stool | place: China | collected 2011 | reverse complement strand
GAGGCTGGTACGGCGGCTGATATCCACTTCCCAAGGGCACAGGAAGAGATCCACCGGCCCCTGATACGCAGGTGTGTAGCCCAGCGGCCAGCGATGCGCGCCAACATGGAACTGCCCGCCGCGAATGGTTCCCTGCAGGCGGTTCACTTCGCCCATAAATTCGTGCACAAAACGGGTCGCCGGTTCGCGCCATACCTGATCCGGCGCGTCAGCCTGTTCAATATTGCCCTGGCTCATCACAACTACACGATCAGCTACTTCGGTCGCTTCTTCCTGATCGTGGGTCACAAAAACGCTGGTGAATTTTAGTTCTTCATGGAGTTGACGCAGCCAGCGACGCAGCTCTTTACGCACCTGCGCATCCAGCGCGCCAAACGGTTCATCAAGCAGCAGAATTTGCGGTTCCACAGCCAGCGCGCGCGCCAGCGCCACGCGCTGTTTCTGGCCGCCGGAAAGCTGCGCCGGATAACGATCCGCCAGATGGGCAAGCTGGACCATTTCCAGCAATTTTGTCACTTTCGCTTTGATGGCTGCGGCATTCGGGCGCTCGCGACGCGGCAGCACCGTCAGGCCAAAAGCGATATTGTCGAACACCGTCATATGGCGGAACAGCGCGTAATGCTGGAACACGAAACCGACTTTACGATCACGTGCGTGCAGGCGGCTCACGTCGGTGCCGTGGAAGCGAATATGCCCGCTGGTTTGATGCTCCAGCCCGGCGATAATGCGCAGCAGCGTGGTTTTCCCGGAACCGGACGGCCCCAGCAACGCGACCATCTGACCTGAAGGAATATCCAGTGAGATATCGTTCAGCACCTGGGTGCGACCAAACGACTTCTTAATATTGGCAATCTCAATGCTCATGATGTTCCTCCTGCTGTGCGCGTTTTTCCTGATTCTCCAGGCGCCACTGCAACATACTTTTTAAAAACAGGGTGATAATCGCCATCAGCGTTAACAGCGCCGCAGCGGTAAAGGAGCCGACGGTGTTGTAGTCCTGCTCCAGCAATTCAATCTGTAACGGCAGCGACAGGGTTTCGCCGCGAATCGAGCCGGAAACCACCGACACCGCGCCAAACTCGCCAATTGCGCGGGCGTTGGTCAACACCACGCCATAAAGCAGCGCCCAGCGGATGTTCGGTAATGTGACGCGACGGAACATCTGCCAGCCGGACGCGCCAAGCAAAATCGCCGCTTCGTCTTCCTGGCTGCCCTGGCTTAACATCACCGGCACCAGTTCGCGCACCACAAACGGACACGTCACGAAGATGGTGACCAGCACCATTCCCGGCCAGGAGAACATAATTTGCAGGTTATGCTCGTCGAGCCAACCGCCGAGCGGGCCGTTAGAGCCGTAGAACAGCAAATACACCAGACCGGCAACCACCGGCGACACGGCAAACGGAATGTCCAGCAGCGTCAGCAATAGCTGGCGTCCGGGGAAGTTAAAGCGCGTCACCAGCCAGGCCAGCAGAATGCCGAACACCAGGTTTACCGGTACGGCAATCAGCGCGATCATCACCGTCAGCCAGATGGCGTGCAGCATGTCCGGATCGGCCAGATTTTGTAACACTGGCATCAGCCCTTTGCTGAACGCCTGTACGAAGATATAAATCATCGGTACCAGCAGGATGAACGCCGATACCAGCATCCCGATGCCAATCAGAAACCATTTGCCCCAGTTAATCGGGCGCGCGTCATAACGCTTCAATTGGGTAACTTCCGCCATTAATGACCTACCACACGCCGACCAAAGCGACTTTGCAGAGTGTTAATTGAGAACAGCAGCAGCAGAGATGCCGCGAGGATCACCGAAGCAATCGCGCTCGCCGCCGGGTAATCAAACTCCTGTAAGCGCACAAAAATCATCAGCGACGTCACTTCCGTCTTCCACGCGATATTTCCGGCGATAAAAATCACCGCGCCAAATTCACCAAGACTACGGGTAAACGACAGCGCCACGCCCGCCACCAGCGCCGGAGAAAGCTCCGGCAGCACCACTTTGCAGAAACTCTGCCAGCGCGTTGCACCAAGCGTTTCCGCCGCTTCTTCATATTCCGGGCCTAACTCTTCCAGCACCGGCTGCACGGTACGCACCACAAACGGAATGCTGGTAAAGGCCATAGCCACCGCAATCCCCAGCCATGTATAGGTGACTTTGATATCAAACTTCGCCAGCCATTCACCGTAAAAACCGTTTACGGAAAAGAGCGAGGCCAGCGTTAAACCGGCGACAGCCGTTGGCAGCGCAAAGGGTAAATCCATCAGCGCATCAAGCAGCGTGCGGCCTGGGAAGCGATAGCGGGTTAGGATCCACGCCATCAGCAGACCGAAAACGCCGTTAAAAATCGATGCCACAAACGCCGACAGCAGCGTTACTTTGTAGGCCGCGACCACCTGCGGGTTGGTGATCACCTCCCAGTACTGCGCCCAGCTCATCTGGGCCAGTTGCATCACCAGCGCGGAGAGCGGCAGCAGCAAAATCAGGCACACAAACAGCAGACTGGTGCCGAGGCTTAAGGTAAAGCCCGGCAGCACGCGTCTGGAGGAGACAGCAAACATCAGTTACGCCCCGCCGCTAACAGCTTGTCTAACTCGCCGCCGCTGGTGAAGTGGTTTTTCATCACTTCCGGCCAGGAGCCAAATTTATCTTCCACGCGGAACAGCTCGGTCTGCGGGAATTTATTTTTCAGTTTGTCCATGACTTCCGGGTTATTTACGCGGTAGTAATAGTCGGTGATGATGGTTTGCGCCTGCGGGCTATAGAGCCAGTTCAGATAGGCTTTGGCGGCTTTTTCCGTACCGTTGGCCTGCACGTTTTTATCAACCCACGCCACCGGGAATTCCGCCAGAATGTTGGTTTTCGGAATCACCACTTCAAAGCCCTGCGCTTCATACTGTTTACGGATGTTGTTCACTTCCGATTCGAAGCTAATCAGCACATCGCCCAGGCCGCGCTCGGCAAAAGTGGTGGTCGCGCCACGACCGCCAGTATCGAACACTTCAACGTTTTTCAGGAACTGGGTCATAAACTGTTCGGTTTTGCCTTTGTCACCACCGTCAGCTTTATCCGCTGCGCCCCATGCCGCCAGATAGGTATAACGCGCGTTACCCGACGTTTTCGGGTTCGGGAAAATCAGCTTCACGTCGGAGCGCACCAGGTCGTTCCAATCGTGGATATTCTTCGGGTTACCCTTACGCACCAGGAAGCCCATGGTGGAGTAGAACGGCGAGCTATTATTCGGCAGGCGCGACTGCCAGTCGGCCGGGATCAGCTTGCCTTTATCGTGCAGGATTTGTACGTCGGTCACCTGGTTATAAGTGACAACGTCGGCTTTTAAGCCCTGTAAAATCGCCAGCGCCTGTTTTGATGACCCGGCATGAGATTGTTTTATCGTCAGTTTGTCGCCGCCGTTATCTTTTGCCCATTGTTGCTCAAACGGCGGATTCAGGGCGGCAAACAGCTCGCGGGAGACGTCATAAGAACTGTTCAGCAGTTCCGTTGCCTGTACATGGCCCGCCAGCAGCAGAGAAGCGACCAGCGCGAGTGAGTTCTTTTTCAGTAAGTTAACGGCCATTGCGCACCCTTATAAATTTAATGACTTTCTAATAGCCATCATATTTATAACGGACGTGAAAGGAGTAACGGTTTTATATACCGTTTGGTGATTTGGAAGTTGAAAAGGGAATAAGAACTTGGTTCAACAGGCGTAATTGTTGCAGTCAGTTTGGACACGAACAGCGCGGAGAAACCGGAGCGTACACATAGTACGTGAGGATTTCGAGCACTGCCCGGGGCCAAAATGACAAATAAAATAGCCTGGTGAACTTAGTTCAAGACGAAATCCTCCCCACAAATGCAGGGAGGAAACAGAGGTGAATCAGATACCGACGCTAACCGTCTCCGGCAGTGTGCTGCCGCCATCAATCACATTCTGTGTACCGGTTAAATAGCTGGATTCATCCGATGCGAGGAAGGCCGCCAGTTCGCCGACTTCCAGCGGATCGGCGAGGCGACGCATCGGGATTGCTTTCGCCATTTCAGTCAGCACCGACTCTGGATCTTCCGGGTTCGACTGGCGGGCAATGCTTTCCGCCATTGGTGTGCGCACGTATCCCGGGCAAATGGCGTTAACGCGAATACCAGACTGCGCGTACTCCACCGCCAGCGATTTTGTCAGGCCAACAATCGCCGCTTTCGTTAAGGCGTACGCCGTTTCGCCAGGATCGGCCACCATATCACCAGTGACTGAAGACATCATCACAATGCGACCATCTTTGCGGGCAATCATCTCCGGCAGCACCGCCTTCGTGACGTTCCATACGCCTTTAATATTGATGTCAATATGGAAATCGCGATCGTCATCGCTCATATCGAGGAAACTGCCCAGACGACAAACGCCTGCGTTATTCACCAGGATATCAATGCGCCCTTCTTTTTCCTTCGCGCGTTTGATAGCTGCGGCTACCGACGCCGGGTCACGCACATCGGCGACAACCGCCGTACAGCGATGACCACGACCACACAGTTCGTCCGCCAGCTTTTCGATCTCAGGGGAGATATCCAGCAAGATTAGGTTCGCGCCATGACGTGCAAAAGTTCTGGCAATTCCTTCGCCAATTCCCTGCAATGCGCCCGTAATCAGTGCTGTCTTGCCCGTGAGTTTACCCATTTTAATGCTCTCCTTGTTAATACAGAGCGTTACACTCCATTCCCTCTGAAAATACAGGATAAACAAAATATTGCTGCGGATCAGCTCACTAATTCAGGAAAATCTCAATCCAGTCGCTGCTTTATGCATCATTTCAGGCGTTGTGTTAGCTCACTGCTGCGCTGAATCATTTTCAATGACTCCACATCATTGAGTTGCACAAGGCCAACAAACAGTAAATCGGTAACAGAATTTTGCGCCGTGCGGGTAGACATCGACGAGCTACGCCATTCGGTTTCTCCGGAAACGGTATCGAGGGTGAAATGCGCCAGCCGCCGCAGCGGAGAGTCAGTCAGAGAAGTAATGGCAATCACCGTTGCCCCCTGCTTTCGTGCCGCTTCTGCGCACAAGACAATCTCTTTTTTACTGCCGCTGTAAGAGATAGCGATTTGTACATCGCCTTTTTTCAACGCCTGGGAAACGGTGGCTTGTACGTGCGTGTCGGCTTCGCAGGCCACGCGATAGCCAATTTTCATCAGTTTGAACGACAGATCGCGCCCCACCAGCGCCGATCCGCCCAGGCCCGTTATCTGGATAAACGGTGCTTTACTGATGACCTCAATGATTTTTTGCAGCCGCGCGTAATCGAGCAACGCGCAGGTTTGCTCCAGCGCCAGCTCTTTTTCGCGATTCAGTTTGCGCGCGATCACTTCCAGCGAATCATCACTGGTAATCGAACTGTGCAGGTGCAGTGCCGTGGCATTCGTTTTCTCCCGGCTGGCACTGTATTCGCCTATTAACGCCATACGCAATTCAGTAAATCCTTGCGCGCCGAGTTTTTGGGCAAATTTCACTATGCTCGACTGGCTAATGCCGAGCTGTTTCGCCATCTGCCGTGAAGAAACGGATTGCAGCTCACTCACGTTGGCCTGCAGAAAGTCAGCGATTTTTTGCTCGTTTTCGGTGAATTCACTCCCCGCATTGCTTATTTTCGTCAGGTACAACATCTTCCACTCTCCTGGGCTGGCAGCATAAATTCCGCTTAAGTTCTTATGACGCTCTTCACACTCTGCGAGTGTAGACTCAATGATTCCTTTAAGTCTGTCAATTAGGGATATATGATTCCATACATCTGCAATTATTTGATCGTAAATAGTAAGGTCACCACCGATGCAATTTGAAAAGATGATTACTGAAGGCTCGAACACCGCCTCGGCTGAAATTGACCGCGTATCGACGCTGGAAATGTGCCGGATTATCAACGATGAAGATAAAACCGTACCGCTTGCCGTTGAGCGCGTACTGCCGGATATCGCCGCGGCGATCGATGTTATCCACGCCCAGGTAAGCGGCGGCGGGCGTCTGATTTACCTCGGTGCGGGAACATCCGGTCGTCTGGGGATTCTGGATGCCAGCGAATGTCCGCCCACCTACGGCGTGAAACCGGGTCTGGTGGTTGGTTTGATTGCTGGCGGCGAATATGCCATTCAGCACGCGGTGGAAGGCGCGGAAGATAGCCGGGAAGGCGGTGTTAATGATCTGAAAAATATTAATTTAACGGCACAGGATGTGGTGGTTGGCATTGCTGCCAGCGGTCGCACGCCGTATGTGATTGCCGGACTGGAATACGCACGCCAGCTCGGCTGCCGCACAGTGGGAATTTCCTGTAATCCGGGGAGCGCCGTTTCAACCACCGCTGAGTTTGCCATTACACCGATTGTAGGTGCCGAAGTTGTTACCGGTTCTTCGCGGATGAAAGCAGGTACAGCGCAGAAACTGGTGCTCAATATGCTTTCCACCGGGCTGATGATTAAATCCGGCAAAGTGTTCGGCAACCTGATGGTCGATGTGGTCGCCACCAACGAAAAACTGCATGTGCGACAGGTCAATATTGTTAAAAACGCCACCGGATGTAGCGCAGAGCAAGCGGAAGCGGCGTTAATTGCTTGCGAGCGCAACTGTAAAACGGCCATTGTGATGGTGCTGAAAAATCTCGATGCCGCAGAAGCTAAAAAACGCCTGGATCAACACGGCGGCTTTATTCGTCAGGTTTTAGACAAGGAATAACCCATGGCCAAAGAGATCAGCAGTGAACTTCTGAACACCATTCTTACCCGTGTCGGCGGACCGGGAAATATCGCCAGTTGTGGTAACTGTATGACGCGCCTGCGTCTGGGTGTACATGACAGTTCACTGGTTGATCCCAATATCAAAACGCTGGAAGGCGTGAAGGGCGTCATTTTGACCAGCGACCAGGTGCAGGTCGTTTTTGGGCCTGGTAAAGCGCATCGTGCCGCAAAAGCGATGAGCGAGCTGCTGGGAGAAGCACCGGTACAGGATGCCGCAGAAATCGCCGCCCAGAACAAACGTCAGTTAAAAGCCAAACAAACCTCCGGCGTGCAACAATTTCTCGCCAAATTCGCCACCATCTTCACGCCGCTGATCCCCGGTTTTATTGCCGCCGGTCTGCTGCTGGGGATAGCGACGTTAATTGCCACGGTGATGCACGTTCCGGCAGATGCTCAGGGAACACTACCCGATGCGCTGAATTTTATGAAGGTGTTCAGCAAAGGTTTGTTCACTTTCCTGGTGATTCTGGTGGGCTATAACGCCGCCCAGGCATTTGGCGGCACGGGCGTAAATGGCGCAATTATCGCCGCGCTCTTTTTGCTCGGTTATAACCCCGCAGCGACCACCGGTTACTACGCCGGTTTTCACGATTTCTTTGGTCTGCCCATCGATCCGCGCGGCAATATTATCGGCGTGCTGATTGCCGCGTGGGCCTGCGCCCGCATTGAAGGCATGGTGCGCCGCTTTATGCCGGACGATCTCGACATGCTGCTGACCTCGTTAATCACCCTGCTGATCACCGCTACGCTTGCGTACCTGATCATTATGCCGCTGGGTGGCTGGTTATTCGAAGGTATGTCATGGCTGTTTATGCACCTGAACAGTAATCCGTTCGGTTGTGCGGTTTTAGCCGGGCTGTTCCTGATCGCCGTGGTATTTGGCGTGCATCAGGGCTTTATTCCTGTTTACCTCGCGTTAATGGACAGCCAGGGATTCAACAGCTTATTTCCCATCCTTTCAATGGCAGGCGCGGGCCTGCTGGGCGTTGGTGAACCGCTGATTTACGGTGTCACCCTGCCCCGCATGAAGCCGTTTGTTACCGCCTGTTTAGGCGGCGCAGCGGGCGGTTTGTTTATCGGCCTGATAGCCTGGTGGGGTCTGCCGATGGGCTTAAACAGCGCCTTTGGGCCGTCTGGTCTGGTAGCGCTGCCGCTGATGACTTCCGCACAAGGCATCCTTCCGGCCATGGCGGTTTATGCTGGCGGGATTCTGGTGGCATGGGTTTGCGGGTTTATTTTCACCACGCTCTTTGGCTGCCGTAACGTCAATCTGGACTGATATCATGAAACGGACAATGCTCTATCTTTCTCTGCTGGCTGTTAGTTGTAGCGTCAGCGCCGCAAAATACCCTGTTCTGACAGAAAGCTCGCCAGAGAAAGCAGGGTTTAACGTCGAACGGCTTAACCAGATGGATCGCTGGATTAGCCAGCAAGTTGATGTCGGTTATCCCAGCGTAAACCTGCTGATCATTAAAGATAATCAGATTGTGTATCGCAAAGCCTGGGGAGCGGCGAAAAAGTACGATGGCAGCGTGTTGATGGAACAGCCTGTCAAAGCCACCACCGGGACGCTGTATGACCTGGCCTCAAACACCAAAATGTACGCCACGAACTTCGCCCTGCAAAAGCTGATGAGCGAAGGCAAACTGCATCCTGACGATCGGATTGCGAAATATATTCCGGGGTTTGCCGATAGTCCAAATGACACCATTAAAGGCAAAAACACCCTGCGGATTTCTGACCTGCTGCATCACAGCGGCGGTTTCCCGGCAGATCCGCAATACCCGAATAAAGCGGTCGCGGGCGCGTTATATTCCCAGGATAAAGGCCAGACGCTGGAGATGATCAAGCGCACGCCGCTGGAATATCAGCCCGGCAGCAAACATATCTACAGCGATGTCGATTATATGCTGCTTGGATTTATCGTCGAGTCGGTTACCGGTCAGCCGCTTGACCGCTATGTTGAAGAGTCGATTTATCGCCCGCTCGGCCTGACACATACGGTATTTAACCCGCTGCTGAAAGGCTTTAAACCGCAACAAATTGCCGCCACGGAATTGAACGGCAATACCCGCGATGGCGTGATCCATTTCCCGAATATCCGCACCTCCACTCTCTGGGGTCAGGTGCACGATGAAAAAGCCTTTTATTCGATGGGCGGCGTTTCCGGGCACGCAGGTTTGTTTTCCAATACCGGCGATATTGCGGTGTTAATGCAAACGATGCTGAACGGCGGGGGCTATGGTGATGTGCAGCTGTTCAATGCGGAAACGGTGAAGATGTTCACCACCAGCTCTAAGGAAGATGCCACTTTTGGCCTCGGCTGGCGCGTGAATGGTAATGCCACCATGACGCCGACGTTTGGCACGCTGGCAAGCCCGCAAACCTACGGTCACACTGGCTGGACCGGAACGGTGACCGTTATCGATCCGGTGAATCATATGACGATTGTGATGTTAAGCAACAAGCCACATTCGCCGGTTGCCGATCCGCAAAAGAATCCCAATATGTTCGAAAGCGGTCAGTTGCCGATTGCAACTTATGGTTGGGTAGTTGATCAGGTGTATGCGGCGTTAAAGCAGAAGTAATAAAAAGGCCAGTCAGTAATGTTACTGGCTGGTCTGAGAGTGCTGACAAACGCAAAACTGCCTGATGCGCTACGCTTATCAGGCCTACGTGGAGCCCACAATATATTGAATTAGCACGATTTCGTAGGCCGGATAAGGCGTTCACGCCGCATCCGGCGTGTACAACGCGCACTTGGTCAACAATCTGAGGCCAGTCAGTAATGTTACTGCCTGGCCTTTAATCAATGAATCAGAAACGCTTACAGCGCCATCAACTTGTCCAGCGACGGTGCGAAATAATAGCCGCCGGTTACCGGTTTGGTGAAACGCAACATCGCATCACGCTTACCATCGGTATCGCCAAACATGCTCAGCAGTTGCTGCTCAATGTTATGCAGACGCGCGCAGTAGGCGCAGAAGTACAGACCGTGAGTGCCACTGGCAGTGCCGTACGGCAGGCTCTGGCGAACAATCTTCAGCCCTTTGCCATCTTCTTTCAGATCAACGCGGGTGAGGTGAGAGGTTTCCGGACGTTCGTCGCCGTCGATCTCTTCGTTGGCCTCTTTGGTGCGCCCGATCATCATCTCCTGATCGTGAACGCTCATCCGGTTGAGCTGCTTCAGGTTGTGTTCCCAACGCTGGACAAACACATAGCTGCCGCCCGCATCCACGCCGTCTTTGATAACCGCCACTTCGCGACGCGTCTCTTCACCCGCCGGGTTTTCCGTACCGTCAACAAAGCCGCTCAGGTCACGCTCTTCAACCCAACGGAAGCCGTGGATCTCTTCTTTCACTTCAATGCAGTCACCAAAGGCTTCCATCGCCGCCTGGGCGACAGAGAAGTTTACGTCGTGACGCAGAGAAAGAATGTGGATCAACACATCGAACTGGGTCGTCGGCGCAAGGCCTTTACCGTAGCCCGGAAAATCTTTCAGCTCTTCTGCCCCAACGCCGCCGCTCAGAGCGCGCCAGGTGTTGTTACCAAAGGCAACCACCGCACCAAGATGCGCGTCCGGGAATTTCGCTTCAAAAGTTGCCAGTTTGTCGGCAAATGTTTTACTGGCCGCACGCAGGGCGTCAACTTCCCCTTTCACGTTGGCTTCGATCCAAATCGCCGCGCGGCAATGTTCTGGCAAAATGCCACTCTGAACCTGAGACATTGTTCCTCCTGAAAATAATAATGCCACGCAATCCGTGGCATTGTTGAGCGCTATTTTACGTGTTTTTTCGCGGCGGCGGTTTGTTCAGACGCAAATTAACGCCGCCAGATAATTTTACTGACTTTCCAGTTTTTCAGGGTATCGTCCGAAGGCATTAACCCTTCAGGACCACTCCATTCCCCGCTGAACTGGTAGCTAATATGTTGACTGCCTTCGGCTTTACATTCGACGGCACGATTATCATCACCATCAGCTTTTTGGCAATTGCCAAATGCTTTGCTGTAAAGGTCGCTAAACGGTGTACCGATTTTAACACCGGTGTCAGCAGGAATATCGCTATCCAGCACGTCAATGCGACTGATCGTGCCTTGATCACCGTTAATCACCATCGCCACGTTGTCGCCCTTCATCACTTCAAAAAAGCGCACCACGTTGCCGTTCGCGGTTTTCATTCCGCTGCGCAGGCGATAATCGCCATCAAGCGCATCGGCAATGGCTTGTTCTTGCAGTGGTGTGGACGCCGTTAATTCACCCACGCCCTGCTCGCTCACTTTGGTGGACGACCCAAACCAGTTCCACGGGTTAGCGGCAGACCAGTTAACTGACGACATCGTGGAACAGCCGGTCAGCATCAACGGCATAGCGCATAACATTAAACGCAGCGATTTCATGTCACTTCCTTTGGTTATTCAATAACGTTGCTTGGAGTGCAAATTCACCAAAAAGTGCCGTTATTCTTTTTCTTCATTAAAACAAGCGCGTAAACGTCGATTGGTCAGCAGCCAGATTAACGCCACAATATCCGCCACTACCAGCGCCAGACCGATACCGCTAACGGATTCACCGTTCAGCCACAGCCACGGTTGCCAACAAAGTAAAACCACTTGCGCCAACAGCAACAGAAAATAGAGCACATGCCAGATACGGGGAAATGAAGCCCGCCGACCACTCAGCAAAAATGCCAGCACCGCCGGAATACCGGGAATCAACCCCAGCCAGAAATTATCGTGATCGGGATAAAACAGATTTAGCAGCGCAGTACCCTGCTCGCGCGACGCACCGGCAATGACAAACAGCACCCAGGTTCGCGCCTGAAGCAATAGCACAAGCCAGAAGAGCAAGGGTAAACGCAGGCGACCGTGCGCATCATAATGGACAGGATGAAACTCAGTACTCTTCATCTTCAATCAAACGCTTACCCAGACTCAGCACGTCGGCGTGTTCATATCCCAGGCGTTCATACATTCCGAGCACCATGTCGTTATCTTCCGGCACGTTGATCTGAATTTTCGGGCAGCCACGAGCAATCAGCTTTTTCTCCAGCCGATTAAGCAACGCATTGGCAATCCCACGCCCACGAAACTCTGGATGCACGCCAAGATAATAAGCAGACCCGCGATGCCCGTCATAACCGCCCATCACCGTTCCGACCACTTCACCGTTTACCTCAGCGACCAAAAACAAACTGACGTCATGGTTCATCTTACGCTCGATGTCCATTTCCGGATCGTTCCACGGACGCAGCAAGTCGCAACGCTCCCAAAGGGTGATGACCTCTTCGAAATCTTCCTGGCGAAATACGCGTATCTCCATGGTATTCGTTACCTTTTTGCGGGTTAAAAGGCTGATTATGGCGTGAACGGTCGAATTAGCCAATATCTGACGAAAATCGGTTGAAAAAGTGGCATAATGGGGAGTTGTCAACTATTGAAATGAAAAGTAAAACAATTCTCAACAGCAAACCGTCGTAACGGATTACGCGATACGATATAACATCTGGAACTTTATTATTACAACTCAGGCCGTATGAGCACTTTTAAACCACTAAAAACACTCACTTCGCGCCGCCAGGTGCTGAAAGCCGGTTTGGCTGCCCTGACGTTGTCAGGAATGTCGCAAGCCATCGCCAAAGACGAACTTTTAAAAACCAGCAACGGACACAGCAAGCCGAAAGCCAAAAAATCTGGCGGCAAACGTGTCGTTGTTCTCGATCCAGGTCACGGCGGAATTGATACCGGAGCGATCGGACGCAACGGTTCGAAAGAAAAACATGTGGTGCTGGCGATTGCTAAAAACGTCCGTTCCATTTTGCGTAATCATGGGATTGATGCGCGTTTAACGCGTTCTGGCGATACGTTTATCCCACTTTACGATCGCGTTGAAATCGCCCATAAACATGGCGCAGATCTGTTTATGTCAATTCATGCCGATGGCTTTACCAACCCGAAAGCTGCCGGTGCTTCGGTATTTGCCCTCTCTAACCGTGGGGCAAGTAGCGCAATGGCGAAATACCTGTCTGAACGCGAAAACCGCGCCGATGAAGTTGCCGGTAAAAAGGCGACTGACAAGGATCACCTATTGCAACAAGTGCTGTTTGATCTGGTGCAAACAGATACCATTAAAAATAGTCTGACGCTCGGCTCGCATATTCTGAAGAAGATTAAGCCGGTGCATAAACTGCACAGCCGCAACACCGAACAAGCGGCATTTGTGGTGTTGAAATCACCGTCGGTTCCTTCGGTGCTGGTGGAAACCTCGTTTATCACCAACCCGGAAGAAGAACGGCTGTTAGGCACGGCGGCGTTTCGTCAGAAAATCGCCACAGCGATTGCTGAAGGCGTGATCAGTTATTTCCACTGGTTCGACAACCAGAAAGCACATTCGAAAAAGCGATAAGTTATGAAACCCGACGCACACCAGGTTAAACAGTTTCTGCTCAACCTTCAGGATACGATTTGTCAGCAGCTGACCGCCGTCGATGGCGCAGAATTTGTCGAAGATAGTTGGCAGCGCGAAGCTGGCGGCGGCGGGCGTAGTCGGGTGTTGCGTAATGGTGGTGTTTTCGAACAGGCAGGCGGCAACTTTTCGCATGTCCACGGTGAGGCGATGCCTGCTTCCGCCACCGCTCATCGCCCGGAACTTGCCGGGCGCAGTTTCGAGGCGATGGGCGTTTCACTGGTAGTGCATCCGCATAACCCGTATGTTCCCACCAGCCACGCGAATGTGCGGTTTTTTATTGCCGAAACACCGGGTGCCGCTCCCGTCTGGTGGTTTCGCGGTGGCTTCGACTTAACCCCATTCTATGGTTTTGAAGAAGATGCTATTCACTGGCATCGCACCGCCCGTGACCTGTGCCTGCCATTTGGCGAAGACGTTTATCCCCGTTACAAAAAGTGGTGCGACGAATACTTCTACCTCAAACATCGCAACGAACAGCGCGGTATTGGCGGGCTGTTCTTTGATGACCTGAACACGCCAGATTTCGACCGCTGTTTTGCCTTTATGCAGGCGGTAGGCAAAGGCTACACCGACGCTTATTTACCAATTGTCGAGCGACGGAAAGCGATGGCCTACGGCGAGCGCGAGCGCAATTTCCAGTTATATCGTCGCGGTCGTTATGTCGAGTTCAATCTGGTCTGGGACCGCGGCACCCTGTTCGGTCTGCAGACCGGCGGGCGTACGGAGTCGATTCTGATGTCGATGCCGCCGCTGGTGCGCTGGGAATATGATTATCAGCCAAAAGATGGCAGCCCAGAAGCGGCGTTAAGTGAGTTTATTAAGGTCAGGGATTGGGTGTAACTCCCTCACCCCCACTCCCGCATCCGCTGATGCAGCGTCAGTGACGGCTTCTCGGAAAACAGCTGCTGGTAATCCGTGGCAAATTGCCCCAGATGCCAGAATCCCCACTGCATGGCGGCGTCTTTTACCGTCATACTTTGCGACCACGGACTTATCAGTTCGCGGCGTACGGCGTTCAGGCGAATGCGTTTCAGCCACGCGTTCGGGCCAATGCCTAAAATAGCGTGAAACGCGTTTTGTAGCGTGCGGCGGCTGACATGCAGTTGATTACACAAATCCAGCACCGTCACCGGTTCGGACATGTTTTCCAGCACATATTCACGGGCGCGGGAAAGCAATCGACGGTAACTCTGATGACTGATGCTTTCCGCCGTCACCATTGGTTGCGCTTCTTCCAGCATGGCCCCCATCGCCATTAGCAAATTATCCCCCAGCACTTTTCGCACTGCAGGCTGATGGAGATTTTCCGGGTTCTCGCAAAACGTCGCCAGCGCCTGTTGGACAAAGCCCCACAGCGCGGCTTTATGCTGCTCTTTCACTTCCAGCGCCGACTGGTTACGCAACATATGTAATACCCGATCCGGGTTATGCAAAAAGTTAGCCTGCCGGGTGATGACATCTTCAGAAAGCACCACGCCCAGGATCGTGTAATCATCCGGCGTGCTCAGTTCAAATTCAGTGCCACCAGGGCGGGTGGCGATTTCCGCGCTTCCCAGACATTGCGAACCGATAAATCCCTGCTCACCGCGCGTCGCCGGAATGCCAAACCAGAACGAGTTCGGCCAGACCAGGCACGACTGACGCAGCGCCAGACCGGTGTATTCACGAAAAACCTGAATATCATCGAGTAGAATTTCCGTAAATTCACCATGAAACTTGCCCGGATGCAGCTGATCGTAAATCTGCTGCCAGGCGGTAATCGTTAAAGCATGTTCATAGACATCCGTTGTCTGTCGTTGATGAACATTATCCACTTCGACCTTCGGCGTGAGCTTCAGGTTTTCGGGTAAGGGTTCATGATAAAGATGGTGCAAATTGGCTGTACGGGTCTTTTTCATGATGTTAATGCCGGGTGTTGTAGGACACCCGGCACCTCCGACAGGTTAATGGGGCTTGAGACGATAACGACTACTGCGTTTACGTAACGTCCCGGCAGAAAAGAGCTGTTCGAGCGCATTTCTGGCTTTTTCCAGCGGCCAGCCAAAGTGGGCAGCCACTTCTCCTGCCGTCATTCCCTGACGTACTGATGTTAACAGCGCCAACAACTCGTCAGCAGATTCCGCGACGATAACTGGCGCGTCGGGTTCCCTTACGGGTTGCTTCGGCTGGCGGTTAAAGCCAGTAACCAGCCACTGGGTGTCATCGTCTGGCCGACCGATCTCCTTGCGGCTGATGACACGCCCGGTACGCATCGCGGCAGCACAACCTGCGTCCAGCGCCGCACGACACGCCGCCAGATCGCCTTCCACCACCAGCGTTAGGCGACCAGGGTCAAGCACTTCGTGACTGAGCAGACGAACGTTAGCTGCTTTGAGCATGGCATCCGCTGCATCTATCGCGGCGACCATGCCGTCCACTTCCAGCAATCCCAGTGCATTGATCATCGGCAACCTCCGTTACGCACGCTGGATTGGATTACGCGCGATTTCCAGCACTGCATCGGTAAAGGCGTTACAGGCTGCTTTACACGCTGCCTGGCTACCGGTTAAAAATGCTGCCGAGTAGTTGGTTTCAGACGGTGGCGGGACATAGGTCACCAGCTGTACGTCGGCAGATTTCAACGCTGCATCAATGCCATAGGTCGCTTCCAGCGGCGGTGCCACCAGATACGCCATCGGATCGCCAAGCGTGATCCCGGCGGTTGATGAGAGATAAGAACCGGTACGCGAAACTACATGTGCCAGGAATGCCGTATCTTGCGCGTCATTAGCCCACTGGAAAGCTGCGCCATTTTCAATATGCGCAATCATCGCATCCAGACCTGCACGCACTTCCGCCGGGTTTGGCCCACCAAGCATAATCAGCACTTCACCGGCAGTCGGTGACGGGCCGTGTGCCGCTCCGCATACAGCGAGCGACCATATACCACTTCGACCATCGCTTGTTTGGTCGCTTCGTCAGCCGCAATGTAGGTGACGTCGTCAGAATCGGCAGAAATCAGCCCGAGGCTACGAATATGCGGCGGCAATTTTAGTTCACGCGCAAATTCAGCGTTAACGGAGGCAATCACCCGCATGGCGGTTACCGACGGTCGAATCAAATCTAAAGCTGGCATGATGCCTCCTTATCGGGTCATGTTGATGCCGGATGCTTTCTGCTCCAGCATACGTTTCGCCAAATCCACAATGACGGCTGCGGCTTCAACCGGCGGCGTGCCGCCCTAGTGAATGTTAGAGATACAGGTGCGATCGGCCTCAACGGTGGTCGCCATACGCGGCGAGTAAACGGCGTAGCAGGAGAGGCTTTCTGACTGCCCTAACCCCGGACGTTCCCCCACCAGCAGGATCACCACTTTCGCGCCGAGGATCTCACCGATCTGATCTTCAATCTTCACGCGACCATAACGAACAAAGAATGGCGTGCCGACTTTCAGCCCGGCCTGTTTCAGGCCCGCCATCAGCGGCGGCAGGATCTCTTCGTAGTTGACGGTGATGGCATCAGTTGACAGGCCATCAGAAATAACGATCTGTACGTCCGGATTAGCAACACACTGTGCTTTCAGCGCTTCAACAGCTTCTGCACACAGGCGGCGGCCCATATCCGGGCGAGTCAGGTAGAGATTTTTGTCGCTAATTTCAGAGCGTACTTCCAGCAAGCCCTGCGCTTTCACCCACTCTTCCGGCACTTCTTTCAGTACGGTATCTTTCGAACGAGAGTGATCGGCCAGGAAACGCAGCAGCGCCTGGGTACGTGGACGCGGACCGGCACGACCGGTACAAACGCGGGCCACGGTGCTGCGGCGCAGTTCTGTTAATACGTCTGCGCGATGCGGGTTTTCAACACCAATCCACGCTTTTGCTTCAGCGGAACCTAAATCCAGCGCACAGCTTTCCGAGGTCACCGGTGCCGCACAGTTGGTGGTGGCGCACTTTGCTTCTGACGGCGCGGGGGCCGTTTGTCCCATTGACGCCATCACGCTGCGTACAATTTCTTCAATCTGTTTTTGATCCATGATGTGTTATCTCCGCGTCATCAGAAGAACAGTGACGGATCGCCCGCCCGTTTGGTCAGGCGACCGTTTGCCATAATGCCCATGCTTTCCAGCCAGCGTTCAAACTCCGGTGACGGGCGCAGGTTGAGTAACTGACGCACAGTGGCGGTATCGTGGAATGCGGTGGTCTGGTAGTTGAGCATGATGTCATCACCCAGCGGCATCCCCATGATGTAGTTGCAGCCTGCGGTGGCGAGCAGGATCATCAGGTTTTCGTTGAGGTTCTGGTCAGCGTCAGCGTGGTTGGTGTAGCAGCAGTCACAGCCCATAGAGATGCCGCTCAGCTTGCCCATAAAGTGATCTTCTAAGCCAGCACGGATAATCTGGCGGTCGTTGTAGAGATACTCCGGCCCAATAAAGCCGACCACGGTGTTGACGATAAACGGATCGTAATGACGCGCCAGCCCATAGTTACGCGCTTCCATCGTCACCTGGTCTGCGCCGAAGTTAGCGCCAGCGGATAGCGCAGAGCCTTGTCCGGTTTCGAAGTAGAGGCAGTTTTCCCCGGCGATACGGTTGAACTCCGCGCCCACTGCGCGCGCTTCGTCGAGCATCGCCAGTTCCACGCCAAACTCTTTCAGCCCTTTTTCGCTGCCACAGATACTCTGGAAAATCAGCCCGCCCGGTGCGCCACGACGGATCGCTTCGATCTGGGTGGTGACGTGCGCCAGTACACAGCCCTGAGTTGGGATGTTGAATTTGTCGATCACGCCATAGATGGTATCCAACACGCGGCTTAAGTTTTCCACGTCGTCAGTCACCGGGTTAACGCCAATCACCGCATCGCCCACCCCAAAGGAAAGCCCTTCGTAGATTTGCGCGGCGATACTTTGCACGTCGTCACGGGTGTCATTTGGCTGCAAACGGGTGCTAAAGGTGCCCGGAATACCGATGGTGGTATTGGCCTTTTTGATTACCGGCATTTTCTTCGCGCCGTAGATCAGGTCCGCGTTGGAGCAAATCTTCGCTACCGCCGCGACCACTTCCGAGGTCAGCCCTTTGCGGGTAAAGGCAATGTCGTCCACGCTGGTTTCATCGCTCAGCACATACTCACGCAGTTCGCTGATGCTCCAGTTTTTAATCTGGTTGTAGGCCGTTTCGTTAACATCGTCCTGAATCAGCCGCGTCACGCAGTCATCTTCATAGGCAATCACCGGATTATTGCGGATGTCCGCTACGGTCATTTCCGACAACACCTGCTTTGCCGCCACGCGCTCCTGTGAGCTTGCCGCTGCGACGCCCGCCAGCACATCCCCCGAACGCAGTTCGTTGGCTTTAGCCAGCACCTCTTTTACATCCTTAAACTGATATACATTGCCGAACAATGTGGTCTTTAGTTTCATAAGTCGTTCCCTCAGGAAGGAAATGCGAGTGATTTCACCGTCACCGGCACAACCGATCCGCCAAAAAGAGGCGTACCAATGTCGATATAGTCCCCCGCGCGGACAATCACTTCGTCAATGACTGCCAACGGGAGTTGTTGTAGCTGTGGGCGCAACAACATGCCCAGAGCTTTACCAAAGTCCTGCCCGGCCACCACCAGCAGGGGATGCGGATTCGGAAAACGCGCGACGAAATCGACCAACGCGTTGATGACCGTCAGTACCGCGGCGTAACGCACAGGCAGCGAGGCGGGAAGCGCCAGCACGTACGCGTCAGTTTTGGGATCAAGATCCAGCTGAATCAGCGCCTGTTGCCAGGACCCCACCAGATCCGTTTCATCAATCGGGATCGCCACCGGCAAATTGCGCAGCGGCAGTTGTACGCCCTCCAGCCAGATTGTGCTGCCAGAGAGCGAAAGGGTATGCGCGCCCGCGCCAATCACCGTGGCGCGCACGGTTTGCGCCGGAAACTGTACGTTCATCTCACGCAGGCGCGGATGGTCATGCAGCGCCGTTGCCAGAAGTGGGCCAATATCGGCAAAACAGAACGGGTCGGCGGGCTGGTGGCGATAACATTCGCCCACGCCTCCAGAAAGCGTAATGATTTCGGGCGTAACACCTGCGGGCAGCAAATCGGTTTGCATCAATGCCTGCGCGAGCAGCGAGAGCGTTCCGTCAATCACTTCGACAATCAGCGCCGCCATCCGCCGGGTAACCTGCACCAGCTGCGCGCCGGTCAGCGAACGGGCGTCAGTGCCTGCACCGAAGCACTCATCCACAATCATCTGCCCCGGTTTATGAGCGTAAACCACGCGCCCCTGGCTGTCGGTTTCCAGCAGGCGACCACCGACGTTGAGACAGGCAGTGCCGCTGATTTTTCCGGCATCGAACAGGGCGTAGTTCGCGGTGCCACCGCCGATGTCGATATTCAGTACCCGACACAGCCGTTGTTCAGAAAGGGTTTGCGCCCCGGCTCCGTGACCGGCGATCACGGATTCGAGGTGCGGCCCGGCGCTGGCGACGACAAAATCGCCCAGCGACTGAGAGAGCGCCATCACCGCCGGGCGAGCATTGCGGGTTTTCGCGCTTTCACCGGTGATGATGATGGCACCAGAATCAACGCTTTCCGGCGCAATGCCCGCAGCCTGATATTGCTCTAAAATCAGCGATTTCAGTTCCGCTTCTTTTAAACCACCCTGTTTATCGACAGGGGTAAAGAACACCGGGCTTTGCCAGCTAATTTCGCGTTTGATGAATTCGTAGCGCGGCACCTGCGACACCGCCGCACGGTTAACCAGCTCCAGGTGGGAGAAAATCACCTGGGTGGTGGTGGTGCCGATATCGATACCGACGCTCAATAGCTGGCGAGTGTTCACGATTGTGCCTCCGCTTCGGTTTTAGTCGCGGTCGCGTCTTCTTTTGGCACCAGCATCATCGCCACGCCAATCGCCGTTACGCCGCCGATCAACTTGCCGACAATCATCGGGAAGATCATGGCGTTCATGTTGGCAGCGGCGAAGCCTAAGTGGTCGCCCAGGGCGAAAGCAGCGGAAACGGCGAAGGCGCAGTTGATGACTTTGCCGCGGGTATCCATCTGCTTCATCATGCCGAACATCGGGATGTTGTTGGCAAGCGTTGCCACCATGCCGGCTGCCGCGATGTTGTTCATATTCAGTACTTTACCGGCGCTCATCAGCGGTTTTTCAAACCAGCGAGTCAGCAGCAGCACCATCGGATACGCCCCTAACAGAACGCAGGAGATAGAACCGATAACTTCAATGGCGCGCATCACCTCACCGGGTTTATCGCCAGGGGCCATAAAGATAGGATCCAGACCGGGGATCAGTTCCCAGCCAAGCAGGAATTTCACTACCGCAGCGGCAAGACCGAGGGTGATCAATGCAACGAGGAATTTGGCGAAGATCTGGAAGCCGTTGATCATTTTTTCCGGGATGAATTTCAGCCCCAGCGCCACCAGAATCGCAACAATGATCACCGGGATCATGTTCATCAGGATCAGGGCGAAAGTGAATTCCACCGGCTGGCCGTTGATCTGCACACCGGAGTACATAGCAACCAGACCACCAGCGATACAGCCAATCGGAATGGTCACAATGCCCGCCAGCACGCCGAGCGCCAGATAACGACGGTCAGAAGGTTCGATAATGCCGAGCGCCACCGGAATGGAAAACACAATCGTTGGCCCCATCATCGACCCGAGAATTAACCCAGAGTATAGCCACGCGGCTACGTCGCCGCCCGCCAGCTCTTTGGCGAGGAAGAAGCCGCCCATATCGCACGCCAGCAGTGTTCCGGCGAACATCGATGGGTTAGCGCCGAGCATTTCGTAAACCGGAATAATTACCGGCCCGAGAACGTGAGCCAGTACCGGTGCCAGCGCGGTCATACCGACCATCGCCAGGCCCAGTGCGCCCATTGCCATAAAGCCTTCTTCGAACTGACCGCCTGATCCTTCGATACTTTTACCGAACTTACCGAGGAAACGAGCAGAACCGCCGAACTGCGACAGGATCCTGTCTACGGCAGCTATCAGCATAAAGAACATCATGATGTACATGATGATTTCGTTAATTCCCATCGCCTTTACTCCCTGTTAGTTGTTATTTATTGGCGGATGCGGCGTAAACGCCTTATCCGCCCTACATGTGTAATCCCGTAGGCTGGATAAGACGCGGCAAGCGTCGCATCCGGCAATTGCACCGCGCCACTGGCGGATGCGGCGTGAACGCCTTATCCGCCCTACATGTGCG
>OGJC01000755.1_pt1 | contig 21455 bp, 20 predicted proteins | sample 1571941 | NCBI WGS metagenome assembly OGJC01 (sample SAMEA2582100, study PRJEB24529) | metagenome | biome: Human gut stool | place: China | collected 2011 | reverse complement strand
AACATGCGACGTTGCGGCGACAGGTTTAGCGGGTTAGCGATAAACGGCTCATTCAGTACTTGTTCAACTACCGGATGGCGACCTTCGGTAATGCGAATGCCAGGTTTATCAATAAAGGTCGGGCAGGTGTAGTTCAGGGTATAGGCGCGTTCCGCCAGGTTCACCAGCACGTCGAGTTCCGCCAGCGCGCTCGCGCTCTGTTGCAACGCTTCCAGATGCGGCAACAGCAGGTCGAACAACTCTTCATAAAGCTGTTTTTCCAGTGCCAGTGCTTTGCCTTTTGAGGTGAGAACTTTATCTTCGTACTCTTTTAGCTCTGGAATGATGTAGCGCTCGGCGTTTTTCAGCGTCTGGCGACGCATGTAGTTGATGGGTGCCAGATGGCTTTGCCCACGGCTGATTTGAATGTAGTAGCCGTGCACCGCATTAAAGCCAACTTTCAGCGTGTCCAGGCCGGTACGTTCACGCTCGCGGACTTCCAGACGCTCCAGATAATCGGTCGCGCCGTCAGCCAGCGCGCGCCACTCATCCAGCTCTTCGTTATAGCCCGATGCGATAACACCACCGTCGCGTACCAGCACCGGCGGTGTGTCGATGATTGCTCGCTCCAGCAGATCGCGCAGCTCGGCAAACTCGCCCATCTTCTCACGTAGCGCCTGTACCGGTGCACTATCGACAGTTTCTAACTGCGCACGCAGCTCCGGCAGTTGCTGGAAAGCGTGGCGCATACGGGCCAGATCGCGTGGGCGAGCAGTTCGTAAAGCCAGACGTGCCAGAATACGTTCCAGGTCGCCGACCTGACGCAGTACCGGCTGCAACTCGGCGGTGAAATCCTGCAATGCGCCAATAGTTTGCTGGCGCTCAAGCAACACGCGGGTATCGCGCACTGGCATATGCAGCCAGCGTTTCAGCATACGACTACCCATCGGCGTGACGGTGCAGTCGAGCACAGAAGCCAGCGTATTTTCCGCACCGCCCGCCAGGTTCTGAGTAATTTCCAGGTTACGACGTGTCGCGGCATCCATAATGATGCTGTCCTGCTCACGTTCCATGGTGATGGAACGAATATGCGGCAGAGTCGTACGTTGGGTATCTTTCGCATACTGCAACAGACAACCGGCAGCACAAAGTCCGCGCGGCGCGTTCTCGACGCCAAAACCGACCAGATCGCGGGTCCCAAATTGCAGATTCAACTGCTGGCGCGCGGTGTCGATTTCAAACTCCCACAGCGGGCGACGGCGCAGGCCGCGACGGCCTTCAATTAACGACATTTCAGCAAAATCTTCTGCATACAGCAGTTCCGCAGGATTAGTGCGTTGCAGTTCTGCCGCCATCGTTTCCCGGTCAGCCGGTTCGCTCAGGCGAAAACGCCCGGAACTGATATCCAGCGTCGCGTAGCCGAAACCTTTGCTGTCCTGCCAGATAGCCGCCAGCAGGTTGTCCTGACGCTCCTGCAACAGGGCTTCATCGCTGATGGTGCCTGGCGTAACGATACGCACAACTTTGCGCTCAACCGGACCTTTGCTGGTCGCCGGATCGCCAATTTGTTCGCAGATGGCAACGGACTCGCCCTGATTCACCAGTTTGGCGAGGTAGTTTTCCACCGCATGGTAGGGGATCCCCGCCATCGGGATCGGCTCTCCCGCTGAAGCGCCGCGTTTGGTCAGTGAGATATCCAGCAGTTGCGACGCGCGTTTTGCGTCGTCATAAAACAGTTCATAAAAATCACCCATCCGGTAAAACAGCAGGATCTCGGGATGCTGGGCTTTCAGCTTGAGATACTGCTGCATCATGGGCGTATGGGCGTCGAAATTTTCTATTGCACTCATGGGGTTATGTCCGGTTCCCTGATATTAAATGGGGTGTGATGGTTTTTATTTTCGTTGTAATCACATAAGGCGCACATGATACCGGAGTTAATCATTTCAGGGGAAGAAGCGAACGGCGAGTTCTTGATGCTGGTTCCGGGAAAGATGCTGTTTTGCAGCTTTTGCGTGATGCTTATGAAGCAAGTACGCAAAATTGCGTCGGTTGGCGAACCCTTCTTCTTTAGAGTCATAGTGCCCTTTAAGATTAAGATGTAATATAAATACATCTTAATGAGGTGGAGGCAGCATGTCCGGCAAGCGTATCTCTCGTGAAAAACTGACGATTAAAAAAATGATCGATCTTTATCAAGCGAAATGCCCGCAGGCGTCAGCGGAGCCGGAGCATTACGAGGCGTTGTTTGTTTACGCGCAAAAGCGGCTGGATAAATGTGTGTTCGGCGAAGAGAACCCAGCCTGTAAGCAGTGTCCGGTGCACTGTTACCAGCCTGCAAAGCGTGAAGAGATGAAACAGATTATGCGTTGGGCCGGGCCGAGAATGCTGTGGCGTCATCCGATCTTAACCGTGCGTCATCTCATCGATGACAAGCGTCCGGTGCCAGAACTGCCGGAAAAATATCGTCCGAAAAAACCTCATGAATAGTATGCCGGACAGGCAGATCTGTCCGGCAATTTGCAGTTAAATCAATGCCGATTTATCAATTCCCAGCCGCTTCATCCGTGACAGCAGGGTCGTGCGTTTCAGCCCCAGACGTTGCGCAGCGCCTTTAGGCCCGGCAACCACGCCGTTGGTTTCTTTCAGCACGCGAACAATCAACTGATATTCATCTTCGCCCTCCTGGGCGACAACCGTTGCGGCAGGCGGCGTTTCAGGTTCCGGTAAAACAATATCTGGCAATGACAGCTGCAGCACGTTACCGCGTGTTAGCAATACCGCGCGCTCAATGACGTTTTCCAGTTCGCGTACGTTACCCGGCCACTCCATGTTGCTCAAGGTGCGCAGCGTCTCGGCAGGAATGCTGTCGATATTGCGCCCCAGACGACGGGCAATTTTGAAGGTAAAGGCTTTCGCCAGCAGCGGAATATCTTCCGGACGCTCGCGTAGTGGCGGCAGGTGAATCGGGAATACGTTCAGGCGGTAATAGAGATCGCTACGGAACTCACAGTCGGCGACCATTTTTTTCAGATCGCGGTTAGTCGCGGCGATTAGACGCACGTCCGTCTGAATGATTTTGTTGCTGCCGAGACGTTCAAACTCCTGTTCCTGCAATACACGCAGCAACTTCGGCTGTAACTCCAGTGGCATATCGCCCACTTCGTCGAGGAACAGGGAGCTTTTATCCGCCAGTTCAAAACGACCGATACGCTGGGCGCTGGCACCGGTAAAAGCCCCACGCTCATGACCAAACAGATCGCTTTCCAGCAATCCGGCAGGCATCGCCGCGCAGTTCATTTTGACCATGCGGCGATTATTACGCCCACTGAGATTATGGATCGCACGGGCAATCAGCTCTTTACCCGTGCCAGTTTCACCGAGGATCAGCACGGTACTGTCACTTTGCGCCACCATTTCAACTTGTTTAAGCACGCTGTACATGGCTTCGCTGCGGCCAATAATCTCGCCAAATTCACTATCAACATTGTTGAGCTGCTCGGTCAGGGCGAGGTTTTCATCAACCAGCCGTTCTTTCAGACGATGGATTTCCTGATAGGCGAGGGCGTTATCGACAGCGATTGCCACACGTTCGGCAATCTGGCGCAGTAAATTCAGATTGGTAGTGGTAAACACTTTCTCTTCGCATTGCGCCAGTTTCAGCACGCCCAGCATGGTGTCGCCAGACATCAGCGGTAACAGGCACAAGGTTTGAATCTGGTTGCCCCAGGTGTCGAACAACATGCGTTCATAGGGGGCTAAATCGTCCCGCTCGTGGAGATTGATCAGCAGCATCTCTTTACTTTTGAACACGCGTTCGGTGAGGGTTCCGGCTTCATCGACTTCGCTCTGTTCGTGGGCGGGATGCTGTTTATCAAGATAGTGAGTGGAGTAGATGTTGAGTTTGTTTTTACGGTGGCTGCGTAAGACGATACTGATATCGTCAATGTCGAAATAGTAATGGATTTCTTTGGCGACTTCGCTGACCAGTTCGTCCATATCCAGGCGGGAAAGCACCGCGTTGGTAATGGCAACCAGGATGCGGAAGTTATCGCGTTCCCGGCATAACAACTCATAGTCGACATTGTTAACGACGCGGCTCTGGATTTGTTCGGTGACGACAGAAACGATCTGCGTAAATGTTTGCAGACGATTGAACTCTTTTTCGCTCCAGGGGCGATCGTCATAACGAATAAATTCACAGCCACCAAAAATATGCCCTTCCGCCGCCAGTGGCATCAGGCAATAGTGACCAAATTTTGGGTATAGCCCACCTGCGGCCAGCTGCGGCCAGGTTTCACAAAATTCTTCGTAACTGCAATGCAGCGTATCAGGGCGCGACAAAATGCTGCGTACCGGACCGTGTGCCAGAACAGTTTCGTCTTCATATTTAATGGGGGTGTCTTTTTCACGCGACGCGTAATAAGACGCACGTTGAGTCTGCGCTTGCCACAACACAATAGCCGCGTTGTCGGCGAGCGCAGAACGCTTTACCAGTTGCGAAAGAGCCTCACACAGCGAGGCCAGATCGGGCTGCTGCAATAGTGTCCGAGTGATGTCGAACAACCCTTGTTGTCCGAGATCACTCATCGGTGTATATGACATTTTGTTCTTCCAGGAAAGCACCGCAAAGCGGTGCAAAAGGTCATTGACTAACTATAGGAGATTTAGAATTTTATTAGCATATACGCGGAAGCGGTTCGGCGTGTGGTAAATCGAGGGTTCGTTTCACGCCATACAGACCGGCAAGACGAACACCTTTACGTTCCACCACTTCACCAATCAGCGCCGCGTCTTTCCCCAGTGGATGGGAATGTAACGCTGCCAGCACTTGCTCTGCCGCGTTGCGTTCAACAGCTATTACTAGTTTGCCTTCGTTGGCAAAGTTCAGGGCGTCCAGTCCCAGCAATTCGCAAACGCCACGCACGGCAGGTTTAACAGGCAGTGCCGCTTCTGAAAGTTCAATACCACAACCGCAGGCTGCCGCGAACTCATGAACCACCGCGTTTACACCACCACGGGTGGCATCACGCAGCGCTTTCACGCCGGGAATGTCACGCAGCGTCTGAATAAGCGGCGTCAGCACCGCGCAGTCGCTGACCAGTTCGCCATCCAGCCCCAGCTGCTCACGCAGGTTAAGGATAGTCGCCCCGTGGTCGCCGAGTGTACCGCTCACCAGCAATACATCGCCTGCGGTTAGCGTCTGTGCGCCCCAGTGAATATTCGCCGGAATTGCGCCCATGCCAGCGGTGTTGATAAACAGTTTATCTACCGCGCCGCGCTGCACCACTTTAGTATCGCCAGTAACGATGGCAATGCCTGCCGTGCGGGCGGTTTCTGCCATGCTGGTCACTACGGCTTTCAGTGTCTCCATCGGCAATCCTTCTTCGAGGATAAAGCCACAGGAGAGATAGCGCGGAATAGCGCCACTGACCGCAACGTCATTCGCGGTGCCGCAAATCGCCAGCTTGCCGATATTACCGCCAGGAAAGAACAGCGGGTCAATGACGTAACTGTCGGTGGAGAACGCCAGACGGTCGCCTTCCGCTACCAGCTGCGCCAGATCAAGACGTGCCTGATCTTCCTGCTCTGCCAGCCACGGGTTGGCAAAGGCTTCCATAAACAGGCTGTTGATTAATTGCTGCATCGCCTGGCCGCCGCTGCCGTGGGCGAGTTGGATATTATTCACGCTTCATTCTCCTGCTGACGATACTGATACCACGCGGCGCACGCTCCTTCGGAGGAGACCATCAGTGCACCAAATGCGGTTTGAGGATTACAGGTGTTACCAAACAGCGGGCATTGATGCGGCTTACATTTGCCCGTTAATACTTCACCACAACGTGCGCGCGGGTCATCGCAGACCTGCTGCGGTGCCGGGCGGAAATGTGCTTCGGCATCGAATCGTTGATAATCCGGCGTCAGGTGCACGCCAGAAGATTCAATCACGCCTAAGCCGCGCCATTCGCTGTCGCCGTTGACACAGAACACATCAGCAATTGCCTGTTGCGCCAGCAGGTTACCGGCATCCGGTACCACCCGACGATACTGATTCTCTACCTTGCTGTGGGCCGCTATTTTCTGCTCCACCAGCATCACCACGCCTTGCAGTAGATCAAGGGGTTCGAAACCAGCGACCACCAGCGGACGATGAAAATCGCTGGCGATAAAATTATAGGCATCAGTGCCGATAACCATACTAACGTGGCCCGGCGCGAGGAACGCGTCGATACCGTTATCCGGCTGTTCCAGCAAACTGCGCAGCGTCGGGATAAGCGTAATATGCTGGCAGAAGAAGTAAAAATTCTGCACATCGCGGGCTTTCGCCTGTTGCAGAGTGATGGCGGTGGTCGGCATGGTGGTTTCAAAACCTAAGCCGAAGAACACCACTTTGCGGGTTGGATTCTCCTGCGCCAGTTTCAACGCATCCATTGGCGAGTAAACGATGCGAACATCGGCACCGCGTGCTTTTGCCTGCAACAGCGATCCCTGTTTCCCCGGCACGCGCATGGCGTCGCCAAAGGTACAGAAGATGACTTCCGGATGGCTGGCAATCTCCACGCAGGTGTCGATTCTACCCATCGGCAGTACGCACACCGGGCAACCCGGACCGTGGATAAACTCAACGTTTTCAGGCAGTAACTGGTCGAGGCCGAATTTAAAAATGGCGTGGGTATGACCACCGCACACTTCCATAATCCGCAGAGGGCGTTCGGCTGTGTAAGAGAGATGTGAAGCACGTTCGCGCAGATGCTCAATTAACTGCATCACCTGTTCCGGCGCGCGATATTCATCAACAAAACGCATTATTTTTCCTCGCCATACAACAGCGCGCCGACATCCGGCTCAACGTCAAACATGTTTTGTAAGGCGTCGAGAGTGTCGCGTGCTTCGGCTTCATTAATTACGCTCATGGCAAAGCCAACGTGTACCAGTACCCACTGGCCCACGCGCGGCTGACCGTTTTCATCGCAGCTGCCGACTAACGTTAAATCGACATCGCGCTGAATGCCGCAGACGTCGACTTTCGCCTGGTTGCCGTCAATGGTGCGGATCTGGCCGGGAACGCCTATGCACATCGCTGTGTCTCCAGCCAGTTCAGCCACTGGTCCATCCCTTCGCCGCTGGTGGCGGAAATAAGGATGATTTCAATTTCTGGATTGACTTCGCGGGCGCAGGCGATGCACTTCTCAACGTCAAAGTTGAGATACGGCAGCAGGTCAACTTTGTTGAGCAGCATCAGCGAGGCGGCGGCAAACATATGCGGATATTTCAGCGGTTTGTCTTCACCTTCGGTAACGGAAAGCACCGCCACTTTGTGTTTTTCACCGAGATCGAAGCTGGCCGGGCATACGAGGTTGCCAACGTTTTCGATAAACAGAATACCGTTATCGTCCAGTGGCAGGCGCGGTGCGGCGTCGGCAATCATCTGTGCGTCAAGATGGCAGCCTTTACCGGTATTCACCTGAATCGCTGGTGTGCCGGTAGCGCGAATGCGTGCGGCATCGTTCACGGTTTGCTGGTCGCCTTCAATAACTGCGCACGGAACGCTGTCTTTCAGGCGCATTAGGGTTTCCGTCAGCAGGGTGGTTTTACCGGAACCAGGGCTGGAAACCAGGTTGAGCACCAGTTGCTTGCGGGCAGCAAAGCGCGCGCGGTTGCGTTCAGCCAGACGGTTATTTTTGTCCAGCACGTCAATTTCGACTTCCAGCATCCGACGCTGGCTCATGCCCGGTGCGTGAGTGCCCGCTTCGCCATGACCGTAATGCAGGTCGCCTTCTTCAGTCTGGCTGGGGGTAAATTCAGGCGCTTTAATGCCGGTGATTTTCATCTTCGGGCGTGCCGCCGGGGCAAATGGCGCGCTACGAAACGCGGAATGAGGGTTATGTTCATCACCCTCGATATACAGGTTGCCTTCACCGCAACCGCATGTTGTACACATCGCTCACTCCTGGTCTATTTCTATCCGCCGAATCTGTAAACCGTCGTCTGCCACAATCTGCAGCATGTCACCATGACACTGTGGACAGCGGCGGACGCGCTGGGTCAGTAGCGTCACATACTGTTGGCATGTTTCACACCAGCATTCGGCCTCTTGTTCTTCGAGGTGCAGTTTACAACCTTCCGCCACGCTGCCGCGGCAAACCAGATCAAAACAAAAGGCAAGAGAGCTGGTTTCGACACAAGAAAATGCGCCAATTTTGAGCCAGACCCCAGTTACGCGTTTTGCGCCGTGTTTTGCGGCCTGCTGTTCGATCAATTCCAGTGCCCGTTGGCAGAGGGTTATTTCGTGCATATCGCCTCCCATTAACTATTGCCAGCTACAAGCAATAATTGTGCCAGTGTTGATTATCCCTGCGGTGAATAATGTCGATGATGTCGAAATGACACGTCGACACGGCGACGAAATTCATCTTTAGCTTAAAAATCTCTTTAATAACAATAAATTAAAAGTTGGCACAAAAAATGCTTAAAGCTGGCATCTCTGTTAAACGGGTAACCTGACAATGACTATTTGGGAAATAAGCGAGAAAGCCGATTACATCGCACAGCGGCATCGTCGCCTACAGGACCAGTGGCACATCTACTGCAATTCGCTGGTTCAGGGGATCACGTTATCGAAAGCGCGCCTGCATCACGCCATGAGCTGCGCGCCGGACAAAGAACTCTGTTTCGTCCTTTTTGAACATTTTCGCATTTACGTCACCCTGGCGGATGGCTTTAACAGCCACACCATCGAGTATTACGTCGAAACAAAAGATGGCGAAGACAAACAGCGGATTGCGCAGGCGCAACTGAGCATTGACGGCATGATTGATGGCAAGGTCAACATCCGCGATCGCGAACAGGTTCTGGAACACTATCTCGAAAAAATCGCTGGCGTTTACGACAGCTTATACACCGCTATTGAAAACAATGTGCCGGTGAATTTAAGCCAACTGGTAAAGGGACAAAGCCCGGCAGCATGAGCTGAGGCTTTGCCCGTTTTGCAGGCGTTACGCCTGTTTGGGGATGGGCGTGTCGATGAGTGTCGAAAATGACATTTCATCGGCATGTTTTCGTCAAAAATGACAATCACCTGAGGAATGCCTGGTGAATCGTTTTGTAATTGCTGACTCCACGCTCTGTATCGGCTGCCACACTTGTGAGGCCGCCTGTTCAGAGACGCATCGCCAGCACGGCCTGCAATCAATGCCGCGCCTGAGAGTGATGCTGAATGAAAAAGAATCTGCGCCGCAGCTCTGTCACCACTGTGAAGATGCACCCTGCGCGGTGGTCTGCCCGGTTAACGCCATCACCCGCGTTGATGGGGCCGTGCAGTTGAATGAAAGTCTGTGCGTAAGCTGCAAACTGTGCGGCATCGCCTGCCCGTTTGGCGCAATTGAATTTTCCGGCAGCCGTCCGCTGGATATTCCGGCAAACGCCAATACCCCGAAAGCGCCACCGGCACCGCCTGCTCCGGCGCGTGTCAGCACATTGCTTGACTGGGTGCCAGGTATTCGCGCGATCGCCGTCAAATGTGACCTTTGTAGCTTTGATGAACAAGGTCCGGCCTGCGTGCGGATGTGCCCGACTAAAGCCCTGCATCTGGTGGATAACACTGATATCGCCCGCGTCAGCAAACGTAAGCGTGAGCTGACTTTTAACACGGACTTTGGCGATCTCACCTTGTTTCAGCAGGCTCAAAGTGGAGAGGCTAAATGAGCGCAATTTCCCTGATCAATAGCGGCGTGGCGTGGTTTGTCGCCGCCGCTGTTCTGGCATTTCTCTTTTCTTTTCAAAAAGCGTTAAGTGGCTGGATAGCTGGAATTGGCGGCGCGGTTGGTAGTCTGTATACGGCAGCCGCGGGCTTCACTGTACTGACTGGCGCGGTTGGCGTGAGCGGTGCGCTGTCGCTGGTAAGCTACGATGTGCAAATTTCTCCGCTTAACGCGATTTGGCTGATTACGCTCGGTCTGTGCGGTCTGTTTGTCAGCCTCTACAACATTGACTGGCATCGCCACGCGCAGGTGAAGTGCAACGGCTTGCAGATCAATATGTTGATGGCTGCCGCCGTCTGCGCCGTCATTGCCAGCAACCTCGGCATGTTCGTGGTAATGGCCGAAATCATGGCCCTGTGCGCGGTGTTCCTCACCAGCAACAGCAAAGAGGGCAAACTGTGGTTTGCGCTGGGGCGTCTTGGCACTCTGCTGCTGGCGATTGCTTGCTGGCTGCTGTGGCAGCGTTATGGCACGCTGGATCTGCGCCTGCTGGATATGCGTATGCAACAGCTGCCGCTCGGTTCCGATATCTGGCTGCTCGGTGTGATTGGCTTTGGCCTGCTGGCCGGGATTATTCCGCTGCACGGCTGGGTGCCGCAGGCACATGCTAACGCCTCTGCGCCAGCTGCCGCGTTGTTTTCTACGGTAGTCATGAAAATTGGCCTGCTGGGCATTTTAACCCTGTCACTGCTGGGCGGTAATGCACCGCTGTGGTGGGGGATCGCGCTGCTGGTGCTCGGCATGATCACCGCGTTCGTCGGTGGTCTGTATGCGTTGATGGAACACAACATCCAGCGCCTGCTGGCTTACCACACCCTGGAAAATATCGGCATTATCCTGCTGGGGCTGGGCGCTGGCGTAACGGGTATCGCGCTCGAACAACCGGCACTGATTGCTCTTGGCCTGGTCGGTGGTCTGTACCATCTGCTTAACCATAGCCTGTTCAAAAGCGTACTGTTCCTCGGAGCGGGGAGCATCTGGTTCCGTACCGGTCATCGCGATATCGAAAAACTCGGTGGTATTGGCAAGAAAATGCCGGTTATCTCCATCGCCATGTTAGTCGGGCTGATGGCAATGGCTGCGCTGCCGCCGCTGAACGGGTTTGCCGGGGAATGGGTTATCTATCAATCCTTCTTCAAACTGAGCAATAGTGGCGCGTTTGTTGCCCGTCTGCTGGGGCCGCTGCTCGCCGTGGGTCTGGCAATTACCGGTGCGCTGGCGGTGATGTGTATGGCGAAAGTCTATGGCGTCACGTTCCTCGGCGCGCCGCGTACCAAAGAAGCCGAAAACGCCACCTGTGCACCGCTCCTGATGAGCGTAAGCGTAGTGGCACTGGCGATTTGCTGCGTAATTGGCGGTGTTGCTGCGCCGTGGCTGCTGCCGATGCTGTCTGCTGCTGTACCTCTGCCGCTGGAGCCTGCTAACACCACCGTTTCTCAACCGATGATCACGTTGCTGCTGATTGCCTGCCCGCTGCTGCCATTCATCATTATGGCGATTTGCAAAGGCGATCGTTTGCCATCGCGTTCCCGCGGCGCGGCCTGGGTGTGCGGCTACGACCACGAAAAATCAATGGTGATTACCGCTCACGGTTTTGCCATGCCGGTGAAACAGGCGTTTGCGCCAGTGCTGAAACTGCGCAAATGGCTGAATCCGGTGTCGCTGGTGCCGGGCTGGCAGTGCGAAGGTAGTGCGTTGCTGTTCCGCCGGATGGCGCTGGTTGAACTGGCGGTACTGGTGGTGATTATTGTTTCACGAGGAGCCTGAGAATGAGTGTTTTATATCCGTTAATTCAGGCGCTGGTGTTATTTGCCGTTGCGCCGCTGCTCTCCGGTATTACCCGCGTGGCGCGCGCCCGTCTGCATAACCGTCGTGGGCCGGGTGTGTTGCAGGAGTATCGTGACATTTTCAAACTGCTGGGCCGCCAGAGCGTTGGCCCGGATGCCTCCGGCTGGGTGTTCCGCCTGACGCCGTATGTGATGGTGGGCGTCATGCTGACTATCGCTACTGCGCTGCCGGTGGTGACCGTCGGTTCTCCGCTGCCGCAACTGGGTGATTTGATCACCTTACTGTATCTCTTTGCCATCGCGCGTTTCTTCTTTGCCATTTCTGGTCTGGATACCGGTAGCCCGTTTACCGCTATCGGCGCGAGCCGTGAAGCGATGCTTGGCGTGCTGGTCGAACCGATGCTGCTGCTTGGTCTGTGGGTTGCCGCACAGGTTGCCGGTTCCACCAACATCAGCAACATCACCGACACCGTTTATCACTGGCCGCTGAGCCAGAGCATCCCGCTGGTACTGGCGCTTTGTGCCTGTGCGTTCGCCACCTTTATCGAAATGGGCAAACTGCCGTTCGACCTGGCGGAAGCCGAGCAGGAGCTGCAGGAAGGCCCGCTCTCTGAATACAGCGGCAGCGGCTTTGGCGTCATGAAATGGGGTATCAGCCTGAAACAGCTGGTGGTGTTGCAGATGTTCGTCGGGGTGTTTATTCCGTGGGGACAAATGGAAACCTTCACCGCCGGTGGACTGCTGCTGGCGCTGGTGATTGCCATCGTAAAACTGGTGGTCGGCGTCCTGGTTATCGCGCTGTTCGAAAACAGCATGGCCCGTCTGCGTCTTGATATTACTCCGCGCATTACCTGGGCTGGGTTTGGCTTTGCATTTTTAGCGTTCGTCTCCTTGCTGGCGGCGTGATTAAAGAGAGTTTGAGCATGTCTGAAGAAAAATTAGGTCAACATTATCTCGCCGCGCTGAATGAGGCATTTCCGGGCGTCGTGCTGGACCACGCCTGGCAGACCAAAGATCAGCTGACCGTGACCGTAAAGGTGAACTACCTGCCGGAAGTGGTGGAGTTTCTCTACTACAAGCAGGGTGGCTGGCTGTCGGTGCTGTTTGGTAACGACGAACGCAAACTGAATGGTCATTACGCCGTTTACTACGTGCTGTCGATGGAGAAGGGCACTAAGTGTTGGATTACGGTTCGCGTCGAAGTTGACGCCAACAAACCGGAATATCCGTCCGTGACGCCGCGCGTTCCGGCGGCGGTGTGGGGCGAGCGTGAAGTGCGCGATATGTACGGTTTGATTCCGGTTGGTCTGCCGGATGAACGTCGTCTGGTGCTGCCGGATGACTGGCCGGATGAACTTTATCCGCTGCGTAAAGACAGCATGGATTATCGTCAGCGTCCGGCACCGACCACCGATGCTGAAACCTACGAGTTCATCAACGAACTGGGCGACAAGAAAAACAACGTCGTGCCGATTGGTCCGCTGCACGTCACTTCTGATGAACCGGGCCACTTCCGTCTGTTCGTCGATGGCGAAAACATTATCGACGCCGACTACCGTCTGTTCTACGTCCATCGCGGCATGGAAAAACTGGCGGAAACCCGTATGGGTTATAACGAAGTGACCTTCCTCTCTGACCGTGTGTGCGGGATCTGCGGCTTTGCCCACAGCACCGCCTACACCACGTCGGTGGAAAACGCGATGGGTATTCAGGTGCCAGAACGTGCGCAGATGATCCGCGCCATTCTGCTGGAGGTAGAACGCTTGCACTCGCATCTGCTCAACCTTGGCCTGGCCTGTCACTTTACCGGCTTCGACTCCGGCTTTATGCAGTTCTTCCGCGTGCGTGAAACCTCCATGAAAATGGCAGAGATCCTTACCGGTGCGCGTAAAACCTACGGCCTGAACCTGATCGGCGGGATTCGTCGCGATCTGCTGAAAGACGACATGATCCAGACCCGCCAGCTGGCACAACAGATGCGTCGTGAAGTGCAGGAGCTGGTGGATGTGCTGCTGAGCACTCCGAACATGGAACAGCGCACTGTCGGCATTGGTCGTCTGGACCCGGAAATCGCTCGCGACTTCAGTAACGTCGGCCCGATGGTCCGTGCCAGCGGTCACGCCCGTGATACCCGCGCCGATCACCCGTTTGTCGGCTATGGCCTGCTGCCAATGGAAGTCCACAGCGAGCAGGGCTGCGACGTTATTTCCCGTCTGAAAGTGCGTATCAACGAAGTCTATACCGCGCTGAACATGATCGACTACGGTCTGGATAACCTGCCGGGTGGCCCACTGATGGTGGAAGGCTTTACCTACATTCCGCACCGCTTTGCGCTGGGCTTTGCCGAAGCGCCGCGCGGCGATGATATCCACTGGAGCATGACCGGCGACAACCAGAAGCTGTACCGCTGGCGCTGCCGTGCCGCGACCTACGCGAACTGGCCGACCCTGCGCTACATGCTGCGCGGCAACACCGTTTCCGATGCGCCGCTGATTATCGGTAGCCTGGACCCTTGCTACTCCTGTACCGACCGCATGACCGTGGTCGATGTGCGTAAGAAGAAGAGCAAAGTGGTGCCGTACAAAGAACTCGAGCGTTACAGCATTGAGCGTAAAAACTCGCCGCTGAAATAAGGAATCGCCATGTTTACCTTTATCAAAAAAGTCATCAAAACCGGCACGGCGACCTCGTCTTATCCGCTGGAGCCGATTGCGGTTGATAAAAACTTCCGTGGTAAGCCAGAGCAGAACCCGCAGCAGTGCATCGGCTGCGCGGCCTGCGTCAATGCCTGCCCGTCAAACGCCTTAACGGTTGAAACTGACCTCGCCACAGGAGAGCTTGCCTGGGAGTTTAATCTTGGGCGCTGCATCTTCTGTGGACGCTGCGAAGAAGTCTGCCCGACGGCGGCGATCAAACTGTCGCAAGAGTACGAACTGGCGGTGTGGAAGAAAGAAGACTTCCTGCAACAGTCCCGCTTCGCGCTGTGCAACTGCCGCGTCTGCAATCGTCCTTTCGCCGTCCAGAAAGAGATCGACTACGCCATTGCGCTGCTTAAGCACAACGGCGACAGCCGCGCGGAAAACCACCGCGAAAGCTTTGAGACTTGCCCGGAATGTAAGCGCCAGAAATGCCTGGTGCCGTCCGACCGTATTGAACTGACTCGCCATATGAAAGAGGCCATCTGATGAGCAATTTATTAGGCCCCCGTGACGCCAACGGCATTCCGGTCCCCATGACGGTGGATGAATCCATCGCCAGCATGAAGGCGTCGTTACTGAAAAAAATCAAACGTTCTGCCTACGTTTACCGCGTGGACTGCGGCGGCTGCAACGGCTGCGAAATCGAAATTTTCGCCACGCTTTCGCCGCTGTTTGATGCAGAACGCTTCGGCATTAAAGTCGTTCCTTCACCGCGTCATGCGGATATTTTACTGTTTACCGGCGCGGTCACCCGTGCAATGCGATCCCCTGCGCTGCGTGCGTGGCAGTCCGCGCCGGACCCGAAAATCTGTATCTCCTACGGTGCCTGCGGTAACAGCGGTGGCATTTTCCACCATCTCTACTGCGTGTGGGGCGGTACGGATAAAATTGTCCCTGTGGATGTTTATATCCCTGGCTGCCCGCCAACGCCTGCCGCCACGCTGTACGGCTTTGCAATGGCGCTCGGCCTGCTGGAGCAGAAAATTCACGCCCGTGGCCCGGGTGAGCAGGATGAACAACCGGCGGAAATCCTTCATGGCGATATGGTGCAGCCGCTGCGTGTGAAAGTGGATCGCGAAGCACGCCGCCTGGCAGGTTATCGTTACGGTCGTCAGATTGCCGATGATTACCTTACACAGTTAGGGCAGGGCGAAGAACAGGTTGCACGCTGGCTGGAAGCGGAAAACGATCCGCGTCTGAACGAGATTGTCAGCCATCTGAATCATGTTGTTGAAGAGGCGCGTATCCGATGAGTGAAAAGGTGGTGTTCAGTCAACTGAGCCGTAAATTTATTGATGAGAACGATGCCACGCCCGCCGAGGCGCAGCAGGTGGTCTATTACAGCCTGGCGATTGGTCACCACCTTGGGGTTATCGATTGCCTGGAAGCGGCGCTCACCTGCCCGTGGGATGAATATCTGGCATGGATTGCCACTCTGGAGGCGGGCAGCGAAGCCCGCCGCAAAATGGAAGGCGTGCCGAAATATGGTGAGATCGTCATCGACATTAACCATGTGCCGATGCTGGCCAACGCATTCGATAAAGCCCGGGCAGCGCAAACTTCGCAGCAGCAGGAATGGAGTACAATGCTGTTAAGTATGCTGCATGATATTCATCAGGAAAACGCCATCTATTTGATGGTGAGGAGACTGCGTGACTGACGTTTTACTTTGTGTTGGCAATAGCATGATGGGCGATGATGGCGCAGGTCCGCTGCTGGCGGAAAAGTGCGCCGCCGCACCGAAAGGTAACTGGGTGGTGATTGACGGCGGTAGCGCACCGGAAAACGACATCGTCGCTATCCGTGAACTGCGCCCGACACGACTGCTGATTGTCGACGCCACGGATATGGGGCTAAACCCCGGCGAGATCCGCATCATCGACCCGGATGATATCGCCGAGATGTTTATGATGACTACCCATAACATGCCGTTGAATTACCTTATCGACCAGTTGAAAGAAGATATTGGCGAAGTGATTTTCCTCGGCATTCAGCCGGATATCGTCGGCTTTTACTACCCGATGACCCAGCCGATTAAAGATGCGGTAGAAACCGTTTATCAACGACTGGAAGGCTGGGAAGGAAATGGCGGCTTCGCGCAGTTAGCGGTGGAAGAAGAGTAGTTTTTCATTAAGGAATCAGGACAGGGATGTTCTTGATGGGGTGAACCAGCTCTGATGCCAAATGCTAAATTGCCCGATGCGCTGCGCTTATCGGGCCTTCATGGTTCGTGCGACATGTAGGCCGGATAAGGCGTTCACGCCGCATCCGGCACTGTTACCTACTCTAAATCTTCCCCATTACTGGCAATCACTTTTTTATACCACCAGAATGATTTCTTACGCGTGCGCGTCAGCGTACCGTTGCCTGCGTCGTCACGGTCAACAAAGACAAAGCCGTAGCGTTTGCTCATTTCACCCGTAGAGGCGGAAACTAAATCAATACAGCCCCATGTGGTGTAGCCCATCAGCGGAATGCCGTCTGCAATCGCTTCGCCCATTGCGCGGATATGTTCGCGTAAGTAGCTGATGCGATAGTCGTCGTTAATCTCGCCATTGGCAGCAAATTCATCTTTTGCGCCCAGGCCGTTTTCCACCAGAAACAGCGGCTTCTGATAACGGTCGTACATCATGTTCATGGTGATACGCAGACCGAGTGGATCAATTCCCCAGCCCCAGTCGCTCACCTGTAGATACGGATTACGCAGCGATTTCACCACGTTCGCCGCACTGCTGTTGTTGGCGTTCATCTCCGCCGAGGCGCAGCGCGAGGCGTAATAGCTGAAAGAGACAAAATCGACGGTGTTTTTCAGGATTTCATCATCGCCCGGTGCTTTGTCGATGGTTACCCCTTTTTCGCGAAAGACGCGCGCAGAGTAAGCCGGATACGCGCCCCGCGCCTGCACATCGATAAAAAACAGGTTTTCCCGGTCTTTCTCCAGCGCCGCCCAGACATCTTCCGGCTTGCAACTGTAAGGGTAGAAGTTACCGCCCGCCAGCATACAGCCCACCTGATTTTGCGGGTTAACCTCATGGGCGATTTTTGTGGCTAGCGCACTGGCAACCAGCTGGTGATGCGCAGCCTGATATTTCACCTGATCCTGATTTTCCCCTTCTTCAAACACCAGACCCGCGCCGGAGAACGGGCTATGCAACATAATGTTGATTTCATTGAAGGTTAGCCAGTATTTCACCAGACCATCAAATGCTTCAAAGCAGGTTCTGGCGTAGCGGCTGAAAAACTCCACCAGCTTGCGGTTACGCCAGGAGCCATATTCGGTGACCAGATGCATCGGCACATCGAAGTGGCACAACGTGACCAGCGGTTCGATACCGTACTTTTTACACTCTTCAAAGACAGAACGATAAAAAGCAATGCCCTGCTGATTGGGCGTGATTTCATCGCCCTGCGGAAAGAGACGGCTCCAGGCAATTGAGGTACGGAAAACCTTGAATCCCATCTCTGCCATCAGGGCGATATCTTCTTTATAACGATGATAAAAATCCGTCGCCTCATGGCTGGGATAAAACTCGTCATCTCGCAACTGAAAACGTTTTTCCAGCCCCAGTTTCACCGCCATTCGATGCTCGCCGTGTGGGATCATATCGACAGTGGTCAGACCTTTGTCACCTTCACGGAACGCACCTTCAGACTGGTTGGCGGCAAGCGCGCCGCCCCATAAAAAACTTTCTGGAAATACTGACATTTTCATCCTCAATTAAGACTTACTTCTTTGGCGACGGTCGGTTGTACGCTCTGATACTTTCGCGCCTGGGCAGCCGCTTCCTCAACAGGAATATCCTCAAAGCCGAGCAACAGTGTGAGGATAAACGACAGCACCACCGCCAGCGCCATGACCGCGAACACCCAGACGATGCTCATTGGATTCGCCGGATCGAAGAACTGCACGCTGGTAAATAGCCCCGGCGCTGCCATTGAGTGGCTGGCAAGCCCCGCCATACCGGCAACCGCGCCGCAAATAAAACCGCTGATAAGACTGGCGATAAGCGGACGTTTCAGGCGGATCGCCACGCCGTATAACGCCGGTTCGGAAATCCCCGCCATAATGGCTGATGCCGCCGCAGCCAGCGCCGTCTGGCGCAGTTCCGGGTTTTTCGTTTTCCACGCCACTGCCAGTGATGAACCGCCCAGCGACAGGTTAGCGCCGATCTCTGACGGCATGACCATCCCTTCTTTGCCGGTTTCGGCAATGGTCTGAATGATGGTCGGCGTAAAGACGCGGTGCATCCCGGTCATTACCAGCAGAGGCCACAGCGCGCCCATAATGGCGACTGAAAGCCAGCCCAGATAACCATGAATGGTGTAAACCAGCGCCGAAATGGCGCTACCGATCCAGATACCAATCGGGCCAATCAGCAGGATTGCCAGCGGTGCGGCAATCAACACAATCAGCATTGGCTTGAGGAAGTTTTTGGTCACCGCCGGTGTAATGCTGTCCACCCAGCGTTCGATATATGACAGGCACCAGGTCATCACCAGCGCCGGGATCACCGTGTAGGTGTATTTCACCGCGGTGACCGGAATCAGGGCAAATTCGACATGTTCACCCTGGGCCGCTTTCGCCATCAGTTCAATAAAACTCGGATGTACCAGCACACCCGCGATGGCAATCGCCAGCGACATATTGGTTTTAAATTTGATGGCGGCAGATGCCGCGACCATCAGCGGCAGGAAGAAGAAAGCACCGTCACCAATCACATTCAGAATGGTTAAGGTCGGCGATCCTTTTGTCAGCACGCCGCTCATCTCGAGGATCATCGCCAGCAGTTTGACCATCGATCCGCCGATAATCGCCGGGATCAGCGGTGACATGGTGCCGATCAGCGCATCGAGGATCCCCGCACCAATGCGACGTAGCGTGAGTTTGGGTTTACCCACGGGCTGTGCGGGCTGCATATCTCCCGGCAGCAGGCTGACGACTTCCTGAAAGGCTTGTGAAACGGTATTGCCGATAATCACCTGACACTGGTTGTCACTACGTACCACGCCGAACACGCCGGGGATGGTTTTTAACGTCGGGCTGTCGATAAGTGCATCATCTTTGATAACAAAGCGCAACCGCGTCATACAGTGCGTGACCGCCGAGATGTTATCAACGCCGCCCAGTGCCGCTATCACCGAGCGTGCCAGCGCCGCATAATTTTTGGCCATCGGATTTTATCCTGTTATCAGTAGGGTAGATGTAGTTGTTATCAGTCGACGTGACGGAAAAATGCCGATGCTGAAACGGAATTAGGAAACCGGTTTCACAAAATCATGAATAGTTGTCACTAAATAAGCAAGAGAGTGAATTGTTCATTTTTTATATTTGTGAAACCGGTCACCTGAATATTTTTCCCGCCGATTGTGCAAGGACAATCGGCAAACGGTGCAGTACACTGCGTTGATTGCGTGTAAAGGGATGAAAATGATGACGACGATGCTGGAAGTGGCGAAGCGCGCCGGGGTTTCAAAAGCGACCGTTTCCCGCGTGCTTTCAGGTAATGGCTACGTCAGCCAGGAGACTAAAGATCGCGTGTTTCAGGCGGTAGAAGAGAGCGGTTACCGTCCAAACTTGCTGGCGCGCAATCTGTCGGCGAAGAGTACTCAGACGCTGGGGCTGGTAGTGACCAACACGCTTTACCACGGCATTTATTTTAGTGAATTACTGTTTCATGCCGCGCGAATGGCGGAAGAGAAAGGGCGGCAGTTGCTATTGGCAGATGGTAAACACAGCGCAGAAGAAGAGCGCCAGGCGATTCAGTATCTGCTGGATTTGCGCTGCGACGCCATTATGATTTACCCGCGTTTTTTAAGCGTGGATGAGATTGATGACATCATTGACGCGCACAGTCAGCCGATAATGGTGCTTAATCGCCGCCTGCGCAAAAACAGCAGCCATAGCGTCTGGTGCGATCATAAACAGACCAGTTTTAACGCCGTGGCAGAGTTGATAAACGCCGGGCATCAGGAGATTGCTTTCCTTACCGGCTCGATGGATTCCCCCACCAGCATTGAACGTCTTGCCGGGTATAAAGACGCGCTGGCGCAGCATGGTATTGCGCTCAATGAAAAACTTATCGCTAACGGTAAATGGACGCCTGCCAGCGGGGCCGAAGGGGTAGAAATGTTGCTCGAACGTGGGGCTAAATTTAGCGCGTTAGTTGCCAGTAACGACGATATGGCGATAGGTGCGATGAAAGCGTTACACGAGCGCGGCGTAGCGGTGCCAGAGCAGGTGTCAGTTATCGGATTCGATGATATCGCTATTGCCCCCTACACCGTTCCGGCGCTCTCCAGCGTAAAAATTCCGGTGACTGAGATGATTCAGGAAATTATTGGACGGCTGATTTTTATGCTCGATGGTGGGGATTTCTCACCGCCGAAAACCTTCAGCGGAAAACTGATCCGCCGCGACTCACTCATTGCTCCTTCGCGATAAACATTGTCATCACATGTCATCGTCACTAGTGTCGATGACATCGTTTTTCCTGCATTACAGAAATTAATTTCCTTAAATAACAGTAAATTAAAAACTGGCATGATTTGTGAATGTATCGGCGCATTAACTGTCATTGCTGGAGAATTTGATGAACCGTTTCATCATTGCTGACGCGAGTAAATGTATTGGTTGCCGTACCTGTGAAGTAGCGTGCGTGGTTTCTCATCAGGAAAATCAGGACTGTGCATCGCTGACCCCGGAAACTTTTTTACCGCGTATCCATGTCATTAAAGGTGTGAACATTTCCACGGCGACAGTTTGCCGTCAGTGTGAAGATGCACCGTGCGCTAACGTCTGCCCGAATGGTGCTATCAGCCGTGATAAAGGGTTTGTTCATGTGATGCAGGAACGTTGCATTGGTTGCAAAACCTGCGTTGTGGCTTGCCCGTATGGCGCGATGGAAGTGGTGGTACGTCCGGTGATCCGCAACAGCGGCGCGGGTCTGAATGTACGGGCTGACAAAGCCGAAGCCAATAAATGCGACCTGTGCAACCATCGTGAAGACGGCCCGGCGTGTATGGCGGCTTGCCCGACCCATGCGCTGATTTGTGTCGATCGTAATAAACTTGAACAACTGAGCGCAGAAAAACGCCGCCGTACGGCGCTGATGTTCTAAAAATCTTACAGAACTGTTCTGGCATCAAAGGAATTCCCGGAAATATTCGTAGAATACGAAGCGGGCGGTATCGCCGACCTGTGACTGCCGGATGCGACGCTGTCGTGTCCG
>OGJC01000754.1_pt1 | contig 21465 bp, 16 predicted proteins | sample 1571941 | NCBI WGS metagenome assembly OGJC01 (sample SAMEA2582100, study PRJEB24529) | metagenome | biome: Human gut stool | place: China | collected 2011 | reverse complement strand
AATACCCCACTCGCCTTTCGGCGGCGGGATGAGTGCCACTTAAAACAGCAAGCTGGGCACGGGAAAATCACTGTAGGGATTGGACATAGCACGATAAATTCTATCTCTTTTGTAGCCAACTATAATATCTGCTTTATGCATATAGTTCCCGCAGAAGAATCAGATAGGACTTTAACCAAGTTATGATTTGAGGCAATAGTTATGGCTGGCGCAAAAACACATCATGTGAAACTAGGGTAAGCCTACGATTCCTAAATGCGAGGTCTAGAACCAAAACTCTTGAATCCTTTCGGCAGAATATCGGACAGTCCCATGCTTTGGCTATTGGACATATTGTTGATTTTGTATCCCCTATTTTTGAGTTTGATTCGTCATGTCCATAGCCAAACTCACTATCAGAATCAAGTTACGAATATCCAATAAGCATACCACATACTCACTTACAAAAAATGCTTCATGCTATGGCAAACTGCTATCATGTATTCTGGCAAACATGATTTCCTTGACTGGATAATCTCAGCAACAATCCATCTTGAAAATCCGGCAAACAAGAGCTCATTCTCCGGCAACATCAATTATCGCGTATCGTTTAGTATGTCCAATCCAACAATGCCGCCGACCGGTTTAAGCAATTTATGCTTGGTTTGTGGCGCATTGAGGACAGATGAAAAGTCAGATTAAATCTGGAAAATCTTATTGCTGGTAAATACATGCTGTGTTACCTCCAAATCTCAGTCAATCAAATATGTGGTAACTGTTTTGTCCAAATGGTAATATTTATACAATAAATTCATTTAATTCTTCTTTCAACTGTTTCCAGCTCGGAAAATATTTAGTTAGTAAAGATGTATACTCTTCATTGTGCAATCTAACTTTAATATGTAACAATTCATGTACTACAATATATTCAATACAACGAACTGGTTTCTTGATTAATTCTAGATTAAAAATAATATTTTGTGTACGGTGATTACAACTTCCCCATAAAGTTTTCATTTGCTTGACCTCCCATTTGTTCACACTCACACCCAATATTTTTTCCCATTTGGCAATAAGTGGAGGAAGCATCAATTTGAGCTCCGCACGATACCATTCTCGCAACACTTCTGCTCGACGTGCTGCTGTTGTCCCTTCACGGACGTATAGTTTAATATATTCATTACCCTGAATTTCTACTTTTGCAGATGCATGATGATACAACACCTTTAAGCGATACCTATGACCTTTGAAGTAATGATTCTCGCCAGAGACATATTCGCGGGGCGTTTGACGACTCTGATCAAGAACCTGTGAAACACGTTGATTTATCCACGACATTTTCGTAATCAAGAATAATCGCACAGCCTCTTCTGCCATTCCAATAGGAGCAGACACATGAACACGAGCATTGGGTGGATATATTGTAAGATGCACATTCTTAATATTTTTCCACTCAACTTCCGCAGATATATTAGCAACCTCAATAATCGTCATTAGTATTCTCTTTGCGCAACTATTAGCTGCATTATATCATCTATGTTCACTTCAACTCCTTGCAAAACACGCTCAACAGCTCTCCGAAGAGCTTTCATCTTTTTCAAACCACTACTATCCATATCTCTGAAACCGTCACGTGCATTTGCTTTGATTGTTTCGTGAACTCGGAGAGCCAAAGTTTCATCTTTTCCAAGATTATCATAAAGAGCCTGTTTCCCTTTTGTATCAATTGTTGCAGGGTACTTTGTCTTGATAGTCGATCGAGCTTCTTTCAGTTTTTCGATGAGTTTTTTTATTAGTTCCTTGTATTGGATCTTACCGTCTTTCTGTTCTTGAAGCAAGTGGTTAAGCAAATCAGACATTTTATCAAAGTAGGCCGGATTGTTCGGTCGTTCACTGATAATCATTTTTCGCATATTTGATGTAGTCTGAAGGTATTTAATTGACTACAAATAGATTAAAAGAAACTCGCATGAGAATAGGCAACGGATAAGAAATTGGTAAAGTGCTTTGATACACTATATTTCTCATGCTGTCAAACAACTCTTATTTGTTTGCAAATATAATATTATTGCAGGTAAAAATCAAAAATAACGAGGTTTATTTTCATTTTTGCCTGCTGATATTTGTTCCGGATTGTCGGATACGATATATTTGTAATTAGGATTCGTACCGTGTTCCAAGCGGTTCATAAGTAACGACTTGCGGAGCTTTGGCAACAAGGGGATGCGGCTCCGTTTTATAGAAATGACTTATGCAAACCGACTTATCCATTTACAACAGTCTTCGCCCTTCCTTTATAGAAGGCGTTCACGCCGTGAAGTTCAATGCTTTGTCGGCGGTCATATCGCGTTACCGGGATTATGCCCGCAGTTCCGAACAAATAAAAGCGTACTCGGGAGATTCTCTTCTGATGCGGGACATTGCCTCCTTGCTTGACGAAGCACCCCGTCCCATAACGGGGGAATACCAGGATTTCACCCCGTTCCTGCTTCTTCTGATGCTTTCGGAGGAGTTTCATGCCGTCCATTACGTCGAGCGTCTTGTAACGTGGTATTTCGGCTACTGTTGTGTCGATGAACTGCGGACGGTCTGCACCATTCTGTCCCAGTGTTCCTACCCGCATCACGACACGCTGCGGCTGCGGTTCAAGAATTACCTGCGTGAAGCCCGTAAGACATTGGGTATGCCCGTTGAATGTAACGCTGCTGTCATGCTGAAAATGCTCGACGCCTCTTATGAACATCTCACTCCCGCCGATGTCGGGGAGTTCGAGGAGCTGTTGCACCTGGGGGACGATTACGAGTTCATCTCCCGTGTCAAATCGAATTATCTTGCCTCGGATAACGTCACGGAACTCGCTGGGGTTTGCGGGTATTCCAGCACGATTACCTTCCGCCGGCGTTTCCAGCGGGTTTTCGGCTGCTCGGCCTCCTCGTGGTTGCGTCAGCGCCGTATCGAACGTATCGGGGAGTTGCTGCGGACGACACACTACACGTTGCAGGAAATAGCCTACATGTGCGGTTTCTCCGCCCAATCCCACTTTACGGACTTTTGCAAGCGGAATATGGGGAGCAATCCCACTTCCATCCGTCAGGAAAGCCGGATTTGACATTAAAATCGGCTCCGTGATAAAAAAACGAAGAGAAAGATAAAAATCGTAATCCGCCGGTTTTTCGATTCGCTAACTTTATACGCGAAAGTAACAAGACGGATTATGATTGCATTTATAGAAAAATTAAACAGCGAAGTCCTGCGGAGTATCGAACGTATCGAATCGCGGGATACCGACGTGTTGAAAAAGTCGCTTGAAGCGTCACGTGTCCTGGGAGAAGCGTTCGACCGTTTGAAACAATATATCATCGGCTACCGTTTTCAAAACGATGACGAGGAAATAAAGTTCTTCAAAGAAATCAAACCTCGTCTTTTTTGCCGTCTGATCTATTACCGCAAGCTCTACAATATCGAGATGAACCGTCCGGTAGGAAGTATCGAGGCACAACGGGAGTACCTGGACGCCCATGTTCGGGCCATCAACGCGTACACGCAGAAACGCCTCGACTTTATCCGCTATTTCCGCAGCGGCGCTACACACCTGGACAGCCTCTATTTCCTGCGCGGGCAGACCGACACGGAGCAATACCTGGAAACCTTCTACTATGAACTCGACCCGCAGTTTTCGACAAACGCGGATTTCAAGGTGGCGAAAATCCTGGCCAACGATATGTTGTCGGTTTATCTTATGGGCGAATTGGAATCACTGGAGAGCACGAACCTCCGGAACATGGTTCTGCCATTGCCTGACGTGCGTCCGACATGGCAGGACTCGAAGACGGATCTGACGGAACTTATTTACCTGCTCGACAGTAAAGGCTGTTTCGGCAATGTGCCACTCACGCAACTTGCCAGCTACATTTCCAACGCTTTCAACGTACACCTCGACATGAACCTTTCGAGGACATTCTGCGATATGAAAATCCGAAACAACCCGACACCGTGGCTTGACAAGGCGAAAGAGGCCCTGCTTAAACGTATGCAGACGTGGAAGCGAAACAAGAAAAACGGCAATTCCGAGTAGAACATGAACCGGTAAAGCACTCTATTTCTTATAGAAGCACTGATAATCAGCGTTGTATATAACAAAAGAACCGAGGTCGGTTTTCCCCCGTAACTCTCGAAAGGAACTTTCCCGAACGCCCGTATTTGCACCCGTATAAGGAGCCGATACGGGTGTTCCGTTGTAGCCCCGTCCGGATTAGAACACCGTTAAGCGTTGAATCACAGTATGCTATCGCATTTCTGCCAATAAAAATACCGAGTACGGGCCGCGGATTTCGGTAAAAAACACTGCCTTCTTCACCGCATGAACCGTTGAGAATCAGTTCACTGCAAATTATCAAAAAAAAGTCGTACCGACCTCGTTTTAAGCTGTCCATATAAGCCCGACCTTTGTAACAGACTAAAAAACAAAGGAGTATGAAAATCATAGTGATCGGTTCGCGAGCCTATAACGAGCTTGTCGGGCGTATAGAGAAAATAGAGGCTGCAATCGCCTCTCTCCCTGAAAAGGGGCGTGCATGGAATAAGGAGTATATAAACGACGAATGGATGGACGGCGAGCAGGTCTGCCGTTACCTGGGCATCAGCGGGCGTACCCTTCAACGCCTCCGCTCGGATCACGTGATCACCTATTCGGCCATCAACCGGAAGCTGTATTATTCCCTCACGGAAATCCGCCGTGTGCTGAAGGAGCGTTCCGTGCGGCGCAAAAACCGACCAAAGGAGTAGGCCATGTTTCTGGATAAGGAATATTTCGACGGATGGATGCAGCGGCTCTCGGAACGGCTGGAACGTATTGAGAAGCTGTGCGCGGGGGACGTGGAGCAACCGCTTTCCATCCTGCCTGACGGGGAGCGTCTTCTGGACAATTACGACCTGTGCCGTATGCTCAATATCAGCAAGCGCACACTCCAGCGTTACCGCACCTCGGGAGAGCTGCCTTACGAGATGATCTATCACAAGACCTTCTACCGGGAATCGGACGTCCTGCGGTTCATCGAGCGTAACTTCAGTAATTTCCGCAAGCTGAAAAAGGATCGTCCTGCCGGTTCCGGTTAGGCCCTGTCCCGAGAGTCCGGCGTCATGGAAAAACGCGGAGATACATGGAATAAGGCACGACAAGGCGGTACAACCGTTCGATATTTGCCGTAAAATCAGTATGTTTGCACTTGGAAGCCTATATAATAATGAACAATGAAAGAAACAGATAAAATATATCCTGCCGACAAAGGGGAGGAAGAGCTACTGCATAACGTGCGCCATATCTTGCAGGAAGCGCGCGCGAAGGTGATACATCATGTCAATTCGACCCTCGTGAGGGCTTACTGGCAGGTAGGGAAATATATAGTGGAGTACGAGCAGCAGGGAACCGGCCGTGCCGGATATGGCAAGGCTGTCATCAACACCCTTTCCAGGCGGCTCGTGGCGGAGTTCGGAAACGGGTTCACGGCCACCAACCTGCGGTACATGAGGCAGTTTTACCAGTGCTACCCGAAATATCACACGCTGTGTGATAAATTGAGCTGGTCGCATTGCCGCACGCTTCTCAAGGTGTCGGGCGATGCCGCCCGTGATTTTTACCTGCACGAGTGCGTCAAGGAAAACTGGAGTGTCCGGCAGCTCGACCGCCAAATCAACACGCTTTTCTATGACCGCTTGCTGGCCAGCCGAGACAAGAAAGCCGTGAAAGAGGAGATTTCCCGTACCGAACCCGGGCGTGTCGAACCCAAAGAGATCATCCGCGACCCGTATATCCTGGAGTTTCTCGGTATCCCCCAGGGAGAGCATTTTCTGGAAACCGATCTGGAGCAACTGCTCATCAGCCGCTTGCAGCGCTTGATGCTCGAACTCGGGAAAGGCTTCGCCTTCGTCGCGCGACAGAAGCGTATCTCCTTCGACGACAAGCATTTCTACATCGACCTGGTCTTTTACAATTACCTGGCCCGCTGTTTCGTTTTAATAGACCTTAAATCCGGGGAGCTGACCCATCAGGATTTGGGGCAGATGCAGATGTATGTCAATTACTACACCCGTGAGTTGATGAATCCCGGGGATAACCCTCCGGTGGGTATCGTCCTCTGCGCGGAGAAAAACGACGCGGTCGTCCGTTATACGCTGCCCGAAGATGAAAAGCAGGTCTTCGCCGCCCAGTACATGACCTATCTTCCCACGCAGGAGGAGCTGCAAACACTCTTGCAGGAAGTGTGACAACAACGCTCATGGGCATATGAAAAAAGCCGACGGAAATCTGTACTTCCGTCGGCTTTTCGCTTACATCTTAATCCCTTTCTTTGCGGGGCCGTTCTCCGGCGGGCTGCCCACGCCCGCGATCACGATGCGCCCCCCGGAGGCGTCGGCAATCTGCCGCAGCCGGGAAGGAATACGGGCCGCCGTGTTGTCTTCCTTCGGGAGCTCTTCCGCCGTGTCATGCCGTTCCCGGCACACGTCGTTATCCTCCTCCGCCTCCTTTCCCTCGCTCTCTTCTATCGGTTTGAGGCTTTGCTGTATCCTGCGGTCTATTTCCGTCAGGTCAGTTTTCAGGGCCGTCAGTTCGGGCTCCTTGCGCCAGGAACTTTCCACCACTTCCCGCAGGACGGGAATATCTTTCTCCAGTTCCTCGTTCTTTTTCCGGAATTTTTCCAGTGTCGGCTCGATGGTCGCGAGCGCGTGGATGAAGTTCATCGCCGCCAGTCGCGGGTCGGAGGCGATATTCCCGTAGTTATACTGGTATAGATAATCCCCTTCACCCCGGACATAAAAACGGTTCTGCACCAGGTCGAGCCCGTCTTTCCCGGTCGTTTCGCTCTGGACGAGCAGTTCGAACCCGTAGAGGCTCCCGATGGGTTCGAGCCTGTCGAGCGTGCGTGCCGTTTCGGCGATACGGTTGAGCTGTTTCCCGATGAGCTTGGGGTCGGAGGTTTCCAGCCCGTTCAGTTTCACGGGATTGCGGTACGAGCCGTCCTCGTTGAACTCGACGCGGGCCTTGAAGTGTTCCAGATCCTTGCCGATACGCCGTATCAGGTCGTTGTTCTTCTCTATCTTCTCCGTGATCTGCTCCAGCTTGTAGCGGCTCGATGATTTGCCGCGCACGAATGCCTGGCGTTCGCTTTCGAGCGTGGCGATCTTCTTCTCCAGGCGGGCCTTGTCCAGCAGGTCTGTATTTCCCGAGAGGACGGCTACATACTCGGAAAAATTCATGCCGCTTTTCTCGTCGATGGCCCCCTCGTCGATGGTACGGCTTCCCATGTTGTTGGTCTTGAGCTGGCGGATGAACAGTTGCTTGTTGTGCAACAGCCCGAACTTGTAGGCGTCGAGCGACTTCTCGACGGCGTATAATATCACGTCCACCTTGTTGTCGGCATGGAGTTTGGCGATCTCGTTCCCGGTGCGTATTCCCCGCCCGTCGCGCTGCTCCAGGTCGCTGGGACGCCAGGGGCAGTCCAGGTGGTGTATCGCCACGCAGCGTTTCTGCGCGTTCACTCCCGTCCCGAGCATCTCGGTCGATCCGAAGAGTACGCGGATTTTTCCGGCGTTCATACCGGCGATCATCTCCTTGCGCGCTTTTTCCGAGGTCGCCTCCTGGATGAACCGCACCTCGCTTTGGGGTATGCCGTAATCCTCCGCGAGTTTACGCCGTATCTCGGAATAGACGTTCCACCCCGCTCCGGGTTTGTAGGTTCCCAGGTCGGAGAATACGAACTGCGTACCTTTGTACGCCTCGAAACGGCGGTAGTAACCGGCAATCATACGGGCGCAGTGGCTCGCCTTGTTGTCCACGTGGTCGCTGTATAGTTCGGGGTCTATCATACGCATATCGAGCGACATCTTGCGGGCGTAGTCTGTGGCAATGAGCATTTTCGCCTTTTCCTCCCGCTCCGAGAGCGGCAGGCGGCCCAGGAGCGTGGCATCGCCCGATTTGGCGAATTGCACCAGCCGTTCTATGAACTCCGTCTGCTGGGGTGTCGGCGGGATATTGTGCAATATCTCGTTCTTTTGCGGTCGGTCGATCCCTATATCCTCCGCCGAGCGGTAATCTGTAATCTCGGAGTAGAACATGGCCAGTTCGGGAACCTTGATGAAATATCGGAACCGTTCTTTCTGCACGACCTCGTTGGTCACGGAAAACTCGTAGTCGATGGTTTTCTTGGCAAATATGGCCGCCCAGGCATCGAAGGTGCGGATATTCTGACGCTCCAGTTCCTTCGGGCGCAGGTACTTGAAAAGCAGGTACAGTTCCGTGAGCGAGTTGGAGATGGTCGTTCCCGAGAGGAACGTCGCCCCCAGGTCGCGGCCCGTGCGCTGCTGTATGGTACGCAGCGCGAAAAGCATGTTGAGCGCCCGCTGCGACCCCTCGGGATTTCCGAGGCCCGCCACCCGGTCATGCCGGGTCGTGAAAGTCAGGTTCTTGAATTTGTGGCTCTCGTCCACGTAGAGGTGGTCGATACCCATGAGGCGGAAGTCCACGGCGTCGTCCTTGCGTGTTTCCAGCGCGTGCGCCACCTTCTGCAACTTGGCTTCCAGGTTGGCCTTGCGTTTCTGACACCCTTTCATCATGGCGCGGGAAACGTCCCTGCCTTGTGCTTTGAGCACTTCGAGGTTCTCCTCCACACAGTCCAGCTCGGCCTGCAATATCTCCTGCTGTATCTCCGGGGACTGGGGTATCATGCCGAACTGTTCGTGCGAGAGGATCACGGCGTCCCAGTCGTTGTTGCGTATCTCCCGGAAGATGCGCTCACGCTTCCGGGGCGTGAAATCCTCCTTGCCCGGGTAGAGGACTTTGGCCATCGGGTAAGCGGTGCAGAACGTCCGGGCTATTTCATGGATGTTGGCTTTCAGCCCGATAATCATGGGTTTATTGGCCAGCCCGAGGCGTTTCTTCTCGTAGGCCCCGCAGCACATGATAAGGGTCTTTCCGCCGCCACAGGCTAAGCGCAAAGCGCCTTGCCGTCCTTTCGGACGGTAGGTTTCTAAACGCTCGCCACCGAACCGTACGTACACGTCTCCATGTATACGGCTCTCCATGGTTATTTTCAGTCTATTTCTTTTCATGAATCTTACGATAACAATTTTCACATACTGCTATTGTTTTTCTCTGTCTGGCAATCATGAAGCGTTCCCACTCCTGTTTGCCTTTCAGGTCTTTTAGCTTGCGGACATGCACCATTCTAAGGTTGTCCTCCGCTCCGCAATATTCACATTCACGGGCTTTCAACCGAGCCATAAGGCTGGTACTTTCAGTCCCGCGATAATTGGGCATGATATGCGCATTGTCAATACGCGCGTCTTTTCTCTGCTTGAACCCTCCATGATAAATAGTACGTTCCAACATTTCGCCCTTGTTGTTTTCATACCTTACTGTAAAGACTTTATTCCGGCAATATTTACGGATTATTTTCCTTACGGTTGATTCATACTTAGATGATAATGTTTTATACATACTCTCTTTCATGTAGTAATAGAAACTATTGAGAATGTTGACATTGTTTGCAATACAGTAGTAGTTATAGATTCCCCGAATTTCCGAATTGTATCGGTTGAGTATTTCAAGGTCATCATTACTACGGAGATACGGGCGTGAGGTCGATTCCCATGCTTCCTTGCCATTCTTGATTATTATGCGCATCGCATTATAGTCAAGCAGTTTCTTTCTCATAACCTCATAAGGCAGGAGAAGAACCACTTTATGGTCAAGTGAGCGTATGGGGATTCCTCTGAAATCCTTTCTCGTCTTGTCCGTACTGCGGACTGTAACATCAAAGCCGAGAAATTTGGCTGCGTCGTGTGAGTTGGTGATTAACGTCTTTTCATCCGAAAGTTCGAGTTTCAACGTATCTTGCAGAAAGGTCTTAATGTCCCCCTTTGCTTTTACACAGTCCTCTTTACTTCCGATTACGCAAATCAGAAAATCATCGGCATAGCGTACATACCTCATGCGTTTGAAGTTTTCGTCCATGTCAAGAGTTGCAGGAAGTTGTTGCATCTCACGGTGGAGAATGGCTATCTCCCTGCGCAATGCTTCTTTCTTCTGCTCGTCTGTTTCATTCTTCAGTTTCTTTACACGTTTGTCCTTACGATTTGCAACCCTTTTATATTCGGGGTTGCGTACACGTGCTTTACCTTTATTGAAGACGTTTATGTAGTTCCGCATAAATTTATCGAGTTTGTCAAGATAAATATTCGCCAAAATCGGACTTATTATGCCTCCCTGCGGTGTTCCGATATAGGAATTTTTGTACTCCCATTGTTCCATGTAGCCTGCTTTGAGGAATTTACGTATCAGTCGCAGGAAACGCTCGTCATTGATTCTTTCAGCAAGGATTCCGATTAAAACATCATGGTTGATGTTGTCAAAGAAACCCTTGATGTCTCCCTCGATGAACCAACGTGCTCCCGTACCTCCCTTTTGTAAGGAAGCCATAGCCGTATGACAGCCACGGTGTGGTCTGAATCCATGCGAGCAGTCTTCAAAATGACCTTCGTAGATGGATTCAAGAATCATCCTTACAACTTCCTGTACAAGTTTGTCCTTAAAGGCTGGTATGCCTAAAGGACGTTGCTTGCCATTCTTTTTGGGAATGTAAATTCTCCGTGCAGGGCACGGACGGTAACTTTCGTCTTTTAACTGTCCTATGATAGAGTGAATGTGCTTTATGCTCATTCCATCTATGGTCTGCCCGTCTGTGCCTTTCGTATAGTTGCCCGCATTCTGCGACAACTTTTGATAGGCAAGTGCGTACAGATTTTCATTGAACAGCAGTCGGTAAAGCCGTTCAAACTTGTAATTAGGGTCTTGGCTGTGCCCAGCCAGACTGTTTAATACATTTGCTGAATCTCTCATAATGTCTCACACATCATTCGTTAAACATATTAAATAATAACTCACTGTCTCCCTTCGCCATGTACAAGGCTTTCCCTTGCTCGGACTACTACGGAGACTCTGTTGTCATATAGGATATTCAGGGGGCAAACCCCATAGCCTTTCGGCATTCCTACTTAGACAATCCCCATTTAGACATATAGTAACATAGCTCAATAGATTGTCGGATGCGATTTTCGTCCTTTTCCGCTTATTGCGGCTGTTCTGCAATCGGTTTTCGGCTCTCGTACTTGAGGTAGGAAAGTAGAAGTATTGCAGCCCGACGTTTGTAACTATCTTCCGTCGGGGTTTACCAACTAACAACTCGGACTGTCGTTCAAACAGTATAGTCTTCATCCTCATATCTATCATTTCATTTAGACATTCAGTAGCAGCATGATAGTTAGCTGACTTATGCCGTTTCCAACATGCGACACTCCCCACCGCCTTTCGGCTAAGTGGATAAGTTGGCTAATGACCGGCGTTGAAAACCCTTGCCGGGTAGGTTGCTAAGCCTACATTTACTATATGCCCTTATGGGCGCAGCACCTCGTGGTCGATTATCCCGCCGCCGAGCAGTTTGTCCATCCATATCGCGTCCTTCTGGCTGTCATACAGTTTGTCGATTCCCAGCCCCTTGAGGTCGAGGTCGGGGAATTCCTGGTGCGTCCCGTCGTACTTCGGGCGCACGTAACAGTTGAAAGTACGGTTATAGAGGTCTGTCAGGCGGTCTTTGAAGTCGGACGACTGCTCGCGCAGCCATTCGGGGAAAGCACCCCGGATCTCATCTATCTTGCTGTTGGCGAGCTGTATGGCCTCCCCGTCACGCACTTTGACCTCCCGCCGTTCTCCGTCCACCCATTTGAGGACGGTCTTGGTGATGTCGGGCGAAGTGTTTTGCAGGGCGTGTTTCAAAAGGTGCAGGCCGTTGTACTTACGGGTCTGCGCGCTGACGGCATACTGCTCCGTGATCTTCACGTTCGTCGCTTCCGCCTTCACGCCGTACTCGTCTAGGTTGGAGGCGAAGGTGATCTTCACCTCCGTATCGAAGAGCGAGGAGGCGAAACGCTCGTAAACACCTTTTGGAATCCACCGTTCGCCCAGGTTGAAATCCAGGTCGTCGAAAGCGATGGGTTTGGGCGTCGCCTCGCGCAGAGCCTCCAGCGATTCCCGGGCCGGGGCGTGGTCGGGATTCTCCCGCAGGAACGCCTCGATCCGTTCGGCTTTCCCGATGACATTGCCGGCGATGAACTTGTCGGCAACCTCGTAGCCGTCCGTTTCCGGGTTGTAATAGATACGTCCTTTCAGTTCCCCGAGTATTCCCTCCACGGTAGTTCCCGTGAGCGAGGCCATGTAGTGCGGTTCCACCCGGCCGTACTTGTTCAGGCTGGCCACAAGGGCCTCCGAAGCGTCGTCGGCGTGCGTGATCTCATCGGGATTGAAGGCCACGGGACGCTCGAAGATGTCGGCTTTGCGTGCCTTGCCGTCGATGTAACGCTCCAGCGACAGAATCTCCGTCCCCCGCGCGTCCATCTTGATCAGGTCGAGGTTGCGTTTGTCATTGAGCCGTCCGAAGCGTTCGGTGAAATTGTCGTAAAGCCGGTTGAGCATCTCCCGCAGGGCGGGGTTCGCCGTCAGCGTTTCCGCCTCGTTGTTATAAAGGTGGTAATAGGCATCGCGTATCTCGATATACATGGAGGCTTTCGTCCGTTGTGCAGGCGTGAGTTCCAGCGGGTGGAACATGGGTTGCAGGGATTCAGTCTCCCGCAGGTAGCCGACCCGGTTTTGTCCGTCCGTGACGAGTGTTCCCTCGCGGAAATAGGGGGCGACCTCCCCCTCGAACGGTCGGGGTTTCATATCCGCCTCCCGTATCTGCGGCATTTCTTTACCGGGTTCTTCCTCCTCTGGATTGTCCGGCGTGTCGAACAGGCCGCCCGTTCTCGGCGTACCGGCGGCTTGTTTCCGTTTGCCTTTCGGGGCTTCCGTCGGGGGGCGTACCGCCTGCCGTTCCCGCTGTTCCGGGGTTTCCTGCTGCCGGGCGCTTTGTCGGCGCAATTCCGCCCTCCGTTCCGGGGTAAGCGACATCATCATCTCGTAAAAGCCGTTGATCGGCGGGTTGTCCTCCCAGTTCAGGGAGGCATACAAGTCTTCGGGATCACGCTCCGGTGGCGTCGTTTTCGGCATTTCGCTCTTCTGTTCCTCCGGAGAGGAGGCCGGGGCGAATAATGAGGGTTGTCGGGGCGTCTTCCGCTTTGCTCCCCGGCGGCTGTTCCTTTTCTTGGATATACCGAGTTCTGCCTGCCGCCGCTCCTCGGCGCTGAAGCCGAACAGATCGTAGAGCGTCAGCAACGGTTCCTGCTGCACATTTACCGGTTCGGCAGCTTGGGTGGCAGGTACGGGAGCCGCCGTTTCCACCGTGTCGAAAAGCGACCCGGCGAAGCCCTCCCGCGGTTTCGGTTCCGTTATTCCGCCCACGTGCTGCACGGGAGTATCTGCCATGCCGAAATCTTCGGGTTTCGGCGGGTGCTGCTCCCACAAGCGATTCTCCCGCTCTTTCGACCAGGCCCCGAAGTCGGCCAGATCCTCCCCGGTCGGTTCTCCGGCGGGTGTGGCAGCAGAATCCGGTAACACTTGTCCGGGTTTGTTTTCGATTCGGGTAATCTCCCCGGTTTCGGTATCGACATGGTAGCCCTGTGCCGCCATTTCGGCGACGACGCGGCGTTTTTCCTCCTCTTCCCGCTGCTGCTGAAGGTTACGGGCATCGGCGATAATCTCCTTGACGATTTCTCCGGCAAGGCGGGGCTCGTGTCTTTCGGCACGCTGGCGTTCCGCCTGACGGGGACGGGACAATTCCCGCTCCGGTGTACCGGGTGTCTGTTCCGGAGCATGTTCCAGGCAATAACTCTCGTTGAAATGCCGGTTGAAATCCTCCGAGAGCATACGCCGCATCTCCCGGTCGATGCCGTCCACGCCCTCCGCGTGGGTGAACTCCATCGCCGGTTTGCCGTAGGGGTCTTTGCCTACTTTGGCCTCGGTATGGATCACCCTGTCGAACGACTGGAAAAGGTTGTTTATCCGGATGCCGTTCGACAGCTTGCGGGATTCGATGAAATCCCGCTGCCGTTCGGACAGTTCCCCCGTGGCGGCTTTCTTTTGCAGGATAACCAGGTCGCTGCCGACCTCCGTCCCCGCGTGTTCTGTAAAGAGGTTGTTCGGCAGCCGGATGGCCGATACGGGCTCGCAGCGGTTCATCAGCCACTCGCGCACGGGGCGTCCCTGCTCGGCGTTCAATACTCCCTGCGAGGTGATGAATGCCACCAGGCCGCCCTCGCGTACCATATCGACGGACTTCATGAAAAAATAGTTGTGCAGCGCCCGTGTGCCTTGCCGCCGCACGGGGTCGGTATGGGTGGAGAAGAACGGGTCGAAGAGCGCCACGTCCCCGAAAGGGATGTTGCTCACGGCCACGTCGTAGTAACCGGCGTATTTGGGTTCGATGCGCTCGAATCCCTGTACCCGCACCCGTTTTTCGGGGTGCAGGTGCTTCAGGATCAACCCCGTGGCGGGGTCTTTCTCGAAGCAGGTGATCTCCGCATAGGGGGCGTGGAAATCCACGGCACTGACGAAAACCCCCGTTCCCGCACTGGGGTCAAGAATACGTTTGGGGACGATCCGCGTGTCCCATATCGCCTCCACGATGGCGTCTGCCACTTTCGGGGGCGTGTAAAAAGCCGTCAGGACGGAGTTCTTGATCCCGTCCATGTAGCGCTTGTATTCCCGTTCGTCGGGGGTGTTCGCCCTGATGACCTCGTGCAACTCGGCCACGAGCGTTGCCATGCCGTCCTTGTCCGGTTTCCCGGTGGGGTTTTCCAGCACTTCCTTGATGGCGCCGAAGCCGCTGTATGCGCCGAGTGTCCTTTCTTCTTCGGGAGTCGGCGCCCGCCGTTCCCTGTCGAGCGTGAAGGCCGTCTTCAGCGCGTCGATATTCTGGCGGAGGTGGGTTTTCTTATTGAATGCCATCTTCGAGAAGTATTTGGACGGTTCCCGTCAGTTCGGTATAGAACAGTTCGTAGTCGGGCGTGTCGGCGAAGTCGTCCGTGAGGTCGTACTTCTCCAGCACCCCGCGGCAGAGGGGCAGCAGGCGTAGAGCCGCCTGCCGGGCGGTATCCTCGGGAATCTCCGCCTCGAATTCCCTCCAGAGGATGTTTACCAGCGTGTTGTAGGGTGAAAAGTGCAGTCCGCGGCAGAGTTCCTCGCGGGCAATTTCTTCGGCCTCGATGTGGTTGCAGCCCGAACGGATCGCCTCGCTGTACGCTTGGGCGGCGCTGTCGGCCCGCTCGGCGATGAACTCACTTTCGGCGATGAGTTCCGGGTGGCTGTCCTTGAGGTAGGATAGTAACGAAAGTCCGTAATAGGACAATTCCCCCGTGGGGGTATGGTGTTGCTTGTCTGGCATGATAAGAATTTTTAGTGGTCGTTGATAATCGGGGAAGAGAAAGGCGCCCCGGGTTCCCACCCGAAGCGCCGACCACTGAAAAAATCCTTATCAAACAAGCGTATCTCGTTATGACAGGTCTTTTCCAGTGGCAAAGGTAACGATTATTTCCGTTTGTTCCTCTTTCCCTGCCTGGGAGTATCGCGCGGTTCGAAAACGAACGAGGTCTTGAACTGGTCATCGAGCGTGAGGGCCGCGTCGAACGTTCCGCCGCCGTTTTTGACGAATCCCCGGATCGTGCCGGTTTTGCCTTTGGTCAGCAGTTCCGCGAGCTGCTTGTCGGTCAGCTCCTTGCGGCCCACGGTTCTCCATACGGTCAGGCCGCAATCGGGATTCTGACACTTGGCGAGTTTGGGATAGAACACCACGGGCCTGCCGCAACGCGGGCAGGCTGTGTCACTCTCCGCGCCGTCGATTCTTGCTTCCAGCAGTTCTTTGGCGATTTGCGAGGTGAAGACCTCGATACCGCGATGGAACGTCGGGGCGTCCATCTCCCCGGTGGCGATCTTCGAGAGGGCCAGTTCCCAGCCGCCCGTCATGGCGACATCGGCAATCTTCTTGTCCCTGACCACGGCATACACGGCCAGTCCCTTGTCCGTGGGTACAAGCGACTTTTTCTCTCGCCTGACATACTCGCGGGCAAAGAGCGTTTCGATGATGGCGGCACGGGTGGCGGGCGTGCCGATGCCGGCATCTTTCATCGCCTCGCGTTCGGCCTCGTCGGACAGTTCGCGTCCGGCGGTTTCCATCGCCGCCAGCAGGCTCGATTCCGTGTGAAGGGGGCGCGGCCGGGTCTGTTTCTGTTCCGTGCCGCATCCTTTGACGGGCAGCTCGTCGCCTTGCACGATGTCGGGAAGGAGGGTCATGTCCTCCTCTTTCTCTTCGACAGGTTCATTCAGGACGGCCCGCCAGCCCGTCTCGACCATGATACTGCCGCGGGCCGTGAAATCATGTCCCGCGCTTTGCAGGGTAAGGAAAGTGTTTTCTTTCACGCAGGCCCCGGAAAAGGTTTCGAGCATCCGCCCCGCGACCATCTCATAGACGATGCGGTGGTCGGCATCCAGTTCGGAGGGGAGGTTCTCGGTGGGAAGCAGCGCGTGGTGGTCGGCGATCTTTTCGTTGTCCACGCTTCGGCGGGAGAGAGATGCGGTATCCATCCTGCCCGCGTATTCCGCGAAACGGGGATAGCGTGTCATGTTCCCGATGAGTGCCGGAATCTCCTCGGCCACATCTTCCGATATATAGCGTGAGCCGGTACGGGGATAAGTGATGAACTTCTTCTCGTAAAGCGACTGGGCGATGTCGAGCGTTTTTTCTGCCGAAAAACCATACCGGCTGTTGGCCTCTTTTTGGAGTGTCGTCAGGTCGTACAAGAGAGGCGGCTGTTCCCTGGCCTCCTTGCGCTCCACGTTCACGACGCGTACCGTTCGGACGCCGATAACCTCGGCGCGGGCTGCTTCCGCCTTCTCCCTGCCGTCGAATTTCTCCGTGGAGAGGACGGTGAACTCCGTGCCCTCCTTTGCCGTGGAGAGCTTCAGCCGGAAATAGGTGGCGGGCTTGAACGCCTTGTTCTCCAGGTAACGGGAGCAGATGATCGCCAGCGTGGGGGTCTGCACCCGTCCGAGCGACCAGACGCCCCGCCCGGCAGCCACGGCAAGCGCTTGCGAGGCGTTGATACCGACGATCCAGTCGGCTTCGCTGCGGGCTTTGGCCGAGAGGTAAAGGTTGTCGTATTCGTTGCCGGGGCGGAGGTGTTGTAACCCCTCGCGGATGGCCCGGTCGGTCAGGCTGCTGATCCATAACCGCACGAAAGGGGTGCGGCATTCCAGGTAAGAGTAGATGTAGCGGAAGATCAGCTCCCCTTCACGCCCCGCGTCGGTCGCGACGATGATGCGCTCGGCCATGCCGAACAATTCCCGGAGAATACCGAGCTGCTTCACGACACCCGGGTCGGCCTTATACTCTTTACCCTCCCGAACCTGCCGGGGCAGGAGGATGAACGATGATGGCAGGATAGGCAGGTTTTCCCGGCGGAAACCCGCGATGCCGTACTGTTGGGGCATTGCCAGCCCGACCAGGTGGCCGAAGGCCCAGGTTACGGCGTAGCCGTTTCCCTCGATAAAACCGTCTTTACGGTTCGTGGCTCCCACGATGGCGGCGATCTCACGCGCCACCGAGGGCTTTTCTGCGATAATTACTTGCATGATGATTCGGATTTTTCAGTGGTTGTTTTCTTGTAGTTCTTCTTCTTTCTCTTTTTCCGGACGGGCGATCAGCCGGCGGTCGTAATAGACATGGTTGCCGTTCCCGTCGTAATACTGCCGTCCGTCGTCCGCCTCCTCCGGGGGGCTGCGTTTACCCGGCCGGAGGTACAAGGCGGCCAGCGCCGCGATCAGGAGCGGCATGGCTCCGGCCTGCATGTAGAACCATTTCATACGTTATACCTTGACACCTTTGGAGTTGCTCTTTTTGCTGCTGCGGTAATTTTTCTTCTGCGTCGGGGTGGCTTCCTGCTGTCCCTGCTTGAGCGGCTCTTTCACACCTTTGACCGCTTCGACGGTCTTGCCCTCGGAATTGACGGCGACCTGGGTACGGCTTTCAACGGCGGGTTTGACCTCCGCTCCCTGCCGTTTCGCACGGTCGGGATTCCAGCGGAAGAAGTCCATCTTGTTACGCTCGAAGTTGGGCTTGACCCAGGCGTTGAACGGCTCACCCTGCCCGTCCTTGACCATGCCCTTGATGTAGAAAGCCTTGACATCCGCCCGCTTGGAGGGATCATTCACCGCTTCCGTCCACTGGTCATAAGCCTCTTTGGGCACGGAGGCTTTGAGGATTGTCCGGTGAATCGTGAGCGTGGGCTGTCGTTCGGAGGCCGTAGTTTCCTGCCGTCCGTTTTTCTCGGCGGCCTTCTGACGGTAAATCTCCTTGTTCTCCTGGGCGTAGCGGTTGCGATCCAAACCGTCGTAGGTAAAGGAATAGTTACGTTCGGCCGCGTCGATTTGGATATAGGCATCCCGCTTATAACCCGCGCGGGTGGTATATCCTTCGAGCAACACCTTGCCGCCGCCGTAGAAATCCATCTGCTTGCCTTCCGAGAGGTCGGCCTCCTTGATGCGGGCACGTTTTTCGAGTAACGAAACGGGCATGGGTTCCAGCGTGTTCGTCCATTTGTCTATCGACACGTAGCAGGGCGTGAGCTTGCCCGGCTCCAGCTCCAGGTCGATCACTTTCCCGGCGTGGCGGGTGTTCATCAGGTTCGTTTTCGCCTCCTCGTCGAGCAGCACCCCGTGGAAGGGGGCGTCGAGGTCGGGCCGTTCCTGCCAGTAATGCGGCACGACGCGCAGCGAGCCGTCCGCCTGCTCTTCGAGCGACACGCGCCCTTTGGTGGAAACACGCATCCCGTTCTCCAGTTCGGGGTTCATCTCCACCAGCCCGTTGGATTTATGTCCGTAAGACATGGCTTTCAGGTGCGGCTCGATGTCCTCCATGCGGATACCTTTCTTCTCCATATCCGCCAGGTCTATCTTCGTGACGTCCAGCGGCTCGAACTGCCGCTGCTCCTGCGTCTGAAGCCGTTCGGAGGGGTCGATACGGTAATTTTCCAGAATCTCCGGGTCGAAGTCGATGCGGATAAGTTTGTTCAGGGCATTCTCCGTCATGACGAAGATACCCGTGTGGACGGGGTTCTGGGCCTGTTCCATGAACTTTTTGAAGAAGGCTTCGAGGGCTGAATCCTGCGTGTTCACGTTCAGCAGGCTCGCCACATTCTGATCCGTGGGGTCGGCGGTCTGGATATTGCCGTCCCGATCCACGCCGGTAACGGCTTGCAGTCGTCCGTCGTCGGCATTCTGAACGAGCATGACTTGTTTAGCGTCGTTCTTTACGTTTTCGTCCATAATTACGAGTGTTTTTAGTTAGCACCAATAGCGATGCGGGAACGAAAGTAAGGGGAACCGGCTGAACGTAAAAGAGTTGGAAAGGCTATGGAAGCATCGGGCACAGAAGTGGCCGCTTGTGGCGCAGGGCAGAGGAAATCGGAGAAACGGAGTGCCGGGAAGGACGGATTTGGCAGAGGGTATTTTCGTGGCTCCTCACCTTATTGTCAGGTAGTCGGGATCTATTGTTAAATGTCAATAAAGCGCATGGATAACCCGTGTTTTTTTATAAATTTGCGAAAACGGGTTTCAATATCCGACAAAACGTGAGGCATGGAAATATATACCCCAAAAACCAAGATCAAACTTTCTCCGGTGATAAGAAACGGGAGAGAATTTGTCGAAGTGACTTTCGGTAATGACAATGACATCCGCTTGTCGCTGTCGAAGGAAGAAAACGTACTGCTTGTCGGCGGCAGGGCTTATCTGCCGGCAGAAGATTTCGTGCTTGCCGAGTTCTTCGACCGCTATGTGAAAATGGCGTTTATAGACTATTCTGCCATCAAGGAAACCGCCCCCCGTAAAGAGGAAGACAAACGGCCGCCACTGCCGGAAGGCTATCTGGAAAAACTTCAGCAAGTGCGTTACAGTGACCATACCGTAAGGGTATATACCTCCTATTTCCGCGATTTCCAACAGCATTTCGAGGGGCGTAAGATTGAAACGGTTACCCCCGGCGAGATAAACGACTACCTGCTGTATCTCATCCACGAGAAAAACATATCCTCCTGCCAGCAAAACCAGCGTATCAACGCCATCAAGTTCTATTACGAGAAAGTTCTCGGTCAGGAACGGCGGTGTTACAAGGTGAACCGTGCCAAACGGGAGAAGACGCTGCCCGACGTGTTGAGCAAGGAGGAAATAAAGAAGATACTCGACGCGACGGTGACAGACCTGCGCTTCTTCTGCATGTTCTCCATACTCTATTCCGCAGGATTGCGCATCAGCGAACTGCTGGAACTGAAACCCGGCGACATCAACGAATCCCGCTCCCTGATACGGGTGCGGCAGGGTAAAGGAAAAAAAGACCGCTACACCCTGCTATCAAAACCGTTGATGAAAAAGCTGACGGAATATAACAGACTATACAAACCGAAAGTGTGGCTTTTTGAACACAGACCGGGCGAACCTTTCACCGAGAGTATCGTGTCGAAACGGCTGAAGGCAGCGGCCCGGGAAGCGGGAATCACGAAACGGATTTATCCGCACCTGCTGCGCCATTCGTTCGCCACCCACTTGCTGGAGCAAGGAACCGACATCAAGATTGTGAAAGAGCTTATGGGACATAACAACATCAAGACAACGGAAAGGTATGTCCACATAGCCGACACTTTCAAAAGCAATATCAAAAGCCCGTTGGACGATCTGTTGATGGAGGAAGACGAGGTCTGATACTTAAAGAAAATAACAGCCAAATCGGCTGATAGTATAACGTTAGTGATTATGAATCAAAAAAAGGAAATATTAGAAAAATTGGCTTTCATAAGACGCCATAAAGAATTTGCATCTTTTGGAGTAAAGGAACAAGAGGTGTCTTATAATCCTTGTCTATCTGAAGAAGATATTAAGGAGTTTGAGCATAAACATTGTATAACTCTTCCTGATGATTACAGAACTTTTATTTCTGAAATAGGAAATGGAGGTTTCGGACCGGGATATGGATTATTGCCTCTTGATAAAGCTATTGTTGATTTCAAATTAAAAGATAAACCTAATATTTCCTTGAATGAAAAATTCCCATATCAAGATAGTTGGAATGAAGAATGGATAACTTCCTTTAATTGGGACGAGGGATACCCGGAAACGGAAATTGTTGATGCGTATATTAGTACCTCCCATATTGCAGGCAGTCTGCAAATAAGTCATTTCGGACATGGATGTACATTTCTATTGGTGGTGAATGGAAATGAAAAAGGACATATTTGGTTTGATGGACGAGCTGATTATAGTGGACTTGTACCGAAATTGAAAGATGGGCAAAGAATATCATTTATAGAATGGTATATAACCTTTCTTGATATGGAAATTGAGAACATAAATGAATCACTAACAAACAGCACTACCGCTTAAAGCGGAACGCTGCCAAACATTAGCAACCCATAAAGCGAAAACAAGATGATAGTAGAAATAGAACAACTTACAGA
>OGJC01000739.1_pt1 | contig 22191 bp, 19 predicted proteins | sample 1571941 | NCBI WGS metagenome assembly OGJC01 (sample SAMEA2582100, study PRJEB24529) | metagenome | biome: Human gut stool | place: China | collected 2011 | reverse complement strand
AGTTGACAAGGGAACAAGGGGCTGCGCAATGCTCCTATGCCGCATGGAACCTTGTTCCCTTGTCAACTCGTTAACTCGTCAACTTTCCCTCAAAACCATACAGACATGAATCCATTTTCAGTTTAAAGTCAGTTTAGTCAAACAAACTCTTGAACTTCTTGAAAATCTTTTCCTTAATCGAAGTATTGGGCTTGAAGTTATCCGAGCTTTCCATTTCTTCAAGTGCTTTTTTCTCGTCTTTGTTAAGTGCTTCCGGTACATATACGCTGACATTTACCAATAAATCTCCCGTACCGTATCCGTTTACACTTGGCAGACCTTTTCCGCGTAGGCGGAGCACTTTGCCCGGCTGTGTACCCGATTCGATCTTTACTTTCACCTTTCCGTCAATGGTTGGTATTTCTACCGCACCACCTAAAGCGGCTGTCGGGAAGCTGAGAAGCAGGTTGTAAATCAAGTCATTTTCGTCGCGAATCAGTTCTTTGTCCTGTTCTTCTTCTACAAGAATCAGTAAGTCGCCCGGAACGCCGTTGTGTTTTCCGGCATTTCCTTTGCCGCTCATAGAAAGCTGCATACCTTCCATTACGCCTTTAGGAATATTTACGCTTACCACTTCTTCGCCGTAAACGATACCTTCTCCGGCACATACCTTACACTTATTCTTGATGATTTTGCCTTCACCGCCACAAGTCGGACAGGTGGCACGTGTCTGCATCGTACCAAGAATTGTCTGTTGGTTACGGATTACCGTACCGCTACCTTTACAGGTCGAGCAGGTTTCCGAACCGCCGTTACCCTCAGCCCCTGAACCGTGACAGTGATCACATGTAACGTACTTTTTCAGTTTGAATTTCTTTTCTACTCCGGTAGAAATCTCTTTCAGATTCAGTTTTACTTTTACGCGCAAATCCGAACCACGGAAACGCGGGCGTTGTGAACTTCCACCGCCGAATCCGCCTCCGAAGCCACTGAATCCGCCTCCGAAGCCACCGCCACGTCCACCGAAAATATCTCCGAACATAGAGAAGATATCATCCATAGACATGCCCTCGCTGAAACCACCGAACGGTCCACCGTTTCCGGCAGCACCACTCATTCCGGCATGACCGAACTGGTCATAACGGGCACGCTTGTCCGCATTGCTTAGTACATCGTAGGCTTCTGCCGCTTCTTTGAATTTTTCTTCCGCCACTTTGTCACCCGGGTTCTTGTCAGGATGATATTGAATGGCTTTTTTGCGGTAGGCTTTCTTAATTTCTTCTACCGATGCTGTCTTTTCGACTTCCAGTACTTCGTAGTAATCTCTTTTTTCCATATATATTATGTTATTCTCCTACCACCACTTTGGCATGGCGGATTACTTTGTCGTTTAGCGTGTAGCCGGTCTGTACGCAATCCAGAATTTTTCCCTTCAGGGATTTGTCCGGTGCAGGGATAACGGCAATTGCTTCGTGAAAATCGGTGTCAAGAGGTTTTTCTTTGGTCTCAATCACCTTCACGCCGTCCTGTCCCAATACAGACATGAATTTATTATAAATCAATTCCACTCCTTCTTTCACGGCTGCTACGTCTGTGGCAGTTTCCATGTTTTTCAGGGCGCGTTCGAAGTCGTCTACAATAGGAAGAATGCTGCTGATGGTTTTTTCTGCACCGTTCAGAATCAGCTCGGCCTTTTCCTTCATGGTGCGTTTGCGGTAGTTGTCAAACTCGGCGGAGAGACGCAGATATTTATCTTTCTGCTCTTCTATCACTTTGTTTGCTTCTTCCAGTTCCTGGGCAAGCTTTTCCTCTTCTGTCGGAGCTGCACTGTCCTGTACATCCTCCTCTTGAATTTCTTCATTTTCCGCGGCTTCATCCTGCGTAGCTTCGGACATTAACTCTTCTTCGTTGATGTTTTCTTTTTCTTTCGGGTCCATATTTCTATTCTTATTATACTTGTAAAAAGGATTTGTTTTCATTGCTGTCAAGGGTTTAAGTTAGTATATCGCTCTACTAACAAAAACTTTGCCAAATAGGCAGCATTTGTCTAAAACGCCGCAAAGGTAATACTTTTATGTCAGATTGACAGCGCATTTCTACGAGTATTCATGGAAAAATGCCTATCTTTGCACCCGCAAATGAAGTTTTCACCACAGAGTGGCACAGAGTCTCACAGAGCCTTATTTATTTGATTTCAATTTGACTCAGTGAAACTCTGTGCCACTCTGTGGTGAATAAAAAGCGATTCATTCGTATAAATTGTAAATCGATAAATAGTAAATAAATCAATGATTACAGTCTCTAATGTTTCCGTACAGTTTGGAAAAAGGGTGTTATTTAATGATGTAAACTTGAAGTTTACAAGTGGAAACTGCTATGGTATTATCGGTGCCAACGGTGCCGGAAAATCTACCTTCCTGCGTGCCATATCCGGTGATTTGGACCCTACGACCGGTTCTATTATGTTAGGTCCGGGCGAACGCCTCTCCGTATTAAGCCAGGACCACTTTAAGTGGGATGCACTTACGGTAATGGATACCGTGATGATGGGGCATACTGTTTTGTGGGATATCATGAAGCAGCGCGAAGTGCTTTATGCCAAAGAAGATTTCACGGATGAGGACGGTCTGAAGGTTTCCGAATTGGAAGAAAGATTTGCGGAACTGGACGGCTGGAATGCAGAAAGCGATGCGGCGGCTTTGTTGAGCGGTCTGGGCATTAAAGAAGATAAGCATTATGTGCTGATGGGTGACCTCAGCGGTAAGGAGAAGGTGCGTGTGATGCTGGCACAGGCTTTGTTCGGTAATCCGGATAACTTGTTGCTGGATGAGCCTACCAATGACTTGGATATGGAAACCGTGATGTGGCTGGAAGATTATCTGGCTAATTTTGAACATACGGTGTTGGTTGTGAGTCACGACCGTCACTTTCTCGACTCTGTCTGCACGCACACGGTGGACATTGACTATGGTAAGATTAATCTGTTTGCCGGTAACTATAGTTTCTGGTATGAATCAAGCCAGTTAGCTCTGCGCCAGCAACAGAACCAGAAGGCAAAGGCAGAAGAGAAGAAGAAAGAGTTGGAAGAATTTATTCGTCGTTTCAGTGCCAATGTGGCGAAGAGCAAGCAGACTACCAGCCGTAAGAAGAGGTTGGAGAAACTGAATGTGGAAGAAATCAAGCCTTCTTCGCGTAAGTATCCGGGCATTATCTTTACTCCCGAGCGCGAACCGGGTAATCAGATTCTGGAAGTTTCCGGGCTGACCAAAACTTTGGAAGACGGCACTGTGCTTTTCCGCGATGTAAACTTCAATATAGAGAAAGGGGATAAGGTGGTATTCCTTTCCCGCGATCCCCGTGCCATGACTTCATTGTTTGAGATTATAAATGAAGAAATGAAGCCGGATGCAGGAACTTTCAGTTGGGGTGTCACTATTACCACTGCATACTTGCCGCTGGACAATACTCAGTATTTCAATACGGATCTGAACCTGGTGGACTGGTTGAGTCAGTTTGGCGAAGGAAATGAAGTTTATATGAAGAGTTTCCTGGGTCGTATGCTGTTCTCCGGTGAAGAGGTTTTGAAGAAAGCAAGTGTGCTGTCGGGAGGTGAAAAGATGCGTTGTATGATTGCCCGTATGCAGTTGCGCAATGCCAACTGTCTGATTTTAGATACTCCTACCAATCATCTTGATTTGGAGTCCATCCAGGCATTCAATAATAACCTGAAGACGTATAGAGGGAATATCCTGTTCTCTTCTCATGACCACGAGTTCATACAGACCGTTGCCAACCGTATTATCGAGCTGACTCCGAACGGTATTATTGATAAGATGATGGAATATGACGAATACATCACTTCTGACCATATTAAGGAATTAAGAGCTAAGATGTACGCACAGTAAATATCTGCTCTTTCAATAAAAAAATGTCGCCTTGCAATAACCGAATATTGCAAGGCGATGTTTTTTCCATGCTTATTTATAAATCAGCTTATTCCTCCCGTCCTCTCCGAACAGGCTATCTCCCAAAGTCGTAATCTTGTTTCCTGTAGCTACAACATAACGCAGGTTGTCACATCCCATAAACGCGCCATATTCGATGGCAGTCACTCCGGCTGGCAATTCAAGCGTACCGCACAAGCGACCGCATCCACTGAATGCACGTTGTCCGATGCTTTTCAAACCTTTGGGAAGCTGGATGCGCAACAGATATTTTTTCTGGGTAAATGTATATTCGGGAATAACCGTAGTGTTACTTTTGCTCAGATCAACAGCCACAAGATTGGGCATATAATCACGTATTACGGTGAAGTCAGCTTCGTCCAGTTTCCCTTCTACGGTCAGGAAATTCACATCTTTCGGTTGCAAGCCCGCAGCCACTAATTCACTGGCAAGACTTCCCATTAAGCCTACTTGTACGAAAGCCTCTACAGGTTCTCCCTCTATCACGGCAAAGGTGTCCCAATGCTTCTTGCCACGGTAGGAGTCGCTGCTACCCAACGGAACGAAAATGGCCGTTATGCTATCCGCCAAAGCGGCCGGTAACAGGTTGGGAGCAGTCTTCTTTCTCAACTGGCATATTTTCAGATTTTCGCAACCCTTGAAGGCTGCGTCTTCTATGTTCTTGATTTTCTCTGAAAGAATTATTTTCTGGAGAGTTGCTTTTCCGGTGAAAGTACTGTCGCTGGTCTGCTGGCAGAATGCATAAGCCGGTACACAGTTGGGCGGATAAATATAGAAACGGTCGGGGTAAGTGCCGCTTTTACCTGCGTATGTACTGATGGATGCGTTGGAGATATCCAGCACTTTCAGATTCTTGAATTCATCGCGCAGATGTTTGAAGTCAATGGCATTTAGTTTTCCGGTCAATGTAAGATGGGTGACGCTGTTGGCTTCATCCTCAGTGAGCATGGATACCAGAGTGCCGGGCTTGGCTACAAAAAAAGTTTTATTATTAGCTGGTGTGCCTGCATTTTGTGCAACTGCTGCGTAAGTACATGCAGCCAGCATTATAGTGGCTAATGTTTGTTTTAGTTTCATGACAGTAATAGATATGTTTAGACAAATATACGCTTTTTGCAGGAATTTGCTTTCTATTTTTAATTTTATAGGTATTTTTGCTGGGGTATTAACATATAGAAACTAAGGATATGGAATCAATGAACGAAAATATAAATATTGCCCCGCAAGAGTCGAAACTTGTCATTTATCTGGTTGTTGCAGCAAAAGTTATCGTTTATATACTTTTGATGCTGGGATTTGCCGGAGTATTGGGAGCTGTTTGCATCAAAGCAGTCTCTTTTTTTAAGATAGATGGAATTTTGAAAGAAGTTGTCATGCAAAGTAGTTTTTTGGCGGGAACTTTCTTGGCGGCCTGGGTTCTGCTGAAGAATTGGGACCACCTTCCGATTACAGACTTGGGTTTATCCCTGAAAGGGCGGGCTAAAGACATCTTCTGGGGTACATTCGTTGCCTTGGCTATCTATACTGTCGGATTTGGAATATTATATGGGTTGGGAGAGATTGAAATTACTGCCGTACACTTTAGCGCGTACGATTTTCTGCTGTCTTGGATATTAATGTTGCTGGTTGCCCTTGCAGAAGAGATTGCCTTTCGCGGTTTTGTCCTGGGGCATTTGCTGACCGCAGGTGTCAATCGTTTTGTGGCATTGTTTCTTTCGTCTGCATTGTTTTCCCTGATGCATATTTTTAATCCCAACTTTTCTCTGATTGCTTTTCTGAATATTTTGTTGGCAGGGATTTTAATAGGTTCTACCTACATATATACGCGTAATTTATGGTTTCCTATCGCTCTTCATCTTTTCTGGAATTGGCTGCAAGGTCCGATTCTTGGTTTCGAAGTAAGCGGAGGACGATTGGGCGGTACTTTATTGTCTTTAGAATTACCGGAAGAGAATATCATCAACGGCGGTGCATTCGGGTTCGAAGGTTCTGTTCTGTGCACCGCGTTGATGATTATTGCTATTGCGATTATTCTGAAGATACAAAGCCGGAAAGTGAATCAACGATTATAAGTCATCTTCCAGCGCTGTACTCTTGGCGTAAGCCGTACTTTTGGCTTCAAAGAAATCGGTTTTCACCATATTGGCGTTTGAATACTGCAACACCCAGTGCATACTTTCCGGTTCTTTCCGGTTGTGCTCGTATAGCGGAGGATTTCCCAGACTGCTCCAGCGTAGGTTGCCCAGATAGTGAATATAGTCAGCAATCATTTGCCGGTTGAGTCCCTGTATGTTGTCGCCTATAACGTATTGTCCCCATTCAATTTCCTGTTTCACTCCTTCGCGCATCATATTCTCGTATATCTGCACTTTGTCGGGGGTAAATAATTCCGGTTCTTCTTTTTTCAGTTCCAGGATGATGCTGCGGAACAACCAGAGATGCGTGTTCTCATCCCGGTTGATATAACGGATTTCTTGAGCGGAGCCGGACATCTTCCCGTTCCGGCTCAGATTATAGAAAAACATAAAACCGCTATAAAAATAAATACCCTCCAGAATATAGTTGGCAATTAAAGTCTTCATTAGCGTAAAGCCATCCTGACTTTCCTGGAATTCATTGTAACAGTTACCGATAAAGGTATTTCTTTTTAATAAATGCTCATCCGTTTTCCATTGGTAAAGAATGTCATTGCGTTTCTCCGGACTACAGATTGTGTCGAGCATATAGCTGTAACTCTGACTGTGCACACATTCCTGAAAAGCCTGGATGTGCAGGCAAAGATTTACTTCGTTGGCCGTGATGTATTCGCTGATAGTGGGCAGATTGTTGCTTTGCAGGGAATCCAGAAATACCAGGAAACTCAGGATTTTGTCGTAAGCAGTCCGTTCGGCTTCATCCAGCAGGGGATAATCCTTCGTATCCTGAGTGAGATTGATTTCTTCGGGAATCCAGAAATTGTTCATAGCCTGGCGATACCAGTCGCTTACCCATTTGTATCGCATATTATTGAAATCATTCAGGTTTGTCGTATTACCACCGATCATTTTTCTGAGGCGGATTTCCGTATCACCTGATGGGTTGAACAGGGCATTTCTCTTTAGTTTTTTTGCTTCCATATTATTTAAGTTTTTATGATGCGCAGCTTTCACACTCTTCTACTTCCAGAGATTTGCTACGGACGTAATAGACTGTTTTCACTCCACACTCCCATGCCAGCAGGTAGAGATTCAGCACCTGGCGCATGGTGAATTCATTGGTGATGTAAAGGTTCAGGCTTTGTGCCTGGTCGATATGCAACTGGCGGACACCGGCGGCACGGATGCTCCATTGCTGATCCGTCAGATAGGCACCTTTGTACAACCAGAATGTTTTGTCAGACAGTGACGGGGCTACACGTGGCAACATGGCTCCCTTCTTCTCTTCCAGGAAAAAGCGTTTCATCACCGGATCTGTTCCTGCGGTGGTTCCGGCTATGATGCTGGTGCTGCTGGTAGGGGCTATGGCCAGCAGATAGGCATTTCTCATTCCGGATGCTGCAACCTTTGCGGCCAGTGCTTTCCATGCGGGTGAGTCATAATTGCGTTTTGTAAAGTAAGCTCCGGTTTGCCAGTCGCTTCCTTCAAAGTAGTCGTACCGTCCTTTTTCTTTGGCCAGTTCGGCACTCGCTTCGATGGCGGCGTAATTGATACGTTCAAAGATCTTGTCCATGAAGCTAAGATGCTCCTCGCTTTCCCAGCGTATGCCACGGATGGCAAGTGCATGGTGATATCCGCTGACTCCTAAACCGATGCTGCGATAATGATGGTTGGTTATCTGTGCAAAAGGGATCGGATAAAAATTGAGGTCGATGACATTGTCGAGTGCACGGACCACTGTTGCCACTTTTTCTTTCATCTGTTGCTCGTCTTCCAACGGTAGATGTCCCAATGAAAGACTGGCGAGATTACATACCACGAAGTCGCCGGGACGGACTGTTTTCACCACTACCATATCCCCATCCTCCGTGCGTATCTCAGTAGAAACTGTCTCTATGGCCGACATGTTTTGTGCAATCTCCGTACAAAGGTTGGAACAGTAGATGATTCCCCGGTGATTGTTGGGGTTGGCGCGATTCACGGCATCACGGTTGAAAGTGAAAGGTGTGCCTGTTTCTACTGCTGACCGTAGCACCAGTCTGACGATATCCTTAATGCTCATGCTGCGTTTGGAAAGACGGGAATCGTTTACGCAATCCAAATATCTTTTCTCCCATTCTTCTCCGTAATAATCTTCCAGGCAATATCCTTTGATGGTCATTATTTCATTCGGACAGAATAAATACCATGATTGGTTCAAATCCTCTTTCGCCATCCGCCAGAATAAATCCGGATAGCATACCGCCGGAAATATGTCATGGGCTTTCATGCGGTCATCCCCGTTGTTGGTGCGCAGTTGCAGAAATTCAGGCAGGTCCTTGTGCCATACGTCCAGGTATACGGCTACCGCTCCTTGTCTCATTCCCAACTGATCTACGGCAACGGCTGTGTCGTTCACCAGTTTCATCCACCGGATAACTCCTCCTGCCACACCTTTGAAACCCCGTATATTTCCACCGGCCGCACGTACTTTGCCGAAATACATTCCCATACCTCCACCGAACTTGCTGACCATGGCGAAGTTGTCAATGCTTCGGTATATACCTTCCAGACTGTCGGGCACGGTGTCGATGAAGCAACTGGATAATTGATGATAAGGTTTTCGGGCATTGGCAAGTGTAGGGGTAGCCATGGTTACCTCCAGTTTACTCAGCAGATCATAGAATTTTCTTACCCATTGCAAACGGTTGTGTCTTTCCGGCATTGCAAGATGAAGGGCAATACCCAAATACATTTCTTGTACGGATTCAATCGGTTCATGGGAGCGTGTACGGATAAGGTAGCGTTTGACAAGCAGATCCAGTCCGGAATAGTTGAAGAGCTTGTCACGCTCCGGACATATAAATCCTGCTGCTTCTTCTATTTCTTCCGGTGAATAGGAGGCTAAAATATAACTGCCATATAATCCTTCGTCCGTGAGATAACGCAGCTTTTCATAGAAAGACAGAACACCGGCGAACTCTGCCTGTTCAGTCAATTTCTTGCCTAACTGAAAATTGAGTAATCGGGCGGCAATAAACTCCCAGTCGGGGGCTTCCTGGGTAGTTAGCTCTACAGCCGCTTTTATAAGAGCCGTTAACCGTTCGTTCGGTGTCATTTCCGGTTTGTAGAAACTGGAGAATTTTTCGGCGAGCAGGGTCAGGCTGTATTCATTGCGTGGGAAGTCTTGCCCGATACCTTTCAGGGTGTCCGTTATTGTTTCGTCGCCAGTTTCATTTACTATGTGGTTGAGGGCTTTTCTCCGTTCTGTCCGTTGCCAGCGATAAAGGATATAGTTTTTGGCTTCGGCATAAAAGCCATGTTCCATCAGGGACCGCTCCACTTCATCCTGGATCCGTTCTACATGGCGATTGCCGGTGTCACTGAGGATGAAATTTTCCACTTCATTTACCAGCGTGAGTATTGTTTCATCCGTAACACTTTGTCCGGTGCTGGCGAAGCTTTTTCGTATGGCAATGGCTACCTTCTCCTTGTTATAAGGCTCTGCCATTCCATTTCTCTTGGTTATTTCCATGAGATGTTTATGTATAAAATTATTGTATTATTTCGCACTGTTTCCCTAATCCCACGAGTAGAAACAGCCTTTGATGAATGGTAGGTCTTCTGACTGACTCTTTGTTTTCAATGCCTTCCCGATGTCTTCTTTTCTACTGCAAGACATTCAGTGGCTATGGTGTTATTGAAAAGTTGTATAGAGCTTCACAGCAGCGGGACTGTCCGGGACTTTCACCCGATTCCCTTTTAATCCGAATGGCAGAAGAGCCATTCGGAACCAATTCGGGAACAAAGATAATTAATATTGTAATGGTTACAATATTGAGAAGGTTTAAAAATAGAGAATTATACTATTTTATTAGATAGCGTGATCTGGATATGATTGTATCATGAAGCGTCACTAACCAATTTCAAGGCAATCCGCTTGCGGTCCATATCCACACTCAGCACCTTGACCCGGACATGCTGGTGAATAGAGACAATCTCATTCGGGTCTGAAACGAAACGGTCGGCCAGCTGCGAAAGATGGATCAGACCATTCTCTTTGATACCTATGTCGACAAATGCGCCAAAGTTGGTGATATTGCCTACAATACCGGGGAGTTCCATACCTTCGCGCAGGTCGTTGATGGTGCGTACATTCTTGTCGAACTCGAAAATCTTTATCGGACCTCTCGGGTCGCGTCCGGGTTTTTCCAATTCTTGCAGAATATCTTTTAATGTCGGCATACCCACGGTAGGAGTGAGGTATTTCTCCGGCTTTATTTTCAGGCGGAGCTCCTTGCTGGCGATAAGTTCTGCTACGCTGCATCCCAGGTCTTTTGCCATCTGCTCTACGATGCAATAACTCTCAGGGTGTACGGCCGTATTATCCAAGGGGTTTTCAGCCTGTGGAATACGAAGGAAACCGGCGCATTGTTCAAATGCTTTGGCTCCCATACGCGGTACTTTCATCAGTTGCTTGCGGGAGGTAAATGCACCGTTTTCCGCACGATAGTTCACGATGTTTTGTGCCAGCTGAGGGCCTAGACCGGAAATATACGTCAGCAGGTGGCTACTTGCCGTATTCAGATTTACACCAACCAGATTTACGCAGCTTTCTACGGTCAGATCCAGTGATTTTTTTAATTTCGTCTGATCCACATCATGCTGGTATTGTCCCACGCCAATGGACTTCGGATCTATTTTCACTAATTCCGCCAATGGGTCCATCAGGCGGCGGGCGATAGATACGGCTCCACGCACCGTGACGTCGTATTCAGGGAACTCATCCCGGGCAATTTTGGATGCGGAATAGATAGAGGCGCCCTGTTCGCTCACCACAAATACCTGAATATCCTGTCTGAAAGTTTGATGTTTCAGAAAATCCTCGGTTTCACGACTTGCGGTTCCGTTGCCTACGGCGATGGCTTCTATCTGATAAGCTTCCACCATTTTTTGTATTTTTGATACAGCCTCTGCGGTTTTGTGCACCGGAGCATGCGGATAGATGTTCTCATTGTGGAGCAGATTGCCTTGTGCGTCCAGGCATATTACCTTACAGCCTGTACGGAAGCCCGGATCAATGCCCATTACCCGTTTTTGTCCCAGCGGGGAAGCGAGCAATAGCTGGCGCAGGTTCTGGACGAACACCCGGATGGCTTCTTCATCGGCCTGCTCCTTGCTTTGTGCGGCAAACTCAGTTTCGATGGACGATTTCAACAGGCGTTTGTAGGCATCCTGTACGGCCTCTGCCACTTGTTCTCCGCAAGCGTTGTTGCTACGGACAAAGCGGCGTTCCAGACGCTCTACACATTCCTCGTCATCAGGACTTATGCTGACTTTCAGCAGACCTTCGGCTTCGGCACGACGGATGGCGAGCAACTGGTGCGAGGTACATTTTTTCAGTGGTTTACTGAATTCGAAATAATCCCGGTATTTATCTGCTTCAGTTTCTTTTCCTTTCACTACTTTGGCGGTGATGACGGCTTGCCGGGAGAAGGCAAAACGCACGGTGTTGCGTGCCTGTTCGTCTTCACTGACCTGTTCGGCAATGATGTCCCGTGCCCCTTTCAGTGCGTCTTCGGCATCTTTCACTTCTCCTTTGACGTATGCTTCCGCACGTTTTTCGGGGTTGGGTTCCCGTTGCAGCATCAGCAATGTCGCCAGTGGTTCCAGTCCTTTCTGGCGGGCTACTTCCGCACGTGTGCGGCGTTTGGGTTTATAAGGTAGGTAGATGTCTTCAAGAACGGTGCTGTCCCATGTTTCATCAATACGTTTTTGCAGTTCGGGAGTCATTTTCCCCTGCTCGCTGATGGTGTTGATGATGGTCTCTTTCCGTTTGGCTGTTTCGTTCAGCTTCTCATAGTGTGTTTTGATGGCTTCAATTTGCACTTCATCCAGTCCGCCGGTAGCTTCTTTGCGGTAGCGACTGATGAAGGGAATGGTAGCTCCGTCTTCCAATAAATCGAGTGTATGGCCGATTTGCTTCTCGGAAATGCCGAGGGCGGTGGAAATCATGCGATGGAATAACTGTATCATGTTGAGTTGTTTTTGAATAATGAGGGTCAAAGATACGAAAAAAGAATAAAAGATATCTCTGTAGCCGAAAAACATATTATTTGGCTTCAACCTTTACATTGAGTTTATGCACTATTTTACCTACACGCTTACACTCACCTTCTGCATCGTCCTGTTCATCGGCAATAGAGTGGAGTGTAGGTAAGTGTAGGCAGAGTGTAGGCAAATTTACCTACACTCTGCCTATGTCAGAGATATATCTTTGATTATCTTTTTGTTATCTCTCTTTTTTGCCTGCACTATTCGTTTTTACACCCTTTCATTTCAGGCGTTTTTCCACCTACTTTTGTCCATCCAAAGCAGGGATTGTAAGTGTCAATCCCTTATGTCCATTGCGCAAACTACGCATGTATACTCTGTTGACATAGAGTATTTTAGATATGACCACGGTTGTGAACATCGTGACTCACAGTAGTGATACACATGCTTTACAATAGTGAAGCACGTGCACTACAACTGTACGCACATCCAAATACAGCATTCTAAAACAAAGGAGAAAGGATCTGAATCCAAAGAAAAAGCTATGTAATAACAAGTAAAAGGGCATGTAATTCATAAGGAAGTAGGTACAAAGCGTTCACCAACAGACTATTGTAGCTGTGTATTTCAGCAGGTAAACGTTTATAAGGCTATTGAGGTAAATAATGACTTAACTACGCATTTTTTTAAATAGACCTTTCTTACTTCTTCAATTTTAGTAATTGTATTCTTCGGTAATATCTATTAATGTCTGTATTAATAGCTTTATGTTTATTATTATTGTTTATAGATATTTCTTTTTTGCACAAGAAATGTGTAATCACAGTCAATCTGTTTTTCCATATGTACACAGGAGGTTCGTTGTGTATAGCTCTATTAAATTTGTTTTTTACCATACTTCTATGATTTTTGATGTCTGAATTAGTGATGGAAAATATGTTTCAAGCTACGAGGATTAGTGTAAAAAAAAGAGTAAGTAAGAACCTTAGAATGATATTGATTATATATACTGATTTACGGCGATTAATTGGCTGATATATAATTTATTGGAGTAAAAATGGATAGGTGTTCAAAAAACGTTCGTTTAATGGACACCAATATTTGTAAAGAAAATGTCTCTTATGAAAATATCAAGTTGAATAGATATTAATGATATTTTTTCAGAATGTAAAATCTTACACATGAGATACTTACATAAAAAAAAGAGGGTCTGAGAAAATATTTTTATCAAACATTTTGGTCATTCAAAAAATACCTTTTACCTTTGCGCCCATTAAACGAATGATTAAAAGACAACTAATCTTCCTTAATCACCCGTTTATAGCTTTTGACTCCAGAAGCTCCACATAGATGTTTCACAGCTTCTTTTTCCGCGATGGTAGGAAGTTCTGAAATGAAATGAATGCAGCATAAGTTATTTAAAATAATCGCATTACATAATTTGACCGGTAGGTATTTCACTACTCCGGTGTCCCTAGAAAATATCCTTACGCGAAGTTGCTTTGCGAAAATATCATGACTGAAAGTACTCACTCTCAGCTTTCAACTTTCAACTCTCAAAATCTCCATTGGTTTGCTATTCGTGTCTCTTATAGTCGTGAACTGACTCTTAAGTCTATTCTTGATAAGGAGAACATAGAGAGCTTTATTCCTATGTGCTATGGAATGGTGATGAAAGGTGGTAAGCGTGTCCGTAGATTGGTGCCCGCCATACATAATCTTGTCTTCGTTCATTCTACGCGCAAACGTATTGATGCTTTGAAGGACGAGCTTGAGGGAACGATGCCTATACGTTTCATTATGAATCGTGAACATTGCCGTCCGGTAGTTATTCCTGATGCGCAGATGCGCAGTTTTATTCTGGTAGCGGGTAGTCACGATGAGCCAATTCTTTATATGGAAGCAGCCGAACTGAATTTGGTAAAAGGTCAGAAGGTTCGTATCACTGATGGTGTTTTCAAAGGCGTAATCGGTGAGTTTGTCCGTATTCGCCATGATCGCCGTGTGGTAGTCAATATTGAAGGTGTCATGGCTGTAGCTACTACCTTTATTCCGCCTTCGCTTGTTGAGCCGTTAACTGTTGATTGAAATAAAACATTTAATAATATGAATTCTAATTCTTCATCATTATTTTCCTTAGCCCATGATCTTCTAACCTACGGGCTTGATGGAAGTCCCATTTATGCGGACCAATTTACGCGTTTGAACCGTGATGTTTACGAACAGGCTATCGAACTTTACAACATTCATGGAGCTACGGCCGAAGAGGAGGCTGAACTTTGCCTTGGTTTGTTAGTGGCTTTCGCTGCAACGATTTATGATAATGGCTGCAAACAGGAATATATTCAGAATGTTCTGGATCGTAGCTGGGAGGTGCTTCCGAAGCTTTCTGCGTCATTGCTGAAGGTGCGTTTGTTAACTTATTGTTATGGGGAGTTCTATGATGAGAGTTTAGCAAAGGAGGCTCATGAAATTATCAATACTTGGGATAAGGCAGGGTTGAGCCCGGAGCAGGCAGAGATTGCAGAGGAGTTGAAGGGGTTTGAGGAGAATCAGTATCCGTTTGAGGAGGTAGAAAAATAAATAATCTATATATAGGTATTTTAAGTTCATAGTACATATGATTGAAAGGGCTACTGCTGTGAATGAAAAGGTGCATTTGTCTGCTGTTTTGTGGTACGCTTACCTATGAATTATTTACATATGCAAATGAAAAAGAAATTAGCGATAATAGGTGGAAGTTATTTGCAATTACCTGCAGTATTGAAGGCAAAAGAATTGGGGTATGAAGTTCACTGTTTTGCATGGCGAGATGGAGCGGTTTGTGAAGCTTACGCTGATTATTTTTATCCAATTTCAATAGTTGAAAAGGAGGAGATATTGAAGGAATGTATGCGTATCGGTATCGATGGTATCACTTCCATAGCCAGTGATGTAGCAGTGCTTACGGTGAATTATGTAGCATCTCGTATGGGATTAATTAGTAATCCGGATGAATATTCAGAGATTACAACCAATAAATATTTGATGCGTGAGTGCTTTACAATGAATAATATTCCTTCACCCCGCTATACTATAGCATCTAAAGACGATGCTTATAACATTAAGGGGTTTAATTTTCCGCTAATTGTGAAGCCTACTGACCGTTCCGGAAGTCGTGGGGTTGAAAAAGTACTTGATCCTGTACAGCTTGGAAAGGCTATTTTTCGTGCACAGAAAGATTCTTTCAATGGTGCTGCTATTATCGAAGAATATGTTACAGGGTGTGAGATAAGTGTCGAGTCTATTTCTTATGAGGGATGTCATTATATTCTTCAAATCACCGACAAGGTGACTACGGGAGCACCTTATTTTGTGGAGTTGGAACATCATCAGCCGTCTGCGCTTTCTCCGCTTGTTCAAGAGCAAGTAAAAGATATTGTTTTACGTGCTTTGGATGCACTTCATGTAAGGTACGGTGCGTCACATTCAGAATTAAAGATTACTGAAGATGGTGATATCCGTGTCATTGAGATTGGCGCTCGTATGGGAGGTGATTTTATCGGTTCTACACTTGTTCGCCTTTCTACAGGGTATGACTTTTTAGAAGGAGTTATCAAAGTAGCGATGGGGGAATTTGTCGAGCCTAAAATTACAGAGCATAACTACTCTGGTGTTTATTTTCTTTGTAAAGAAACGGAAAATCTCAAATCGATCATTGAGAATAAAGCAGACTATCCTGAGATAGTAGAAGCGGAAATCACAGATCAGACATTACACAACATTGAATGTAGTGGGGATCGGAGTGGGTATTTTATATATAAGGCTGACAAGAAATTGACTTTCAGTAATGGGGCAGTCTAGGGTTTTAATGATTGGTGCCGGTATTGGGCAAATACCGCTTTGTCAGTTAATAAAGCAAAGAGGTTACTTTCTTATAGTTGTAACGATTCCTGGAAATTATCCATGTATAGCTTTGGCTGATAAAGTTTACTTCATTGATATATATGATAGGGAGGAAATCGTAAGGGTGGCGAGAGAGGAGAATATTGATGCAGTTATATCTGATCAGAATGACCTTATGATGCCAACAGTGGCTTATGTTGCCGAACATTTGGGATTATCGGGAAATACCTTTGCACAAGTTAATAGTTACTGTAATAAAAATATTTTCAGAGAAAACTGTGACAAACTTTCGATTCCTTCCCCTAAACATTGTAAAGTTCATCAGCGGGAAATCCCTGCTGATTTTACCAATGTCCCTTTTCCGTGGGTAGTTAAGCCTGAAGATTCACAGAGTAGTATTGGTGTGGCGAAGGTAGATAATGAAGATGAATATTTTGAAGCGTTAACTTTTGCCTTGCTTAAATCAAAGAATAGAACAGCTATTGTTGAAGAATTCTTTGAGGGGCGTGAAGTAGTGGTGGAAGGATTCATTTATAATGGAGACTATTATAATCTTGGAGTAGCTGACAGGAAATATTTCAAACTGGATAGAATGTTTATTCCGAGCCAGACTATTTTTCCATCTGTCATTTCTGTGGAATTGAAGAATCGGCTGATTGGTTATGAACAGGCTTATACCGACTATGTACATCCTGATTTTGCAATTGTACATTCAGAGTATCTTATAAATGAACGGACAGAGGAAATAAGAGTGGTGGAAAGTGCTCTTCGAGGCGGTGGAGTCTATATCTCCTCCCATTTAGTTCCACTGTTTACAGGAATTGGTATCAATGATATGCTGATAGACTGTGCGCTTGGAAAAGAAATCGATATTCGGGCTTTGTTCTCTCGAAACGTCAGGAAAGCGGCAGCATACATCTGCTTTTATTTGCCCGAAGGCATTGTTAGGTCTATTTCCGGATTGGAGAAGATTAAGGGACTGCCATATGTGCATCAATGTGATGTTAGTGTAGAAGTTGGAGATGCAGTCAAAGAAATGACATATAAAGGTCAACGGCTTGGTCCTGTTATTGTAAGTGGAGAGAGTCGTATGGACATTGAAGAAAAGATATGTACTATTCAAGAGATACTCGAAATAAAAGTTCAATCTGAAAAGGGTGGGTTACTTGGCATTGTTTGGGATTAATAAGAGAGAAATGAAAGAAAAATATTACGTAGTAGCGAAGACGATAAGTCGCTGGAAAATAGACAGCCGGATAGAGAACTTTTTAGGTTATATGGCAGATAGAACCGAATTTTGGAAAAGAATGTATATTCTCTATTATAAAATTTTTGACCGACAATATTATCAAGGCGGAATTAAGCGTATAAATGAAGAAATAAAACGACAAAGAGTTGGGTATAAGGTGTTTGTAAATGGAGGAGGTAATAAGTGTCATTTACAAAGGGATCTGATGTACAGTCTCCATAGATATGGAGTCAGCTTTGAAGAGTATTTTATTTTTAAGTTTTATGAGAAGAATCATATTGGAAGAAGACAATATAATAATTTGAAACTGTAATATGGTTATTGTGAGCTGCTCAATAAAGATTCTATCAGAGATTTATTTGAAGATAAAGGTGCCTGTTATAGAAAATTGAAAAAGTATTATAAGAGAGAACTGATAGTTGTTCGCAGTGATGAAGATTTGCAATATCTGACAATGTTTATTCGATCTCATAAGTCTTTTATCGTAAAACCATTGACGGGACATTCTGGAACGGGCATTAAAATTATCAAGGATTTTCGTGGAGATATCTTGACGTTTTTTAATATGATGAAAGAACAGGGGGCTTTTGTTTTAGAAGAGTTGATCAATCAGCATCCTGTCATGTCGGTTTTGCATCCGGAAAGTATAAATACGGTAAGATTGGCAACTTTTAAAATACAAAATGAAGTTTATATTGTAGGAGCAGCTTTAAGAATGGGTACAGGTCATTCGAATGTCGATAATGCGGGTGCTGGAGGAATTTATGCCGGTATTGATATTGAACATGGATTTGTTTGTAGTATGGCCTGTGATAACCGATCGAATCAATATTCGGTTCATCCTGATACGAAATGTAAACTTGTAGGCTTTGACTTGCCCGAATGGCGTAAGGCTATCGAACTGGTGAAAGAACTGGCATCGGTAGTTGAAGGAGCTACTGTTATATCTTGGGATTTGGCCTATAGCGATAAAGGATGGTTGGTGGTAGAAGGCAATGATGTTGGTGAACCATATTTATTGCAAGCACCTCTACAAATTGGATTGAAAGACAAGATGATTTCCTTGATAGATAAATATTTCCAATAAATATATATTTTTATTATGATTCCTTTTAATAAACCTTTTCTAACAGGAAAGGAAGCTCATTACATGTATCAAGCAGTTTACACAGGTAAGCTTTCAGGTAATGGTGTATTCACAAAAAAGTGCCAGACATTTTTTGAAGAACATTATGCTTTTAAAAAAGCATTGATGGCAACATCTTGTACTGATGCTTTGGAAATGGCCGCTATTCTTTGTGATATAAAGCCTGGTGATGAGGTAATTGTGCCCAGTTACACTTTTGTATCGTCGGCACTGGCTTTTGTACGTCAGGGTGCACGTATTGTATTTGCCGACAGTTGTTCGGATAATCCGAATATTGATGCAGATAAGATTGAAGCTTTGGTTACAGAGAGGACAAAAGTGATTGTTCCTGTTCACTATGCCGGGGTGGCTTGTGATATGGATAAAATTATGGAAGTTGCGGAGAAGTATAATTTACTCGTAGTGGAAGATGCCGCACAAGCCATAGATTCTTTTTATAAAGGGCGTCCGTTGGGAAGTATCGGCCATTTGGCGGCTTTTTCGTTTCATGAAACGAAGAATATAATCTCTGGTGAAGGAGGTTTACTTGTTATTAACGATGAGCGATTCATCCGTCGTGCGGAAATTATTTGGGAGAAGGGTACCAACCGTTCTGAGTTTTTTCGTGGTGAGGTGAATAAATATGGTTGGGTGGACACTGGTTCTTCTTTTCTGCCTTCAGAAACTGTTTCTGCATTTCTTTATGCGCAACTTGAGAATTTAGATATGATTCAAGATCGTCGCAAAGCTATTTGGGAACAATATTATGAAGGATTGAAGTACCTTGAAGATAAAGGTTTTGTTCATTTGCCGAATCTGCCGGAATATGCGACTAATAATGCTCACATGTTCTATTTGGTGTGCCATTCGCTTGAGGAACGCACTATGCTTATAAAATACCTGAAGGACAATGGTGTACTGTCTGTATTTCACTATTTAAGTTTGCATCTTAGTGGCTATTACAAAGCAAATTATACAGAAATTCCCAACTTGCCGTTCTGTGATCGTTTTGCAGACTGTCTGTTACGTTTACCTATGTTCTATGAGTTGAAGGATGAGGAGATTAAGATAGTTGTTGATTTGATTCATGAGTTTTATAAATCAAGAGGATAACGGTTAGCGTCCAAAAATGCCGTATAGGATAAACGATATAAAAGGCAGAACTTTGCGTTAGTTAAATCAAATGCAAAGTTTATGTATAGTTACAATGATTTTGAGCGTCTATTTGTGCGCTATAAATTGGAAGGCGTCCCCGCGGGTGTTTCGATTGAGAAATTCTGTATGTCCAACCAAGTTCCTTATAACCTGTTTGCAAAATGGTACAGGGATACACGAAAGAAGATAGTTCCTGTTCAGTTTTTGGGTGCTCCCTCACCGGAAGCAGAAATGAAGGAAATTCCTTCCCCGATCCCTGGACAAAAGCCGGCAGTGGATACCCGGCTCTCTTCACCTATCGAACTTCGAATCCTGGTTGATATCCGCATGAGCAATGGTGTTCATATCAGTCAGAAAAATTTAAGCTACGCAGGTTTGAAAAGCTTGATAGAGAAACTGGAGGGCTTATGCTGAATATAACAGGACTCAACCGCTTTTTCTTTGTTCGTGATTTCCACGATATGCGCTGTAAATATGACAAGGTTTTATCCATCATCCATCAGCAGTTGGATCGTGAACCGGAAGACGGCGATGTTTTTATCGTGATGTCGAAAGATTTACGTCTGGTTCGTTTGTTCAGTTATGATCAAATGTCTTACAGCATGTTTGAGAGACGTTTCAGGCCCGGATACAAGTTTATGTATGTAACCTATGATGGTGATGAGAAGATTTATTCAATCCATTGGCAGGATGTCATTCTTTTATTGGAATCCCCTGTTGTTAAAAAGTTGAGAATCAAATAATTAATAAGTAAAAAGTAGCGAAAACATTCTTTTGTTTCATTGTTTTTTTGTATCTTTGAATCAAGTTAAGATGCTGAATATGAATGAGTTTGAAAGAATGAAACTGCTTTCTTCCGCAAGGAAGCTTAAGGACCGTGAGGATACTCCTGACCCTTTTGCAGACCCCTATTCGGATATGACCCCTGAGGAGAAATCAAAAATGATAATCGCGCTGATGGCTGGGCGTGAACTGGACGCTGAACGCATCCGACGTGACGAGGCCCGGATAGATGAACTTTTGTCCAAGGTTGACGAACTGTTGTCTTTGCAGAAGGCTGCCATGGCCGCGGAGAAAGAGCGTGACGATTATAAACAGCTGTCCGGTACTCTGTTGTCTAAAATAACAGCCTTGGAAGAGCGGCTGAAAGTCCGCAACAAGGACCTTTATGTTGGTAAGAGCCAGAAGGGAATCCATAAAAAGAAGCGTGAGAGCGAAGAGGACCATATCCGTGACAAGGATGATTTTGATGGCACTCCCCAATCCCTCGGGTCCTCCTTGCCGCAGTCCGGTGAGGCTCCTGCGCGGGAAGAGGACGTTGAGGTAAAATCAAAAGAGTCCCGTCTTTATCGTCAGGGACTTTCTTACCGTACCATGAGTGCCGACAATACGGTTTGTCATGACAGTGATCTCCGCCAGCTGCCCGCAGGTGCCATCCTCATCAAACGTTTCCGTAAATATGCCTACGAGCAGATAAGCAGGCTTGTGGAGCATGATTATGAGGTTATCCGCTATAAGACGCCGGACGGGAAAATCCACGAAGGCTATTTCCCTTTCATCGGGCAGCCTGAAATCATTGACGTTGTTCCTGGCACTCACGCTTCTGGTTCTTTCCTGGCTTATCTGGCTTTCAACAAATATGTTCTTGATACGCCTCTTTATCGTGAAATGTACAGGTTGTCGGGTGAGTCAATGCATTTGAGCCGTATGAGCCTGACCAATTGGTTGGAGAAAGGCTCCGCCCATTTCTTCGGTTTGATTGGTTATCTTAAGAATACTTGTTTGGAAAAGGATTCCATTGTGAACTGTGATGAGACCTGGTGCCGGGTAAGGTGTGAAGGATGCTATAAGAAGAAATACATATGGTGCCTGGTCAACAGACTGTCCAAAGTTGTTATCTATTGCTACGAGGACGGTTCCAGGGGCCGTGATGCCTTGAAGCATATCCTGGGAGACAGTCAGGTGAAAGCCCTTCAGTCAGACGGCTACAATGTCTATATGTATCTGGATGATCATATGGTCGATATAGAACATCTCTGTTGTATGGCTCATGCGCGTGCGAAGTTCAAATATGCGTTGGAGCAGGGCAATGATAAGGATGCCGCTTTGATATTGGAGCTGATAGGTGAGCTTTACAAACTGGAGCGGGAGTATGAAGAAGGTAAGTTGTCCCCCCCGACAGATAAGGCTTTGCCGGAATAATTTGAAAACCAAAGAAATAATCATAACGTTACGCAGTAAGCTTGACGTCCTGCTCAGCGATGATCATCCGCCCCGCGGAGAGTTGATGGATAAGGCTATAAATTATATGAATACTTTCTGGACTCAGTTGTTCGCTTACTTGAATGACGGCTCTTATTCAATCGACAATTCCATTGCGGAACGTTTTATCCGCCCCTTGGCCGGTGAGCGGAAGAACTCGTTATTCTTCGGAAGTGACAGGATGGCCCGTGTCTCAGCGGTATATCATACCATCATCTCCACATGTAAGATGCAGGGTGTGTCTGTGCTGGATTATTTCAAGAGATTTTTCAGCGAAATTGTTAAAGGCCGTAGGGATTATGAACATTTATTGCCCTTGACTATCGGATTGAACTAACAACAAATCTGTAAGCAGTCAAAAAATGGCTATTAATTGAAAGTTCTATCTTCGCTGGCAACCCA
>OGJC01000737.1_pt1 | contig 22362 bp, 23 predicted proteins | sample 1571941 | NCBI WGS metagenome assembly OGJC01 (sample SAMEA2582100, study PRJEB24529) | metagenome | biome: Human gut stool | place: China | collected 2011 | reverse complement strand
ATTTCTTTGTGAGTACCGGCATCAAAAAGATTGTCTATTTTGATATTTTGGTCTTCAATTCCAAGAAGTTTTGTGATAAAATCGAGTTGTTCCATATGAGGCTTTCTAATGTGAGTTTGGTCGCTTTTCATTATAGGTCATATGGGACTTTTTGTATACACAAAAATAGCTCCATAATCTCTGCGGTGGTGTTACCCACTACAGAAATTATAGAGCCTATAAAGTTTCCCCTTAAGTTGATATAAAAATAGCAACTTAGGGGGTGTTTGCTTTAACTTTGTGGATTATCAGATTGCGTCTTTTCATAAAAAACTGTATGATAGGGATAGTGTGATTTTAGAAAGAAGATAAGATGAAAAGATTCATGGAGAAGGCTAGTATTCTGGCTTTATCATTTGTGTTGACAACGGCATTTTCAATTTCCAGCGCCTTACCGGCAATGTTTCAGTTTTATAAGAATTATTCTTCTAGTCAGGTAGAGTTATTAGTCTCCTTGCCGTCTATTGGGATTATGTCTTTATTGCTTTTTAATAGTATTTTAGAGCGTTTTTTATCTGAGCGGCAAATGATTATACTAGGGCTATTGTTATTTTCTCTTTGTGGCCTCATCCCATTTTTCAATCAAGCTTATGGTCTCGTTTTTGCTTCGCGATTTATTTTTGGTTTAGGGCTAGGTATGATGAACCCTCGAGCAATTGCGATTATTAGTGAGCGCTTCCAAGGGAGAGAGCGTGTGCAGATGTTGGGCTACCGTGGGTCAGCAGAAGTTGTAGGGATGGCTTTGTTGACTTTAGCGGTCGGGCAACTCTTGCGTTTTGGTTGGACAACTACTTTTCTGGTTTATACAGTTGGCTTTATTATTTTAGCACTATATCTTTTGTTTGTTCCTTATGAAAAAAGCAAAGTCGATAAACATGAGCATCTCAAGTCTGCTCAGAAAATGACCACAAAACAAGTGCATTTAAGCATATTGTTGGCTTTTATAGCTGGAATGATTGTGTGTACCAATGTCGCTATCAATTTACGTATTCCAAGTCTTGTCTTACAGAATAAAATGGGAAGTGCTGAAACAGCGAGCTTAATTCTCAGCTGTATGCAGCTTGTCGGGATTCTAGCTGGCGTTAGCTTTGCCAGCTTAGTGAGTATGTTGAAAAATCGCTTATTGACAGTAACGGGAATTGTTTTTGGTTTCAGTCAAGTGATGATTGGTTTTTCGAGCCACATTTGGTTCTTAAGTTTAAGTGCTCTGTTGGCTGGTTTTGCTTATAGCGTATCTCTAACAGCTGTATTTCATATTGTATCAGAGAAAATTCCTGCCCATTTGGTCAATCGCGCAATAGCGATTGTTGTCTTGGGTTGCAGTAGTGGTGCTTCAGTATCAACATTCGTCCTATCCTTGATTGGAATCATTTCTTCTGTTCCAACCTTTATTTTTAGTGTACTAGGGGTTCTCATGATAGCAGTATCCATTTTAGCTGCTTTTGTCATTCATCAACAAAATGAGGAAAAAGATGCGATTAGATAAGTTTTTAGTAGAAATGGGGCTTGGTTCACGAACAGAAGTCAAACGCCTATTGAAAAAGAAGCAAGTTTTGGTTAATGGAAAAATAGAAACATCTGCGAAAATTCAAATAGATGAAAATCAGGACGAAATTTCAGTCAATAAGCGAGTATTGGACTATGAAAAATTTGTATATTATCTTTTAAATAAGCCCAAAGGAGTCATTTCAGCTACTGAAGATGCTAACCATCAAACAGTTTTGGATTTGTTAGATGAAAATGCACGCCATAAAGAAGTCTTTCCAGTCGGACGGCTCGACATTGATACTCATGGTCTTTTGTTATTAACCAATAATGGAGCTTTGGCACACGCTATGCTGTCTCCTAAAAAGCATGTAACAAAAGTTTATCGTGCAAAGGTAGATGGGATTATAACTGAAAAAGATGTGGAGCATTTTGAAGCAGGAATAGAGCTCAAGGACTTTACCTGTCAGCCTGCAAAATTGACCATATTAGAAGTGAATGAAGAGCAGCAAACTTCTCTGGTGGAGATTATAATTTCTGAAGGAAAATTTCACCAAGTGAAGCGAATGGTTCAGGCTTGCGGAAAAACGGTAACAGATTTGGAACGCCTTTCTATGGGACCGCTTATGCTGGATGAGCGTTTGGAATTAGGCACTTTCCGCCGTTTGACAAAAGAAGAATTAGAAAAACTCACTATTTTTGGTGTAGAACTCTAAGCCGGAATGTCCCATTTGACAAAACCTTTCCTTCTTGGTAGAATAAGAATGTCGTTAAAGACAAATAACTTTTTCTTGGTATTAGGTGGGCCAAGCCTAACACTCGGATGAAGCGTAAAGAAAAGGAGTCTATCATGGCAATCTCAAAAGAGAAAAAAAATGAAATCATTGCACAATATGCACGTCACGAAGGTGACACAGGTTCAGTTGAAGTACAAGTAGCTGTTCTTACTTGGGAAATCAACCACCTTAACGAACACATCAAGGTACACAAAAAAGACCACGCTACTTACCGTGGTTTGATGAAAAAAATCGGTCGTCGTCGTAACCTTCTTGCCTACTTGCGTAAGAACGATGTTAACCGTTACCGCGAATTGATTAACTCACTCGGACTTCGTCGTTAATTCAATTAAAAGTCTCTCATGAAAATGAGAGCTTTTTTTCTACCATTAGAAATAGAAAGGTGGTAGAGTAAGCATATCCCTTGACTGTTGTAACAGCTATTGATACAATGTATTTATAAAAATAATTACAAATGTAATTGAATAATAAAAAGGAGAATGACCATGATTGAAATCACTTATTTGGATGCTAGTAAGCAAGAGAGGGTTATAACGTTTGAAAGCTATCAAGAATTTGAGCAATCTCAACAGGCCTGCTTGATCAATGTAGCAGATTATTATCCGGTTCAAAAGCTGCTTGTTAATGGACACGAATTGGATTACCAAGGGACTTACGGTGATGTTTTCTTTTATCTAATGAAGCAAGATTTAAATCAATACAAATAAAAGTGAGGTAAAATGATGACAAAAGCTATTACTGATGCAACGTTTGAAGCAGAAACAAAGGACGGTCTTGTTCTTATTGACTTTTGGGCAACTTGGTGTGGACCTTGTCGTATGCAAGCTCCTATTCTAGAAAAACTTTCCGTAGAAATTCCAGAAGATGAATTGAAAATCGTGAAGATAGACGTTGATGAAAATCCAAATACCGCACGACAATTTGGTATTATGAGTATCCCGACTCTCTTATTTAAAAAGGACGGCCAGGTTGTGAAACAAGTCGCCGGGGTACATACAGCAGCACAAATCAAGCAAATCATGACAGAATTAGGATAAAGCATAAAATCCGCTTAGTTTTTAAGCGGATTTTTAGGTGCCTGAAAACTTTTAGTCACTAGGATACTTAAAAGAGATTCTTGAGGATTCTAATAAAACTCAAAATAAAGTATTGACTTATTTAAAATTAAGTGTATAATTATATTAAATAAAAATTAAGTGATTGCTTAACAAAAAGAAAGTGGATATGAAATGAAACGAATATTGCAAAATAAACTGTTTATGGGAACTTTCATCTCGGATATGTTGTCTAATTTTGGAGATGTACTCTATTATTTGGCTTTAATGAATTATGTTCTGCTATTGCCAAAAGCAAAATTTGCAATCTCTTTAGTGACTTTATCTGAAAGTTTGCCTTTTCTGACGATGATTTTCATGGGCATGTGGGGCGATCGTACTAAGAAGAAAGTAGATACGATTTTGGTGACGCTTCTGTTTCGGACAGGACTGTATCTGCTCATTGGTCTGGCTATGGGCTTTCAGCCAGCTTTATGGGTAGTGATTTTAGCTGTATTGGTCAATCTTTTATCTGATCTAGCTGGTCAATATGAAGATGCTTTGCATATACCACTCAGCCTTCGTATTATTCCAATGGAAGATCGTGAAGCCATGTATGCCTTTCGTCAAGGAGCAAGCTCTATCCTAAAGATTCTCTTTCAATCCAGTGGAGCAATTTTAGCTGGGCTAATGAGTTATCAACACCTTGCATTTTTTAATGCTGGAACTTTTGTAGTTAGTGCTTTGATAATGCTGATACTTCGTCCCAGTTTAAATAATCTGCTCAAAGACAATCCAATTCATTCTTCTGTTGAGAATCGTGAGGAAGAGAGACATTTTATTAAAAATACATGGAATAGTTTGCAGCAATCTTATCAAACTATTCAGAATATCTTCATCTTAAAGACTTCTATTTTTACCATTGCTGGTTTAAATGCTGTGTTTGCAGCAGAGAATGCACTGCTCCTCCTAAATATGAAAGAAAATCCCAGTTTTGTATTTATCAATCCAGCTACAACTATAGCAACCGTTACAGTTGTAACTTTGGTAGGAAATATTTTGGGGAGTGTTTTGGTAACGACCTTATTAAAAAAAGTAAGTATGGAGTTTTTACTGAAGATTTCCGTATTCATGCCTCCTGCTCTCTTTATTGGTTTTTTACTCCACAGTATTTATATTATTTTCTTGGTTAATTTTTTGACAATGGTTATCGTAGGCATTTTTCAGCCGAAGATGAATGCTTTTGTCATTTCATCACTTCCTGAAGAGCGTTTGGCGACAATCAGTGCGGGGATTAGTAGTTTTTCCACATTAGGTTTAGTTCTTTGTCAAATGCTGGTAGCAGTTTTGGTAACGTTCTTGTCATCAGCCCAAATTGCTTTCTTATTTTTAATATTATCATCAATTTTATTCTTTTATACACTGAAAGTGCCCAGAAAAAATGCTAAACAAGTGATGCAATAGCTTTCCAAACAGTTTACTTGTTAGGGTGAATTTGATAAGATAACACTAAAGAAGGAGTAAAGATAATGGTGGAAGTACAGTATTCAGAACAAGCAAGTGATTTAATGGAGCAGTTTTCTCTATCTACTCTGATACAGGATAGAAGAGAGACTATCGAAAGTTTTAGTGGCAAAGAGCGTGAGCTTTTTAAAGATGTTTTTCCTGTAATGGAAGAGCTTCGCCTTTTGTTTCAACCTTATAAGGAAAAAATGGAAACCTATTATTTGACTGGTTATGGAATCACCTTGCTGCAAAGTTGCTATTTGGAGATGGTAGATAAGGGGCTGATGCCCAAATCGGTTGAAGCGGTACATGCCTATTGTTTGCAGCTAGATGCCGAAGCGATAAGAGAACAGTTAAAAGATCTCTTAAACACAGGTCCTGAGCACATGGCTAAAAGTGGAGATTTTTGGGATTATTTAGAAGCATCATCTATTAAATCAGAAACTAAGTGGTATTTCAGTCAATTTTATCGGAAGCCACTTGAAGCTATGAAAGAGTTAATAGAGTTGTCTCGGGAACTTATTCCGCTTTACCAGCCTTACTTGGAAAAAAGTACTGCCGAACGTAGAGCTTATGCGGCATCCTTTTCATTGGAGGATACCATTGCAGAGTCTGCTAGTCTGTCTCATTTTGATTGGAATTTTAAAGAAAATCAGTCTATTAAACTTTATGTTGTTAGTCCATGGATGGTTCAGTTTGCGTCTTATCTGAGTGAAACAGAACCGAAAAAGAGTCATTATTTTATCGTTTCTTGTCGCATTGATCAACTACTTAAAAGCGGAACAGAACTGGATATGGATACGTTTGCCGCAGTTCTCAAGGTACTTAGTGATAGCACACGCTATAATGTTATGGTAGAATTAGCTAAACCGTATGCTAAGAGCAAACGGATTGCTGAAGAGTTAGATATTACTGGAGCAGCGGTTTCTTTTCATACTCAAAAGCTCATCAATGCAAAACTCCTGCTTTTTAACCGTGACCATAAAGATGTGAAATATGATGTAAATAAAAGTTTACTTAGAGAAATCATTGCCAAGCTGACGAGTGACTTTGGCTTGGAGGAAAAATGAAGATAAAGGCCTTTGGATTAGTTACGGACGAAAAAATCCACTTAGAATTTCTAAGCGGATTTTTGAGTAGTTTCTGTTATTCTTCCAATTCTTTACTGTATTCAATAATCTGATCAACTGTGTCTGACAAGAATTGAATGGTATCACGGAGTGGTTTATCAGTAGAGATATCCGCACCAATGATGCGAGCTGATTCAAGAGGCGTTTTGCTTCCGCCAGATTTGAGGAAGTTGAGCCAATCTCGGGCTCCATTTTCATCGTTTTTTAAATGGAGATAGCCAGCAGTTGAGATGACGAGGCCTGCTGAATAGGTATAACTGTACAGTCCCATGTAATAGTGACTTTGGCGCATCCAAGTAAGTGCAGCATCGTCATCAATTTCCACCGCATCCCCCCAGAATTCGGTCAGAACTTCTTTCATAATGCTATTGAGCTTATTGGCACCAAAGGTTTCGCCTGCTTCAATCAGATTGTAAACCCGACGTTGGAAAGTGGCTTCTAGGAGGTGAGTGATGAAGTTATGGAAGTAGGTGTCAGTTAAGCGATGCGCAAGAGCAAAACGTTTTTGGCGTGGATTGTCAAATTGATGCTCTAAATAGTCGCTAAGCAGCAGCTCATTAAAAGTAGAAGGAGCTTCTACATAATAAGTTGACATGTGGGTGTTAAAGTAGCTTTGGCTGTTGTCTGAGAAGATAAATTGACCAGAGTGACCAATTTCATGAATCAGAGTATATACATCACTCATACGACCCGTCCAGCTCATGAGCACATAAGGGTGCACACGATAAGGGTCGGTCGCATAACCACCGGAGTCCTTACCGGCATTAGCTGCAAAATCCACCCAACGTTCTTTTTGATAATTGGCAATTTCGCGCGTGTATTCTTCTCCAAGCGGAGCAACAGACTTCATCACTAGTTCGTAAGCGTCATCAATAGTGATATCAGGATTGAGTGCGCTGTCCAAGTCCAATTTCCAATCTGCAAAGGTCATTTTTTCAAGACCGTTGATTTTAGCAACGTGTTTGAGGAACTTTTGTGCAACAGGTGCAAATTCAGTCATGATGAGGTCAATCTGCCGGTCAAACATAGAACGGTTTACCTCTTGCTCAGCCAAAAGATAGTCAAAGACAGAGTCATATCCCCGCATATCAGCAATCAGTTTTTCAGATTTTACTTGAGCCAGATAAGCAGCAGCAGCAGTATGTTGATGTTTGCGAAGTCCAGCTGAGAAAGAGCGGAAAGACTTTTCGCGGACTTGAGCATTTTCGTGATTTTGGTAGAAATTTTCGTAGCTGATAAAGCTATTCTTATAAACTTTTCCGTCTACTTCAAAATCTTCCATGGCAAAATCACCTGCTCTCATTTTGGTGTAAATATCTTGTGGACTGTAAAAAACTTCACTAAGATTTGTCAGAGCCTTTTCGACATCAGCACCTAAATAGTGAGCTTTTTGAATTTTTGCTTGACGAATTGCAGCAGTCAAATGCGGTAGTTGTCCGAGACGGTCGAGTACTTTTTCATCGGCATTTACCAAAGCTGCGTCAAAGAAGCTAAGCGCAACGCTGGCTTCTGTTTCAAAATCTGTACCAGCTTGCGCAATCTGTGCAAAGCTTTCATCACCGTAATCCGTTGTTTGCGGCATAAAGCTGTAGTTGCCAATATGGCTTCTTTGAATGTAGATTTGCTCCAACTCAGCGAAGGCTTTTTCAAAATCCTCGAAAGTATGGAGGTTATCCTTATAATCACGTGTGAATTGGTTAATGTCCTCACGCGTTTTTTCAATCGCACGCAAGAAATCCTCTCGGTCTTGATAGAGGGCTGTTAAGTCCCACAGTTCATTTTCTGGAAATTCAGAACGTTGTTTTTGTTCAACCATAAATCTATTTCTCCTTGTCATTAACTTTCTTCTAGTATAGCAGAAAAACGCAATAAATAGACAGCATTTTAAAAATTATCGCTAAATTCTTGGTAAAAAGCTATTTTAAGGCTTTTTCTTTTAGTTGAAAATATGATAAAATAAGGTTTATACGTGCTTGATACAAAGATGAGGATTTAAAGGCTTATTGGAGACAATCCTTGTTTATTTCAAAAGTACAGCAGATGAACATTGTGAGCGTTTAACGAGATTTGCGACAGGAACTTGTTAAATCAATACTATTTGGCAAGAGGCTTTGACTTAGCAAGGTATTTAGCGATTAGCGTAAACTGATTAGGTACTAAGTACCAATCAATTTTAATGCTTTATATCTTGATCTTTGTAGGCAAGACGTATAAAAAAATTAGAAATTGAGTATAAGCTCAACGAGGAATATATATGACAAAGCAAGTATTTAAAACTACTTTTGCTGGTAAAGACTTGGTAGTTGAAACAGGTCAAGTGGCAAAACAGGCAAACGGCAGCGTAGTGGTGCGCTATGGTGAAAGCACTGTTTTGACAGCAGCCGTCATGTCAAAGAAAATGGCGACTGGTGATTTTTTCCCACTTCAAGTCAATTATGAAGAAAAGATGTATGCAGCTGGGAAATACCCTGGTGGATTTAACAAGCGCGAAGGACGCCCTTCGACGGACGCGACTTTGACAGCTCGCTTGATTGACCGTCCCATTCGTCCCATGTTTGCGGAAGGTTTCCGCAATGAAGTGCAGGTTATCAATACCGTTCTTTCTTATGATGCGGATGCTTCAGCACCTATGGCAGCTATGTTTGGTTCATCTCTCGCGTTATCAATCTCAGATATTCCTTTTAACGGTCCAATTGCTGGCGTGCAGGTCGGCTATGTCAATGGAGAATTGGTTATCAATCCAAGTCAAGAACAAAAAGAAGCTTCGTTATTGGAATTAACCGTTGCAGGAACTAAAGAAGCGATTAACATGGTGGAATCTGGTGCCAAAGAATTATCAGAAGAAGTGATGCTGGAAGCCCTTCTGAAAGGTCACGAAGCAGTTAAGGAATTGATTGCTTTCCAAGAAGAAATCGTGGCAGCAGTCGGAAAAGAAAAAGCAGAGGTTGAGCTTCTTCATGTGGATGAAGAATTGCAAACAGAAATTGTAGCAGGCTATAATGCTGACCTTCAAAAAGCCGTTCAGGTAGAAGAAAAATTAGCGCGTGAAGCCGCAACTCAAGCTGTTAAAGACGAAGTTATAGCCCTTTACGAAGAAAAATATGCTGACCATGAAGAATTTGACCGTATCATGCGTGATGTAGCTGAAATTTTAGAGCAAATGGAGCATGCAGAAGTACGTCGCTTGATTACCGAGGATAAAGTTCGTCCGGATGGTCGTAAGGTAGATGAAATTCGTCCATTGGATGCTGAAATTGACTACCTACCACGTGTGCATGGATCTGGTCTCTTTACTCGCGGTCAAACTCAAGCTTTGTCTGTCTTGACATTGGCACCGATGGGCGAAACACAAATCGTTGACGGTTTGGATCCAGAATATAAGAAACGCTTTATGCACCACTACAACTTCCCACAATACTCCGTAGGAGAAACTGGTCGTTATGGTGCACCAGGTCGTCGTGAAATCGGTCATGGAGCCCTTGGCGAACGTGCGCTTGCGCAAGTATTACCAAGTTTGGAAGAGTTTCCTTATGCTATCCGCTTGGTAGCAGAAGTCCTCGAATCAAACGGTTCCTCTTCACAGGCCTCAATTTGTGCTGGGACGCTGGCGCTTATGGCTGGTGGGGTGCCAATTAAGGCACCAGTAGCCGGAATTGCTATGGGGCTCATTTCTGATGGCAGCAATTATACAATTTTAACAGATATTCAAGGTTTGGAAGATCATTTTGGAGATATGGATTTCAAGGTGGCTGGTACACGTGAAGGGATTACTGCTCTTCAAATGGATATCAAGATTGAAGGAATTACCGCTGAAATCCTGCAAGAAGCGCTTGCACAGGCGAAAAAAGCTCGTTTTGAAATTTTGGATTTGATTGAGCGTACAATTCCAGCTCCTCGTCCAGAACTCGCTCCAACCGCTCCAAAAATCGATACAATCAAGATTGATGTTGATAAAATTAAGATTGTCATCGGTAAAGGCGGTGAAACGATTGACAAGATTATCGCAGAAACAGGTGTCAAGATTGATATTGACGAAGAAGGAAATGTTTCTATTTACTCTAGCGATCAAGATGCGATTAACCGTGCCAAAGAAATCATTACAGCGCTTGTGCGTGAAGCAAAAGTAGATGAAGTGTATCATGCAAAAGTTGTTCGGATTGAGAAATTCGGTGCTTTTGTCAATCTCTTTGACAAGACAGACGCCTTGGTGCACATCTCTGAAATGGCTTGGACGCGTACCAATAAGGTTGAAGATTTGGTGCAACTTGGTGATGAAGTAGATGTCAAAGTTATTAAGATTGATGAAAAAGGTCGTGTGGACGCTTCTATGAAAGCTCTTCTACCACGTCCTCCTAAAGAAGAGAAAGCAAAAAAACATCATCATAAAACACATAAAGAGCACAAAGCTGTTCAAGAAGAAAGGGCGCAAGACTAGACAGGTTGCTAAGTGTTTGCCTTCAGTCTAAAGCTAGAAAGGAGTCATCATGGGTTGGTGGAAAGAGACGATAGGTATTGTAAAAGAAAATGATCCGGCAGCTCGCTCCTCACTTGAGGTGCTGTTGACTTATCCTGGGATTAAGGCTTTGGCTGCTCACCGACTTTCTCACTTTCTGTGGAATCATGGATGTAAACTTTTAGCTCGGATGCATAGCCAATTTTGGCGATTTTGGACTCAGATTGAGATTCATCCGGGGGCACAGATTGCTTCAGGTGTCTTTATTGACCACGGGAGTGGTTTAGTGATTGGAGAGACGGCCATTGTAGAAAAAGGAGTGATGCTCTATCATGGTGTCACTCTTGGAGGAACAGGGAAAGATTGTGGGAAACGTCATCCGACGGTTCGTCAAGGTGCGCTTATTTCAGCTCATGCGCAGCTAATTGGTCCGATTGAAATTGGTGAAAATGCCAAAGTCGGAGCGGGTGCGGTTGTGGTAGCAGATGTGCCAAGTGATGTGACTGTTGTTGGGATTCCAGCTAAAATTGTCCGAGTTCACGGGCAAAAAGATGCTCCAACGATCAAGAATTTAGAAGAAATCCGCGAAGAAAGTTATTATTCGTCTAAATTGTAGTGAGAGATGGTTGAATGTAGGCTCAAAAGAAGGTGTATATAGCGTGCTATTAGAAGAATTTGAAGATGTAGTTGGGGTTATCGAACCAACAGATAGGCAGATTATTGATAAGGGAGAGGTTTGTAAAACTATCATCTTGTCCTTTAACGGGGAAATTTTGCAAGGCTTGATTGAATCAGAAGAAGTCTATCTGGGAGGCTATTTAAAAAATCTTAACGGTCAATTTCCTTGGTATATATATAAATGTGATGGAAATCGAGTGGCGGTCATGACGGCACTTATTGGAGCTCCGATGGTAGTCGGTCAGCTAGAGGAGTTGGCAGCTAGAGGTTTCAAGAATTTCGTCATTTTAGGTTCCTGTGGCGTTTTGGATCGCTTGATTGAGGCGGACAAGATTATCTTGCCTGCTGCTGCTTTGCGAGATGAAGGGACTAGCTATCACTATGCCCCGCCGGGTGATGAAATCGCCTATGACGAATCCCTGTTGGTTGAGCTGGAAGCTATCTTTGGTAAGCACGATATCGAGCATATCCGAACCAAGTCTTGGACGACAGATGCTTTTTATCGGGAAACACCTGATAAAGTTAAACGCCGTCTAACAGCGGGAGCCCAAGTAGTAGATATGGAAGCTTCTGCTATTATGGCTTGGAGTCAATTTCGTAAAGCTCAGGTTTATCAGTTCTTCTATACAGCAGATTATGTGGATCACCACAATAAAATCTGGGATGCCCGCCGTGAAGAGCGGACGACTGATGCCATGACTTTTTTCACGATCGCTTTGACAATAGCAAAGGAACTAGAAAGGAACTGAGTAGAAACAGAAAGTTTGACACTAGATGACTGCTTCTGCAGTTGATTTTATCTACTTTCCAGTCACTCTCAGTATCGTAAAATATGATCAAAATCTATGATACTATGACTCGCAGCCTACGTGAATTTGTGCCCATTGAGGAGGGCAAGATCCGCATGTATGTCTGCGGTCCGACAGTTTATAACTATATCCATGTCGGCAATGCTCGCTCAACAGTAGCTTTTGATACGATTCGCCGCTATTTTGAGTATCAAGGCTTTGAAGTCAACTATATATCCAATTTCACCGATGTGGATGATAAAATTATCAATCGAGCTAAAGAAGAGGGGATCACACCTCAGGAAGTGGCAGACAAGTACATTGCTGCTTTTCGGGAAGATGTGACGGCGCTGGGGGTTCAACCAGCGACCCGGCACCCGCGCGTAGTGGATTATATGACGGACATCATTGATTTTGTACAAGTCTTGGTGGACAAAGGATTTGCCTATGAGTCAGAAGGGGATGTTTACTTTCGGGTTGAAAAGTCCCCTAATTACGCTAAGTTAGCCAATAAAACCCTAGCAGACTTAGAGCTTGGAGCTTCTGGTCGTACAGATGAAGAAACGGCCCGCAAGGAGAATCCTGTTGACTTTGCTCTTTGGAAGGCTGCTAAGCCCGGTGAAATCTTCTGGGATAGCCCTTGGGGACCTGGTCGTCCAGGCTGGCATATCGAATGTTCCGTCATGGCGACAGAAATTCTGGGAGATACGATTGATATTCATGGCGGTGGAGCTGATTTAGAATTTCCGCACCATACTAATGAAATCGCTCAATCAGAAGCTAAAACTGGAAAGACTTTTGCCAACTACTGGATGCATAATGGCTTTGTCAATGTTGATGATGTCAAGATGTCTAAGTCTCTGGGTAACTTCATTACCGTCCACGATGCCCTTAAAACCATTGACGGACAAGTTTTGCGTTTCTTTTTTGCGACTCAGCACTACCGCAAGCCTATCAATTTTACAGAAAAAGCCGTTCACGATGCGGAAGTAAATCTGAAATATCTGAAAAATACTTACGAGCAACCCTTTACGGGAACGGTTGACCTGATACAATTGCAGGTTTTTCTGGATAAATTCACCACTGCTATGGATGAAGATTTCAATGCAGCAAATGGCATTACAGTCGTTTTCGAACTAGCTAAGTGGATTAATTCCGGTCATTACAATCAAGAGGTGAAAAGCGCTTTTGCTGAGCTTCTGCAAGTTTTTGGTATTGTCTTTACAGAAGAGGTACTGGATGCGGATATTGAAGCCTTGATTGAGCAGCGCCAAGCTGCGCGTGTTGCTAAGGACTTTGCAACAGCTGATAAAATCCGTGATGAATTGGCAGCTAAAGGGATCAAGCTTTTAGATACCAAGGACGGAGTGAGGTGGATCCGTGATTGATGTCAATCTTATAAATGGTATTGCCTTGGCTTTTGAAGGCGATGCTATCTACTCAACTTATATCCGTCGTCACTTGATTTTCCAAGGCTTGACAAAACCGAACCAGCTTCACAGAGAAGCAACCAAGTATGTGTCAGCTCGTGCGCAAGCTAACCTCATTTCTCAAATGTTGGAAGAAAAAATTCTGACAGAAAAGGAAGAAGACATTTATAAGCGTGGACGCAATGCTAATAGCCATACTAAAGCTAAAAACGCAGATATTGTAACCTATCGCATGTCGACAGGTTTTGAAGCCGTTCTGGGATATTTACACATGACCGATCAAATCAAGCGTTTAGAAGAGCTGATTGATTGGTGTATTGTGAGAGTGGAGGGCGCACATCATGACAAAAACTGATCTTTTAGAATGGTTCCCTCAAGGGAGGCTTCAATCCAATCCAAATGCAAAAGAGGATGAAGTGGCAATTCCCATTTCAAGTAATCAATGGTTGTTATTAAAAAAAAGCAGTCTGACAGAGCGAGAGCAAGAACTTATTTCTTTACTGACTGGGAAAGACTCTGCATTTGATGGTGGACCTTGGTATGATTATTTGGTTCATAACCGTGGCAAAATGCCTCAAAACGTTCAAAAGCTACAGTTCGTCCATTGTCATTTATTCCATTATGAAAATGAAACGATTGGGTCTTGGTTGGAAATGATGCGAACCATACTGCCCAATAGAATAGCAGATTTTCAGCTATCCTCTCAGGATTACATCTTTGTGCTGGATCAAACGCGGTTAGTTCCTGTAAAAGATGTGCTTCGTGATACTTTATCGGCTATCGAATATGACTTTAGCTTAACTCTGACGATTCAAATCGGGCAAATTTGGCCTCTAATTTTTGAAGAAAGTTATTCAGAACTTTTTCAAGCGGAACATGCTCTTTTCGTCAAATGGTGGGAGCAGGTTCAACATTCCAATGTGCATTCTTTTTCTCAACTCTTTTTGTGGGGGATTGGTCAAAAGGATTTCATATTGCCAATTTTAACGAAAAAACTTCATCAATTGATTGAAAGTCAAGATCAGCTCGTTGATATTATTGCAGCTTTGTGGGAAAACACGGCAGTTGTGACAAAAGCTGCCCAACAGTTGTATATTCATCGGAATACTTTACAGTATCACATCGATAAATGGGAAGAATTGACGGGCTTACAGCTAAAAGACCTGACAGATTTGACCCTGTGTTACCATATTGTCATCAATGATTTAGTGTAATGTTTTGTGCATCCTGCACAAAACATTTTTTTTATTTTGTTCACTTTGCCATAGGATAATGAAGCGTTTTCATATATAATAAAATCATAATAACAAAGGAGTTCCATCTTATGGTAGAATTAAATTTAAAAAACATTTACAAAAAATATCCAAACAGCGAACACTACTCTGTAGAAGATTTCAACTTGAATATTAAAGATAAAGAATTTATCGTTTTCGTAGGTCCTTCAGGATGTGGGAAATCTACTACGCTTCGTATGATTGCTGGTCTTGAAGACATCACAGAAGGTGAATGTTCAATTGACGGACGCGTGGTCAACGATGTGGCACCAAAAGACCGTGATATTGCTATGGTTTTCCAGAACTATGCTTTGTATCCACACATGACCGTGCATGACAATATGGCTTTTGGTTTGAAACTTCGTAAATACAGCAAGGATGATATTGAAAAACGTGTAAATGAAGCAGCGGACATTCTTGGTTTGAAAGAATTCTTGGATCGTAAACCAGCTGACCTTTCAGGTGGTCAACGTCAACGTGTAGCCATGGGACGTGCCATTGTCCGTGATGCAAAGGTATTCCTTATGGACGAACCACTTTCTAACTTGGATGCGAAATTGCGGGTATCCATGCGTGCAGAAATCGCTAAAATTCACCGTCGTATCGGAGCAACAACTATCTATGTTACTCACGACCAAACAGAAGCGATGACCTTGGCTGACCGTATCGTTATCATGTCTGCAACGAAAAACCCTTCAGGTACAGGTACAATCGGACGTGTAGAACAAATCGGTACCCCACAAGAAGTTTACAAAAATCCAGTCAATAAATTTGTCGCAGGCTTCATCGGAAGCCCAGCTATGAACTTCATCAATGTTACCTTGAAGGGTGATGAAATCGTCGCACAAGACCTTTCTTTGAAAGTACCAGAAGGTGCCTTGAAGGTACTTCGTGAAAAAGGCTATGAAGGCAAGAAACTCATCTTTGGTATTCGTCCAGAAGACATCAATACAGAAGCTGCTTTCCTTGAAACATTCCCAGACTCAGTAGTTCATGCTAAAATCTCTGTATCTGAATTGCTTGGCTCTGAATCTCATTTGTATTGCCAAGTTGCAGACAATGAATTTATTGCCAAAGTAGATGCTCGCGATTACCTCAAAGCTGGAGCAGGCATTGACCTTGGCTTTGACTTGAACAAAGCACACTTCTTTGACCCAGAAACGGAAAAGACAGTTTACTAATTTACAACGCCTCTAGAATAAATTAATAAGAAAATGCAGGATGCCTTGTTTTATGCAAGACTCCTGCGTTTTTTTTATAGAAGTTAACTATAAGGTGATTTATAAATAAGAAGAAGCATTTTAAAATTTATGTTATACTAAAGCTATGGAAAATAACGATATTGTCTACGGTGTACATGCTGTGACGGAAGCTCTCATGGCCAATACTGGGAATAAACTCTATATTCAAGATGACCTACGTGGGAAAAATGTTGCTAAGATGAAAGATTTGGCAGCAGAAAAAAAGGTCTCTATTTCTTGGACAAGCAAAAAAACACTGCAAGAAATGACAGACGGTGCCGTTCATCAAGGTTTTGTCTTGCGTGTTTCAGAATTTGCCTATACAGACTTTGAAGCGATGTTGAAAATGGCGGAGCGAGAAGAGAATCCTCTGCTGCTCATTTTAGATGGTCTAACAGACCCACATAATTTGGGCTCGATTCTGCGGACAGCTGACGCGACAAATGTTACAGGCGTCATTATTCCTAAGCATCGGGCGGTTGGTGTTACGCCGGTCGTCGCAAAGACCTCTACTGGTGCGGTGGAGCATATTCCCATTGCTCGTGTGACCAATCTCAGTCAAGCTCTGGATAAACTAAAACATGCAGGTTTTTGGATTTTTGGCACAGATATGAATGGCACCCCTTCGACTAAGTGGAATACGGCAGGTAAACTGGCTCTGATTATCGGCAATGAAGGCAAGGGCATTTCTGCTAATATTAAAAAGCAAGTTGATGAAATGATTACCATTCCTATGAATGGACATGTGCAGAGCCTTAACGCTAGTGTGGCGGCGGCTATTCTCATGTATGAAGTATTTAGAAATCGCCTATGAAACGGAAAATTTTATTAGTAGATGGCTACAATATGGTAGCATTTTGGCAGGAGACTCGTTCTCTCTTTAACAAAGGGGAATTAGACGCAGCACGAACTATTCTGCTCAATAGACTCAGTAATTACGCCAGTTTTGAACAGTTGGAAATTATCTGTGTGTTTGATGCGCAGTATATGCCGGGAATTCGCCAGACTTATGATGAATTCAATGTTATGGTTGTGTTCACTGAGGAAGAAGAAACAGCAGACGATTACATTGAGCGTTTGGCAGCTGAACTCAACACCCCTATAAATCAAGTATCTGTGGCAACGAGCGACTTAAATGAGCAATGGACTGTTTTCGCACAAGGGGCTTTACGTGTATCGGCTCGTGAACTAGAAAAGCGAGTAGCTGTTACAAAGTCGGATCTGAATCAAATGAGCCAACAGCTTCAAATGGGAAAACCACCTTTGCGTCCTATGGACAATCCAACCTTGCGCGATTTACAGAAAATGATGGAGAAAAAGAAAGATGGCTTTTAAAATTTTAACGGATTCAACCGCAGACCTTCCAGAAAGCTGGGCTTTGGAAAATGATGTTCAAATCCTTGGTTTGACTATTCAGTTGGATGGAATAACTTATGAAACAGTCGGAGAGAAGAAGCTAACGAGTGAGCACCTCCTCTCTAAAATGGAAGCAGGGAGTCAACCAACAACCAGCCAAATCAATGTCGGTCAGTTTGAAGATATATTTCGTGGTTACGCTGAAATCGGTATGCCAGTTCTTTATATTGCGTTTGCTTCAGTCTTGTCAGGAACTTATCAGAGTGCGGTTATGGCACGGGATATGGTTTTGGAAGATTTTCCAGAAGCGGTTATCCGGATTATTGATACCAAGGCGGCATCTATGGGAGAAGGTATTCTGGTGATGAAAGCGGTGGAAGCGAAAGCTGCCGGTCAAAGTTTGGAACAAGTAGTAGCCTTAATAAAATCTTTAGTGCCAAAAGTGAAAACGTATTTTCTAGTAGATGACCTAAATCACCTCATGCGGGGCGGACGAATTTCAAAGACCGCAGCTCTTATGGGAAGTTTAGTCAATATTAAGCCAGTAATTGCAGTTAAGGGAGATGGAAGGCTGGATTCTGTGGCTAAAGTCCGTGGGAAGAAAAAGGCTCAGACTGAGGTGGTGCGCATGACCTTGGAAGATATTGCCGATCCGCGCGTGGTAATCGCCTATGCAGGATTAGACAGTCAGGAAGTAGCACGAACTCTCAAAGATCAGCTTCTTGCCTCCGAACAAGTCAATGAAGTTTTAATTTTACCATTAGGACCAGTCATTTCCACTCACACGGGTCCTGGAACTTTGGGACTATTCAGTATTGCCCATGAAAATCAAGATTAAGCGAAATGAAACCGTTCTTTCATAAATAATTTATCAAATATATTGACTTTTACCCCTAAAATTTGGTATGATAGTAAACGGTATTGTTTACCCCATTTGTAAGGCCCCGGAACCTTCCAAATAACTTGCGGACCGGAACATCCGCCTTGTAAACAAAAACGATATTCATATAGGAGAAATCATGAACAAAACAACATACATGGCTAAGCCAGGTGAAGTTGAACGTAAATGGTACGTGGTAGACGCTACTGATGTACCTCTTGGACGCCTTTCTGCCGTTGTAGCAAGCGTACTTCGTGGAAAAAATAAACCAACTTTCACACCTCACACTGATACAGGTGACTTTGTGATTGTTATCAATGCTGAAAAAGTAAAATTAACTGGTAAAAAGGCAACTGATAAAGTTTACTACACTCACTCAATGTACCCAGGTGGATTGAAATCAATCACTGCTGGTGAACTTCGTTCTAAAAATGCTGTTCGTTTGATTGAGAAATCAGTTAAAGGTATGCTTCCACATAATACTCTTGGCCGTGCTCAAGGTATGAAATTGAAAGTATTCGTAGGCGCTGAACACACGCACGCTGCACAACAACCAGAAGTTCTTGATATTTCAGGACTTATCTAAGGAAAGGAACAAATAAGCTATGTCACAAGCACAATATGCAGGTACTGGACGTCGTAAAAACGCTGTTGCACGCGTTCGCCTTGTTCCAGGAACTGGTAAAATTACTGTAAACAAAAAAGATGTTGAAGAATACATCCCACATGCTGATCTTCGCCTTGTCATCAACCAACCATTCGCAGTTACTTCAACTGTTGGTCAATACGATGTTCTCGTAAACGTTCTCGGTGGTGGCTACGCTGGTCAAGCAGGAGCTATCCGTCACGGTATCGCCCGTGCCCTCCTTCAAGTAGACCCAGACTTCCGCGATTCATTGAAACGTGCAGGCCTTCTTACTCGTGATGCCCGCATGGTAGAACGTAAGAAACCAGGTCTTAAGAAAGCTCGTAAAGCTAGCCAGTTCTCAAAACGTTAAGAACCAGCTACAATACAGCATTTACAACACTTCATGGTTCACACCATGGGGTGTTTTTTTAGTGATTTTTAGCAAAATTCACACCATTTTTCACACCAAATTCACACCATTACTTTTTAAGATTGCGATAAGCAATCTCTCCAACAGCAATTGGAATGACATTCGAAGTATTGACATAAGTCTTTGTTGTAATCGTGTCGCTATGTGTTAGAGCCTCAGAAATAGCTTCTATAGGTGTTCCAGCCTGTTTTGCTAGTGTTGCTCCAGTATGTCGTAATTTATGTGGAGTAGCATGCTTAAGTTCTGGATGACGGCGTTGGACGGATTTCATCTTATTATTAAGGTAATCAGAGTGTAGTGGGCTGTTAACATTTCCTTTCATATCGATATAAGTAAAGACATACTGTTCATTGGATTCTATAATTCCAAATTTTGCTAGTTCATCTTTTTGCTGTTTTTTCCATTCTTTAAGTAAGTCAGTCAATTCAATAGGGATTCTGAAAGTTGTCTTTTTATTCCCTTTGGTAGATTTTGGATTTTTGTATTTATCTAAAGCTTGTACTAACTGGATTTCATGTTTACTTGTATTGATATGTTTCCATTGTAGAGCATAGCTCTCTGATTTTCTATCTGCTAAGAAAAATGTAGTGTAGAATAAGACGTAGTCTTTGAAATGAATTTTATCAGCGTCTAAATCCTTTTCAAAAGCTGTAAACCATGCTTGAAGCTCTTCTTGAGATAGATATAAATCTTCATTTTTTTTAGATTCTTGTAACTTGATTTTCTTAGTTGCTTTGATTCGTCTGATAGTTTTTGAAATGCGGTTAGTTTCGATGTATTCCAATTCTTCAGCCCAGTTAAAGATAGAATTAACATAGCTTCTAATGGTCTTGAAATTAGCATATTCCTCTGCCTTTTGAGTGAGTATGTTCAAGACTACCTGTTTATTTTGATTCAGAAAATCAATTGAGTAATTACCAAGCGTTGGTAAGATATGCTTTCTAAAAACAATCTCAGTGCCATTAACAGTTGCTCTTGAAGGTGGTTTGTTGGTGCTTGTTGTCTGACCTGCCTTATAGGATTTCCACCAAATGTTTTCATAGAAGTCTTTGAATTGGATTGAACCAGTTTTTTCAAGTGTTGAAACATTATCACCGCTTAGAATTCTATCGATTTTATTCTGTAACTCTAGTTCGTATTTTTTTGCTTCCCCCTTTAGTTTGAACCGTTTTTCTATCACTTTTTTGTCAATTCCAAGCGAAGTTTTAACTTCTTCAGGAATATAGAGCCGTAAGCGATAAGTTCCATTTTTTGTTTTTGTAATAGTCATTTTTAGTATTCTCCTTGTGAATTGAGCTAGAAAAATACCGTGATTTTATTATAAACAAACCACGGCAAAATTTCTACTGTTTTTGCATCCAGCGATTGATTTCGCTTTTATCAAATCGAACCGTTTTTTCTATTCGAATAACTGGTAAACCTTTTTTAATCCAACTATCCAACGTATTATTGGAAATTCCTAGATAATTGCAGGCTTGCTGTTTATTCAAAAACGGACTTTCAAGATTGCTATTGTTTAGTCTGTTTTCAATTTCTTGTTTGATTAAATCGGATATTAAAAGCTGTATTTGATGTATTTGCTCGTCTGGTAAAATGACCTGCATGCTGTCACCTCTTGTTTATTTTTTAGTATTTTGAGATAATAGCAACAGAGATAGTAGATTTGTTGCTATTTCGGTTGAGTGAGCGTATCTTTCGTACTTTGGTCGGTGTGAGTGATACGTTCTTTTTTGTTCCATTGCATATTGCGGATAACTGTTTTGACCAAAAGGTCAAGAGCTTCATTTTTTGAATATTGGTTCGGTTCTGAGAACGAATAGGAATAGATTTTAGGTTCATACCAGGGAAGATTGTAAGAGGAAACTAATTGATTTAACTTTTTAGGCGTTGACAAATTAAAAGTTTCATCAATTGTCAGTAAATAATCAATACGTCTTACAAATTGTCCTAAATCTTCTCCAATATTACCTTTTGCTTGCTCAAAAAAATGCATAGGCTCTTTAGTATTTGTAATTATAATAACTTTTGCAGACCCCATTTTGTTATGATACCTTGCTGAGATTGGACTTATCATATAGGGGTCTAGCAATTTTAACCAGTCGGATACGGTCAAACTGTCTCCTTTGATATCATCGAGAAATAGTATGTCTTGACCATTGTACTCATCAAAAGCATTTGTAGAAGCGGTTACGCAAAAATCCCAATTTTGATTAAATTTCAAAGCAACTGTTTGTAAAATTCCAATCAGCTTTTTACTAATTGCTGTTTTTCCAACACCGCTTTCTGCGTTGATAAAGATAATTGTTTTTTTGAATTGCCCCGCTTCTAATTCAGAGATTGTTTTATAGCTTTTTCGTTCCCCAGCTGTATCAATTGCTTCATTGATTTTTCGTTTGTGCTGACCATAAACTTTGTAATAATCATCAGTTAATAGGATTTGATTTTTACTTAATTTACCTGCAAGAATTTCAGAAATAATCCAATCAATGCTTAGATTGGTATCTTGGGCTTCTTTTTTTGCTCTGCCCTTAATCCATGATTCCATTTTACGATTGTACAAACTAATATAATCTTCACCTAGGACCGTGACAACTTCATCTGCTGAATATTGATATTTTGATTCATCTTTAGCATGTACTAAATAGGCTTGGCAGTTATCATATCCGTATCTACCTGATTTTAGTTTCTCAAGATACTGTGGTTCAACACCAATTGATAAAGCAAGTTTCTCTAATGACGCACCTTTTGCAAACTTGAATAAGAAATGGATATGGTCTTCTTTTGTTTCATCAACATTTTTCTGTTCTTGTACATTCCAAACAGTGACAGTATCTTTGTTGTGAATAATACCGTATGCTTCGTCCACTTTGATATTTTCAACTTCAAGGTGTTTTACAACTGCTTCAAGTAGTGGTTGACAGTTTCCATCTCTCGCCTGTTGAATTGCTGTTTTGTAATCTGAAAATAACCAATATTTTTCTTCTAGCTGTTGTACAAGCATGATTGCCGTTAAATTTGATGATTTTGTCATAATTAAATAACTCCTTATTTTTAATTATTATTCTAATTATACCGTTGATAATAAAGGAATTTGATTTTCAAATAATTAACCAAATCCCTTGTCTTACCTAGGTTTTAAGTTGTGTCCGGCACTTGACAAGCCCAGCGCCGGACAGGCGTTGGAAATAGTTAGAGATAGTTTTGCTTCGTCTT